>Ga0209396_1004821_pt1 | contig 12980 bp, 6 predicted proteins | sample GOMGulsemesocosm_6_FD_184638 | JGI IMG/M metagenome (GOLD analysis project Ga0209396, IMG submission 184638) | Methane-oxidizing microbial communities from mesocosms in the Gulf of Mexico - GOM8C Gulf of Mexico (SPAdes) (version 2) | ecosystem: Environmental > Aquatic > Marine > Cold seeps...
TGGAGAGGTTGACAGTATCGCGGCACTTTCTTTTAGGAAGTAACCTGCTACGCTATTTTGTATTACTTTATTGTTATGAGATAAAAAATTGATACCTCTATTTAATATACAGACAGATAAAAATGAAGCAGTGTTAAATGCTATTGCACATATGCCGACCCAAAGCTTATTCACTTTGATGGATAGCGATTTTACTCTAGCGCTAACTGATATCGATTTTATGCGTATTGCCGTGTTACTTGCGCAAAAAAGCTATGATGAAGGGGGCTGTCCCATTGGTGCGGTTATTATTGATAACAAAACTCGAAAAATTGTAGGTAAAGGCCACAATACGCTTATTCAAGAAGATCACCCATATAATCATGGCGAAACTTCAGCTATACGCGATGCAGGTAGGATAGACTTTAGCCGAACCTCATTATTTACCACCCTTAGCCCTTGTGATGTTTGTGCAACATTATTATATATGCGAGGAGTAAATCGTGTAGTCATTGGCGACATAACTAATGCTTCTGGTAATGAAGCACTTTTGCGCGATAAAGGCGTTAAAGTTGATATTTTAGAGGATCAAAAAGGTATCAAACTTTATGGTCAATTTCGTCGAGAAAAGCCTGATCAAGATTTAGAGGATTGGCAAGGGCTAAGTGCTTTGTGCAATCATATAATCGTATAGATAACTAGGTAGTAGCTTTCGTGAGTAAACTAAAATAGCAACAACATTTTTTTCAGAAACTAAACATATTGTCCCATTAGCAATATTGTCTTTATTTTAATCATTTTCTTATTCCCATCTACTATTTTTCTCCTCAGTGCATGCACAAAGATCAGTTATTAATTAGTGGTGTTTCCGCAGGTGAAACGATTATTTTAAAATGCGATTTTAGTTAAGTATTTAACGAAGGAAAGCTAACAGTAAAGGGTAACTATAATGAAATTTTTTGCAGGAAAACTAAACATATTACCAAGAGTAATATGTTTAATGATGGTTTTATATTCCACTGTGAGTATTTCTCATACACAGGATAAAAATGGTAAAACATTAACCGAACATAATGCGCAGTATCATAAAATAGGAGCACACCCGAATTATCCTGATTTTGATAAAAATTTGATTTGCCCTGATGGGGAGTTAACAGATAAAGAAGCAAATAATTATCAAGCAACGCTACCTACAGGCTCAGCAATTAGCAGTCAACGAGAGAAGCTTGCTTCTTTACTTGATAGTAATAATTTAGGTGATGTGCCCACTGCGCCAATCGTTAGAGATAGTTTGGTTAAGTTGGGTCGTTATTTGGCCTTTGATAAATTACTCAGTGGTAATCGTGATATAGCTTGCATGAGTTGTCACCATCCTAATGTATTTACGGGGGATGAACGTATGCTTGGTTTTGGTACTGGGGCACATTCGACACCCGAAGCAAAAGAGAGAGGGCGTATAGCATTAGGCTTAAAAGTTAATGAGACAAATGAATTTTCAGATCGCTTGTTATCATTGGGTACCGATAGAACCGGATATCTAGATACGGTTATTTCACGACATACTCCGCCTTTATATAATTTACATGCTTATGATAATTTATTTTGGGATGGCCGAATTGAATACCAAGTAGCTACTGAAGTATCAACAGGTCCCTTTTATGCAAGAGATAGCAGTCAGCTCATGCGCCGTGTAAGTAGTGTTTCTGTCGATGGCTATGCCAATAATGGCAATATAAAAATATTTAATGAATACCGCTCGAAAGGCACTGTAGCTTCACCGATTTGGAAAAATAATCAGCTAATTGATAGCGATGTCGTTACGGTACTAGGAGAGCTTAAATTTTTAGGAGAAATTGAGCAGGTAAGTGACAATGTTACTTTATATGAAGTGAGTACGCCTGCAGGTGATGAGCTAAAAACAATATCATCAACGCTTGAATTTGGCATTGTCTCAGCTTTACCACTTTTTCCTATGCTTTCACATGTTGAGATGATTGGTAAAAACCTAACAGGGTATGAGTACCCAAAAGATGGGAGTTGCCCTTCGTCGAGTGAAAATGACATTGCTGCCAGCTCGAACGAACCGGGAAGTGAAACCCTAAATGTATGGACTGCTCTGATTAAACGTTTAAGTTGTGAGGCACCAGACTACTTAGTTCATTTATCTGACGCCTACCCAGATGTTGATGATTGGACTGATGTCAATGCGGGTCATATTGCTAATGCTATAGCAGGTTACATGATTGATGAGTTTAGCTCTTCTAATACACCTTTAAGTGAGTTTAGAAAAGCAATGAAAGCTGATATCCCTTATCAAGATATTGATGTGCTTACTCGGGGCCAAGTATTAGGTGCAATTCGCTTTATAGAGGTAGGTTGTGCAAATTGTCATTCTGGGCCTTTATTCTCTGATTTTGATTTTCATAATACAGGCTTACCCCAATTGGGCCCTGGAAAGCTTGATGATATAGATACCATGAATGTAATGCTTACTCCTCAAAAGAGCAATGCTCCTAATGATGGCAATAATCTCTTTACTGGGGACTTAGGTCGTAAGCACCATCAAGCAACTGCAGATAAGTTTACCTTTAGGACTTCACCTTTGATAAATGTTGCTGAAACTTGGACTCGTGGGCATGCGGGACAATATTTAAAGCTAGATGATTTTATTGAGCATTATCGTGATCCAATTACAGCATATGTGAATTATGGGCAATGTTTTAGCGGTCCCTTAGGTGGGCAGGTAGGCGGTGCAACAACAAATGGTAGTGATAGTTATGGATTTGCTGCAGCCAATGGTGTTGGTAGTGAGCTCTTAGCTATGCACTGGGATTCTGAAGGTAAGTATAATGAGCAAAATCCACATGATGATGAGATCATTACTACACTTGATGTAGAGGTCAAAAACCTAACCAATACCCATAATGGTACTGTGATGACGCGTCTAGATGTGAAGGCAATCTCTCAATTTTTGAACGCATTAACGAGTAAAGAGGTATGTGATAACTCTTGGCCATTAAGCTCGGATGGTCGTAGAGATGTATCTAACGACCCAACTAATGCTAGTGATCCTTATTATCATTATCAGCAAGCAGTAGTTAGCCCGCCAATAATGAAACGTATTAAAAAAGTCGGTTCAAGTGGTGACGGTAGTAGCGTTTTGTTCAATAGAAATTCGGTTAAGGATATTCCAAGAATTGAGACAAAAAACAATAGTTATAGTTATATAGACTTATCCCATCCTATTAGTGGTTTGCCAGTCGATTGGTTTTATCGTGTTGCATGTGCGGCAAATTAGCGTCTTCAATTAGTTAAGAGAAAATATGGGAGAGGTTTAAGAGCATAACAAGTCTTTGCTATGCTCTATTTTACTGATAGATACTTGTTAAATATTTCTTTTGTGCTGGGGAGGCGTTTAACTTCTCAATAGAGAAGCTACTTTCTTCTTTTGGCGCAAAGCAATTAATCCTGCAAATCCAAATAATAATGCACTTGTTGGCTCTGGCACACTAATAGGATCATTTTCAGGCAAAGGCTCTGGGTAGAAAGCATCATTGTATGGGTGTTGGTTAAAAGCAACATTGGTAATGGTATTTACATGCGTTAGGTTTAACTCACCTTCAGAATACTTTACCGCTGAGTCTGTAAAGCTTATATCTGTTTCACTAAAGTGATAGTCGCCAGTAAGCATATAAAAGCCAAATACATCGCCATTTAAATAGTTATAATCAATTATCTGCTCGCCATTCCAACTATAAATTACGTCTTTTGGGGTGTTGTAAAACATGTCAGCATAAAATACATCATTTCTTAATATTTCAGTACGTTCAGGCACTAAAGTATAAAGTGTTTTTAAGCCCCAAGAGTTTTTAAAGTAAATACCAAAGTCTGATATTGTTCCAAAAGTACTGGTTATTTTCATGTAAGTATGGTCTCTACTATCTAGAGAAAATAGCCCATCCCCTGTGTGTATTAACCCTGCACTTACAAAGCCTATATGTGAGGTTGCTGCTAATAATAGCGCAGGTAATTTAATCCCTATCTTCATGGCGTTTCCTTTTTAAATGACGAAGTAAATATTCAGGGAAAGTCAGTGTCGCTCTATTGCTTTTCTAATTGCAATATTTTGCATAAATTGAAATTTCCCTGTTTAACTTTGGCTATTTTAGGAAAAGAGTAAGGATAAAATATGGAGTAATTCAAGGTATACACATTTATACAGCTTTATTATTAAGTATTAGAGATACCTTTAAACAGGTAAGGTTATAACAACCTTAAGACCACCTAAATTTGACTGTTCAGCAAATATTGTTCCGCCATGCTCTTTAATTAAGCTCTTACAGATTGCTAATCCTAATCCTGAACCACCTGTTTCTCTGCTGCGTGAACTTTCTACACGGCATAAGCGTTCAAAAATAGACACTAAATCTTTATCAAGTACTGCTGGCGCACTATCTTCTATTGATAAATAAAGAGTATTGTCTTTCACTCTCGAAGATAATTTAACTTGTCCTGGTTTATCTGTGTATTTAATACTATTGCTGAGTAAGTTAATAAACACCTGCTTAATTCTATCTTTATCGTAGTTAACAACTAAGTTACTGGGTATATTTTTATCTATTTCAAAGGTAAGTTTGTTTTTATTAACAAATTGTTTTAACTCACATTCCCAAAGAGCCAAGGTGCTATTAAGCTCAAAAGGTTCAACATTTAGTTGTAAGGCACCAACATCTGATTGCGCTAATTGATGAATATCATCAATTAGGTGTTGAATATCAATGATTTTATTATCTAAAGCGTCATAACTTGCTTGTACATCCTCTTCTAGATCGTCTTTAAGTGATTCAACTTGAAGTTTCAATACCGTAAGGGGAGTGCTAAGTTCATGGGAAACGTCAGCAAGTAGTTTATTTTTTTTAGTTAACAGTTCATCCATGAAATGATTTTCTTTGATGACTAATTTTTTTCGTTGTATTTGTAAATAGGAAAACCCAAGTAAGATCACCACGATAAAAAGGGTTGTTCCTAGAACTATGGCCAGTTTCTGCTCTAAAATTATATTATCTAGTTGTTTTAAATTATTATCAAAAATTTGCGCAGCTTGTATCGTAGATTGTTTAACAAAGTTGTTTTTAGACTGCCTTTCTTTATCAATTAATTTAAATGCCGATTTAGTAATATTCGTCGGCTTATTATTCATAAGACCAGAAATCAGTAATACTTCTTTTTTAATCGGTTTCTTATTAGGAAATAGTTGTTCCACTTTTTTCAATATTTGATAGCTTTGTTCTATCTTTCCTACTCTGAAATAAGCGATGCTGAGTAACTCATAAGTAGCTTGAATATAGGAAATATTTTGACTGTTTGTTGTTTCTTTTAACCCAGCCTCTAAAAATATAATACTTTGTGGCCAATCCTCTTCTAGTTGTGCCACTTTGGCCGATAAATAGTAGAATTTAAGCATTGCACCAATGTATTTAGGCTGCTCTTTAGAAAACTCCTTAAGTTCAACTAAATGTTGCTTAGCTAAATCGAGATCTACTAATGCAGTGCTGTAATGGATAGCATTGATAATAGAGGCGTACACACTATTCATGTCATTAGTGGCTGCAAATGACTGGTGAGCAAGTGCATTATATTCATATGCTTTATCATAAATTAATGCGCGAAAAGAAAGGCTTGCTGCTTGGTTGTAAATAATTTGTTTAATGATTGGTTCAAGTTTTTGATTTTTTGCAATATCAAAAGCTTCATCAAATAACTTAAGGCTCTTTGATATGCCTTGTTCTTTATTTTGTAAACATTTGGCGTAATAGGCGATAGACTTTGCGATTAGACTAGGTTGAGCTATTTCCCTTGAGATCAATAAAGCCCGCTCTCTATCTTCACAAGGAGTGGCATTGTAATAATCAATACTGCCAGCGGCTATAGAGCGTTCAATAAGTAATTTAACCAATAACTCAGAGGCTGGTAATTTATGTTCTTTATGGAGTTCAATGCCCTTAGTAAAGGCTATTACAGCATCGTTAAGTTGACGTTGCTCTTCATGATTTTCGCCTCGTAAAAACCAGTACAGGCTTTGTTCCGAGTAGCTAAAGTGCTTTAATTGAGTTTCTGCCTCTTGTAAAAAACTTAATTCATCAAGGTTATTACTTGCCAGTTTAAGTTGGTTTTTAAACTCAATAAAAGACTGTCCAAACGATGCTGAACTCACAAAGAGTACTGAACAAAGGATTATTTTAATAAGGAGTAAAATGTTCAACGGGACTCTCTTAACGCTAAAAACATTGATGCGGCTTTAGCTATCACTAGTGGTTATGCCTGAAGCTTGCAGAACGATAAAATACAGTAAATTTATTTAATTAGCCGTGGACATTAACATAAATGTTCCTATTTTTCTCTGCGATTTCTCGCAAGGCTATTAGCTGCGAGGAAGAGCGGTTTACGGTTAGTTTACAGCAAGAACATTTTTAGACTATTTGGTCACATGCAGTTGCTTAAGGGTAACTCTTTCGACTATGTGTGTTAAGTAAATTAATTTACAGGCAACTTTATTACAATTTTTAGACCACCTAAGCTTGAATGCTGGGCGTATATGCTACCACGATGTTCGGTAATCAAACTTTTGCAAATTGCCAAACCTAAGCCTGAGCCGCCAGTTGTTCGGCTTCTTGAGTTTTCAACGCGGTATAATCGTTCAAATATATTGCTTAAATCTTCATCGGCGACACTTGGTGAGCTATCTTCTATGGAAATATTTATAATGTCCTCTTGAAGTGTGGCACTGAGTCTAATTTTTCCTGGTTTATCAGTATATTTTATACTGTTATTGAGTAAATTGGCGAAGATCTGTTTTATTCTGTCTCTATCCCAGTGCACTATTAGCTGCTTGGGTAACTCTTTATTAATTTCAAATGATAATTTATTTTGGCTAACAAACTGTGTTAATTCGCTCTGCCACTTTTCAAGTGTCTCATTTAGCTCAAAAGAGTCAAAATTAAGCTGTAATGCGCCAACGTCGGACTGTGCCAATTGATGAATATCATCAATGAGATGTTGTATATCATCTAATTTACTATCTAATGCATCATAGCTAACTTGTACATCATCTTCTAAATCATCTTTTAGTGATTCAACTTGAAGTTTTAGCACAGTAAGTGGTGTACTAAGTTCATGTGAAACATCAGCTAAGAGCTGGTTTTTTCTACTGAGTAAGTCATCGGTTAATTGCTTTTCTTTGTTGGCGAGTTGTTTACGTTGCTGCTGAAAGTACGCATAAGTGCCTAAACTGATGGCAATAAAAAACGCTATGAGCACGCTATATATAAAACGCTGTTTTAGTTGGAAGTTTTCTAGTTGCTCAAGCTTGTGATCATTTTCTTGGGCGATATAAGCGGTAGACGATTTAATAAAGTGACGCTTATTGTTTCTTTCCTTATCAAGTAAAGCAAAGGCTGAATTTAGGGCTTGTTGTTTCTTGTTATCTTCAAGTGTTGCTATAGCGATAATTTCTTTTTTTATCGCTGGATTACCTGGGAACTTCTCTTTAAGTTCGAGTAGTACGCGTTTACTTTCAGCAAACTTATTAGCTCTAAAATAAGCAATGGCGAGTAATTCATAGTTTGCTTGAATATAAGCCGTTCTTTTCATATTTGCTTGCTCGGTAACAGCCAATTCAAAGAACTTAATACTTCTTAACCAATCACCTTGTATATAAGCCAATTTACCCGATTGGTAATGTGCGCTAAATAGCGCATCTTTATAGTCAGTATGCTCTGTGGCAAACTGATACAAGCTATCTAAATGTTGTTGGGCTAGCTCGAACTCGCCCATCTTACTTGCATTAACGACTACGCTAGATAGCATATACTGTATACCTAAGTGATTGCCTTCTTCTTGCCACTTATGAAGGGCTAATAAATTATACTTATAAGCTTTGTTGGCAATTGAAGCTTTAGAGTACAAAAGCGCCGCACGATTATAAATGGTTGCTTGTTGATCGAGTGTTAATAATGAATTTTGTGCAATAGTGGTTGCTTCTTCAAGTAAGGGGATTGCCAATGCCAGTCCTTTATTTGAGCTATATAAGCATTGAGCATTTGAGGCGAGTACTTCGGCTAACCTTGCTTCATTATTGCTAAGTTGTCGCTCAACTGCCAACGATCGTGCGGTATCTACACAATAGTCCTTATTGCCTGGATCATGGTTATATATACTTGAAGATCTTTCATTATATATCGCGGCGAGTAAGATTGAGGGGACTGTCGTGTGAGCTGTTAAGAGTTCAAGTGCTTCGGTTTGAGAGTGAATAGACTTTTCCACTAAACCTAAACTAAGTTGTACCTTACCAACCAGGTAAAAATAATGTGCTTGCTCAATGGCTGAAAAATGCTTAACTTGCGCTGAAGACTGTTCTAACAGTTGCAGTTTTTTAACAGAACTTTTAGTTATAACAAGTCGCTGCTCTAAGGTTTCAAAGGTAGAAGCTTGTACTTCGTTGAGCAAAGTTAAACCTAGCAGTAGTGATAGTATTATGGGCAGTGATCTTGTCATGCTAATGATTATGCTCAAAGTGAGGAGCGTGAAGGGGGGATTTGTATAATAATTTTCAAGCCACCTAAGTCTGAATGTTCAGCATAAATTTCACCACCATGAGCCTCAATTAAACTTTTACAAATAGCTAAACCTAACCCTGAGCCACCTGTGTCTCTGCTTCGTGAGTTTTCTACACGGTATAGGCGTTCAAAAATATTGACTAAGTCTGAATCCGACACAGCTGGCTCGCTATCTTCAATTGATAAAACTAAAGTCTGATTTTTTACTGAAGCTGAAAGTAGGACTTGTCCAGGTTTGTTGGTGTATTTAATACTGTTTGTTAGTAAGTTAGTGAATATTTGTTTTATTCTATCGCGATCAAATTCAACTATAAAGTTTGTCGGTAAATCGCGATTGATTTCAAAAGCTAATTTATTTTTATGAACAAATTGTGTTAACTCCTCTTGCCACAGATCGAGAGTTTCATTTAACTCAAATAGTTCAATATTCATTTGTAAAGCACCAACATCTGATTGTGCAAGCTGATGAATATCATCAATGAGATGTTGTATATCATCTAATTTACTATCTAATGCATCATAGCTAACTTGTACATCATCTTCTAAGTCATCTTTTAGCGATTCAACTTGAAGCTTTAGCACCGTAAGTGGTGTACTAAGTTCATGGGAAACATCAGCGAGCAATTGATTTTTCTTAAGTATTAGCTCTTCCATCATACTTGCTCGCTCTATGGCTAAGTTATGCATGTTCGATTCTTGCTCTTTGCGCATTGCTTTTTGTAAAAATAACTTGTGAATAAACCAAAGTAGCAAGGCTGTCAGTACCACTATACAAAGAAGAAACCACCATGTTTGATAGAACTTTGGAAGTACCGTTATTGGTATAGAGAGTTTTTTATGCGCTATTTCCCCACTCTTATGCTGAGCTTTTACCTCTAAGGTAAAGTCGCCTGGAGGTAATGAGGTGTATGTAGCTCGACGCTCATTTGTTGGTGTTGTTCGCCAATCATCATCATAACCCTTTAATCTATATTGGTATTGGGTTTTATTTGCATGTACTAAATCTAAAGCTGAAAACTTGGCTGATAGTTCTTGTTTATCAGCAGATACTATGAGGCTAGAGTTACCCGTTATAATCGTGTTTTCTCCAGATTTTAATTCAATGAGCTTTATTGGTGCTTGGTACGAAATCGGCTTTAATTTTTCAGTATCAATTAATATAATATTTTTATCTGAAATTGCATAAATGGTATTGCCAAAAATTTCTAAACCGGCAGGTGTTTTATTATTGAGTATGTTGTAGTGTGATAAATTATAATACTGCTGTTGGTAAGGGTTGTAATATGCATAAGGGCCGAACCATAAGTTACCTTTATTGTCGATATTAAGTGACATGAAATCCAAGGATAATCCAGAAGGAGGAGAAGGAAGTTCATTGAGGACTAATTGGTCGCCTTTTATATGAAGTTGGTAGGTAGATTGGTTGGTGAATAGCCATATTTCACCATTTTTTCCTGGTAAGACTCTTTCAACTGATGAACCTCTAAAATTATTTCTATTAAGAGGGTAAAAGCTAAATCCCTCTTGATGCGATAGCTGATAATAAAGGCCTATATTGGTTGCAATAAAATAATCACTTTGTTCTGTTTTATGGATATACCAAGTACGTTCTGTAATATCTTTTTGTTCTTTGGTTTTAAATGTTTTGAATTTTTTAGTTTGTGGGTTAAAAGTTAAAGGGCCACCGCTGGTCGATAACATGATTTCTTGCTCAGAAATATAATGAACATCATATGGGTTATTACCTTTAAAGCCCATTTCAGAATAAGAATAGTAACTTTCTTGCTGGGTAATTAAGTCAAATTTAATCAGTGTTGAGTTGGTAGTTGTCAGCCATATCTCATTCTTAGAACCATGCGCTAAAGAAGATACTTCCCAGGTTTGTTCGGCATATTTATCGTCTTTGGGAAAACTCAGAAACTTCTGCTCACCACTTTCGTTTTTAAATTCAATTAATCTTTTATTTACGGAAACTAGGCTTGTTTCCGATGTTAGGGGAAGTAAATAAACCATAGCTTCTTTTGTAAGCATTTTGTCTAAATGTACATATTGAAAAGCTGATAATGCTTGATTGTAATATTGCAGTTTACTGCCATTAAAACTAAGCCAAACTGTACCAGCTGCATCGGTAAAAATGGCATCTACTTTCTTGCTTTTTAGTGTATGAGCCGCGTTTAAATTTGGATTGATGTGATTAAGCTTTTTGGTTGTTGTCGCGTCGAAAATCTCAATGCCGTTGGTTAAGTTACTGACCCAAATTTCAGTTTCACTTACTTGCGCAATTGCCATATGATTGTGTTCACCACTTTTAGAGTCACCTTGTACTTTGGTTATGATATTACTTTTGGGATCAAGCAAATGGATGTGGGCTTGGTATCCAGCAAGCCATAATCTGCCATCATTAGCGGTAATAATTTTTCTAAATAAAGTGTGTTGTTGCTTCTCTGTTATTATTTGCTTACTTGCCGTAAATAATTTTACGGGTACCAACTGTTCTTTTTCTTTGTCAAAAAATTTAAGCCCTCGAGCGGTAGCTAACCAAAGTTTACCTAACTTATCGATAGTCATATCTACAATATAGCTATCATTTTTAATTTCACTGTCGCTATCATAGTGAGTAAAAACGTTATTCTTTAGTGAGTAATAACTTAGCCCCTCTCTGCCGCCAATCCATAAATCACCATTATCAAGGGTTATAATATCTCTGATAGTATTACTGGACGGACTATTAGTATTATCTTTATCATGAGGGAAGTGGGAGAACTTTTCGGTTTCTGCATCATAATGGGCTAAACCTAAATTATATAAAGATATCCATAGACCACCTTTTTTATCAGCCGTAATAGTTCTTATTGCATTTTCTGCAATAGAATCTGGATTATTCGGTTCATGTCTAAATTCTTTTATTTCATAGCCGTCAAAGCGAATTAGGCCATTAAAACCTGCGTACCATAGAAAACCATTAGTGTCTTGACTTAACTCGTAACCTATATGATCAAACGCCGCACTAGATTGTTGAATTGTTTGAAAATAGGGATAAGCTTTTAGCGATATTTTATTTGCAGGTAAGCTTTGGGTTGCCAGTAAAATAGAAGGTATTAAATATATCAATATTGCTAATAACTTTATGGTGTTAATCATCATTACTCGTAAAATTATCCTTAGGTCGTTTTGCAATTGCTTTCTAGCTTTATGTTAATAGTGACTATAAACCAATTTTCAATAATTAAATATTTTCAATTTAATAAACTCCACAAATCCTCCTAACTCTTTTTATATCCTGACAGTAATAACTGGTAGTTGCCTATTTTTATGGATTGCAGGCGCTTGTTTTAAGTAAAAGGTATTTTATTATGTGGTTGGTGTATATGAAAAAATTGATAAGTTCATTAAGTTATAGTGTAAGAGATAAGGCTATCAACCTTAGTTTGCTGCTTTTAGCTTTAATACTTTCTACCGTGTCAATGGCAGCTTCTGCTAATACCAATGGTTTATGGAATAAACAGTTTCACGCGCTTGCCTCACAAAATATTAATACCAAATCGTGTGAAAATGGACCAACCAAGTTGTCGCATGTTAATTTTAATAACTCACCAACAGTGCAAAAAATAAGTAATAATTTTTCTATAGGCAATAATGATTCTGGTATTTGTACCGAATACTTTGCTGAGTACTTTGGTGGTGAACTTTATATTTCAGCGGAAGAAAACATTACCTTTTACCTAAAATCTGACGATGGCAGTCAGTTGTTCATCAATGGCAACAAATTAATTGATAATGATAATGTTCATGATGACAGTGTAGAACCTAGTAACAGCATTACCTTAGGCGTGGGTTGGCACTTTATTGAAGTAAAGTATTTTAATTTTGGTGGTGGCCATTCACTAGCGGTCAGTTATAGCTCCGCTACTATCAGCAAACAAATTATTCCTAGTTCAGTTTTAAGACCAGATGGCGCATATGATCCAGACGGTGATGGGGTCTCAAATTATTGGGATCTTGATGTCGACGGCGATGGTTTAATTGAAATATCAACTTTAGTTGAATTGGATGACATTCGAAATAATTTAACGGGGACCGCGTTATTTGGCAATAGCACAGGTTGTGACTCAGGCTGTACAGGTTTTGAACTAACAAACGATTTAGATTTTGATACTTCTGGTGATGGCATTGTTGATGCTAATGATGCCAATGGAGCTTACTGGAATGCAGGTGAAGGCTGGTTACCTATTGGTCGTACAAGTAGTAATGCTTTTAAAACGACTTTTGAAGGTAATAATTTTACTATTAATAACTTAACCATTAACCGCAGTCTAGAAGATGGCGTTGGCTTTTTTGGTTTTACTCGTGTTGGTGCAACTATTACCAACCTTGCGTTAATTAATA
>Ga0209396_1004822_pt1 | contig 12978 bp, 10 predicted proteins | sample GOMGulsemesocosm_6_FD_184638 | JGI IMG/M metagenome (GOLD analysis project Ga0209396, IMG submission 184638) | Methane-oxidizing microbial communities from mesocosms in the Gulf of Mexico - GOM8C Gulf of Mexico (SPAdes) (version 2) | ecosystem: Environmental > Aquatic > Marine > Cold seeps...
CAAACATTGATTCACTTTTTTTCTCGCTACCACTTAATTCTTTATGGTAAGTACCTACTTCCATTACGTGCTCATAGCCCATATACACGGGTACTAAGGTGAGTGGTCTATCAATACCGCGAAGTAAGCTTTGAATGGTCATTGCTAACATGCCTGTTTTAGGCGATAGCACTCGACCAGTACGGCTACGGCCACCCTCGGTGTAGTATTTAACGCTATAACCACGTTCAAATAATAGCCCTAGATATTCACGGAAAATGGTGGAATATAAACGATTACCACCAAAGCTACGACGAATGAAGAATGCTCCACCTTTTCTAAAAACAGTGCCTGCAGGCCAAAAATTTAAATTAATGCCCGCTGCAATACGTGGCATTACTAAACCTTCTTGTAAAATAACATAAGAAAGAAGCAAGTAATCCATATGACTACGATGACAAGGTACATAAATGATCTCATGGCCATCTTGTGCTAATTTTCGTAATACCTTGGCGTTACTGACATTGATAGCGCTGTATAGCCTTTTCCATAACCAGTGCAAAATAATTTCACCAAAACGCACCCAAGAAACGCTGTAGTCACCAGCTACTTCATTCATGATAGCAAGTGCTTGTTTCTTTATTTCAGCTTCGGGAACTTTTTTACTTTTTGCCTCATCGCTAATCATGCGCTTGATTGAAGGATTGGCAAATAAAGCGGTAAACATTTGCTTGCGGTGCATCAATCTCGGGCCTTTAGCGGCAATAGTTTGACGATGAAAATGAAAGCGAGCAACGCGTAAAAATTTATGGGCTGCGACTTCATCGTTACCATGATTGTCTGATATATCACGAAAAGAAAAAGCTTCGCTAAAGCGCACTAAGGTATCGCGACCTAAAAATAATACAATGAAGAATTTACGCAACCAATTGGGTGATTCTTGATCTGCTATCAAGGTACCTATGTTAAGATTTTTCCGTTCTTTAGTTGGCGTTCTTCCCCAAATAAAATTGGCTGGAATTAATTTAGCATCTAGATTTTCATCAAGAGTATGTTGCTTTAATAACTCAACACCTTGGGCTATGGCGGTAGTGTTACTGACTTTTCGCCATGAAAAAAGTGGTGTTGGTTTTGCCAAGCATAAGGTGCGATTAAAGCTTTCACCGTTAATAGTTACTTGACCAAGCGGGTCTGGTAGCTTCTGTTTTTTACAGGCATTTTGCAAAGCTAAAAGATCAGATGCCGATTGATGACGAACAATGTAAAAAATTGGCTGACTTGGCTGTTCAGTAATGCTCTGGCTGTCTGTGATAATCTTACAACGGACCAGTAACTTAAGGGGAAATTTTAATAATAAATAGAAAAAAGAACGTAAAGCCAACATGTTGTATCGCTCGGATTAGTCATAAACAGCTATAAAAAAGGGATTTTAGCATCATTAGTTAAAATTGTCTTGGTTTGTAAGTAAAGTCGAATCACACTAATATTAGTGCATTTAGCCTGAGACCTGGATAAGCAATATTATCCAAAGCTCAGGTTATTTAACAATTAGAAAACACCATAAACTTCAGGGGTTCAGATTGAAAAAAATAGCTGTGTTTGTTGACGTTCAAAATATTTATTACACCACAAGAGATACTTTTTCCAAGCAATTTAACTACCGCTTATTATGGCAAGAATTGATGGCACAAGGTGATATCACTATTGCTAATGCTTACGCTATACAGCGTAGCGATGATCAACAGCATAAATTTCAAAAAGCTCTAAAGCATATCGGCTTTGACGTAAAGCTAAAGCCTTATATTCAACGACGCGATGGTTCGGCTAAAGGCGATTGGGATGTTGGTATCACTATCGATATCATGGAAGCGGCTGCTGAGGTAGATACTGTGATATTACTTTCAGGCGATGGTGATTTTGATTTATTGTTGCGAAAAATTAGCGAAAAATATGACGTGACTACTGAAGTTTATAGTGTTGAAAATCTAACGGCAAAGTCTCTAGTGGAAGCTACAGATGTTTATCATAAAATTGAGCAAAGCTTACTTTTGTAAAAGGTAATAATGCATTGGGTAATATCTTACTCTTATTTCGCTGTTGCTCTGTGTTTTTTTACTAAGTAAGTAGTCAGTAAAAGGGCAATAACTAATAAAGCTAGGCTAGCCATTAACTCGTTTTGCGCGCCTAAACGTATACCGCTGCCGGCAAGTGAAAATATGACCATCTGTGGGATAAAACCGACAAAAGAGCCGCCAACATAAGCAGGCATTGATACCTTACTAACACCCGCAATAATATTGGTTATAAAATTACTACCCAGAGGTAATATCCGGATAACGATAGCTTTTAAGAATGTTCGCTCGCCAAGGAACTTAGATAGCTTTGTTAGCTGATTTGGATATTTTTGGGTGATTTTAGCGCTTAATAAATAACGAGCAACACTAAAGGTAATTAAACAACCAAGTGTTGCTGCTAATGTGGCAACCATCACGCCGATAAAAGCACCTAAGTTAATACCTGCGACTAAAGCGGCAATTTGTCTGGGTAAGCCAATACTGGTGGCTAGCGATAAAAAAACGAACAGTAATAATGTATTAAAAGTCTGCGAGCTACCATTTTTCTGCCAATCAAGTTTCTCAACTAAGCCAATCGTCCAGTCACTTAAACTAAAACCCCCTTCTTTTATTGTCAGTGTTACAGGAGGTGCTGGGGTATGTATTAACCATTGATATAGTCCCATAACGAGCATAACCATAATGATCATACTTGCCAGCAGTTTAATCGTACTTGCGCGTGATAAAAATGAGGAAAGCATGATTACTCTATTTGATTTGAACTAGTTAATAGCTGGGCTTTTGCCAACTCAAACTCGTCAGCCGTTAAGAAGCCTTGTTGTTGTAGCTCAACTAGTTTTTCTAATGCAGTCACTAACTCAGTTCCGACTTTAACTGGCGATATAGCTGGTGTGTTATTAGGCTTAGGTGATGTGTCCTTATTTTTTCCTGAAAAGACCACTTCTTCGTCTTTCTTGGGTTCAATAACATCACTCATTATCTCAAGACGAGTTGTAGGTCGAATACTAGCAGCTTGAGTATGCAACGGTGTTTCATCAAGGTAATCTTTTTCATGTAATACAATGGGTACTTTCAGTTTTAAAGGGCGAGCCCCTGTTTGGCTACTATTTATCTCTTCGGCAATAAACCAGCACCAATCGATAATGTCATCGACTACTTCAAAGTAACTTTTTTTGGTAATTCTATCGCTGCCTTTTCGGAAATATAAACAAACAATATACTTTGCTTTATCTTGAGTGTTGAGCACTAAATTAATACGACGAACCTTTCGGTCAATCATTTTTTCAATTTTCTCGACGCGACATATTTCGCGTAACTCTTGCTCTTGCTGTTCATTAAAACCATGGCCTAAAGTCGTGTTAATTGTCGTAACAACCAAATCTCCAAGCAAGATTTGACATTGCTTAACATCAGCCAGCGCAATGACTTTTTCTGCTTCATGCTGGTGGCGTCTAAATAGGTTCAGCGATAATTTATCTTTCGTTAAAGTTAAATTAGAATACTCCCTACGAACTATGGATTTAGCTGAATTTTGATGAAGGAAAATTCGATAGACAATATAAAAGCCAAGTAAAACAAGCAGCATAATGATGAGTGAATTGATGTCGATCCAGCTATTATCTTTACTTACTTGTGAACCCAGAGTGATGTCTTGCTGAAATAACTGATAGATATCACCGCTATCTTCATTGAAAAATAACAGTTCTCCGCGATTATCACGGTAGAGAGTTAAGTCTTTTGCCTGTAATGCGGGTTGACTTAATTGCCACTCTATTACTGGTGACGAAAGCCCCCCTTGTTGATAAACACCTGTCGAATCATAACTCACCTCACTAGACAGGGAATTGAGTTGCCATTGCTGATTTTTGTGTGTCAACATTAATAACTTGTTGCGTAAGTTAGGTGCATTTTGTCCCCTATACACTAATAAACTATTAGTGGTTGAGGTGTGCTGATATAACACTTCTTCAGATTTATGCTGTCGCCAATCTTCACCGCCATCAGCATAAGATAACCAATGTTTTAATGAATGATTAATAGTGGATTGGTGCGATATCAATAGTTTAGGGGAATACTTATTGGGCCAAATAAATTGTTCTATTTGTCCTGCGCCAAATAGATAAAGTGTTTGTTCAATTTCTCTATTGGCGTAATAAGGATTTTCATGAGGTACGGTATAACTTTGTTGAGCATTTTGCTGTGGGTTAATACGTAAAATAGCACCTGAATATAACGGGTGTTCTTTTAATTTTGGACTCTGAGATAGTGAAATATATAATTGTGAAAAGTTCTCATGCCATGATTTACTGTAGGGATTAAAGGACAATTGCCTAATACCACCTATGGCTGAGGGAATCGCTATCCTCATTACTTCTCGCTGGCTTGAAAAATTAATTTCTTTGTCGGAATTTAACTGCCACTCGGTTAATACAGTATCAAAATCAAGCGGTATTGTGACGCTGAAATCTTCTAAACGTTTTGTTTCATTATTGTTAGTAGATTTTTCAATATGAGCAGTATAAAAGGTGCCGAAGCCCACCTGATCAGGTAATGAGAAATTAGGGTGTAATGTGAATGCTGTGAGTTGTAAAAGCGGATTCTCAGTAAAGACGAGTTGTAAATCTACCAATAGCGTAGTGTTATCAGGACTATCTTGTTCCAGCTGATAAATTTTTCCTTGTTTATTTGCTAGGTAATAGTACTGACTATTGCCAGGCTGCTCTCGTAATAAGAGCCACTGGTTTATTCCCGTTGCCTGTTGTGGCGCCTGTGCTATTTTTTGCAATATATATTGCTTTTCTTTACTAGCACTACTAACGCCACTGGTGATCAGCAAGCATGAGAAAAAAATAAAAATAAAGGCGTTTTTTACGGTAAGCATTAAATCGAGTCACTCATAGTTCAGTGTTTTACTAGCATGTTATTTATTATCAAGAAGCTTTAAATAAATGTACGTTTTTTACTTCAATAAATTGATCTTTGTTAGCGCCGCTAGTGTAGCTAAGCTTCCCTTCTAACATCAGTTCATCGCCAACGTCACCATTTTCGGCTAAAGATTGCGCTTGTTTTCCCCAAACATGGATGGTGCGTTCCACTGTAATAATTTGCCATGCTTGTTTGTCGGTATTGTAAATGTGCTGATTAATAAGGATATTCGCTTGAGTAATATGCTTATTGTGTTCAGTTAACATCAGCTTTGGCTTTGACGTTAATTGGGCACTACAATGAATTTGGTTAATTGCTTGAGTATAACCTTTACTGAATTTTTGTACGAAGTTAGCATGTACAATGCCTGGGTGGTTAGTATTCTTATCCGTTGCTTTCGGTTTAATATTACTTAGGTAACCATGCAATAAAATAATATCACCCTTGTTGGCATGCAACAACGCTTGCTCTACTAGTTCCCCTTCTACTTTCACATGATGATAGCTAGTCCACTCTTTATACTGATTAGTTTTTTTATCTAACCATTTATTAGACGTAGCCAAAATAATTTCAGTGACGGCTGTTGCAGGGTTAGCACGGTAACGGATATCTGGAGTTGCTACTAAATTACCTAATAAAGTCACGGCACAAAGTTGCGGACTCGATATCTGTAGGTGTTTATTCACGGTATCTGATAATGACAAAGCTTTTCCTATGAGCGTAACTTTTACAAAATAATTATTATTCTATTATCTCTTTGCACGATAAATGGAGCAAGTGTTTATATTTTCATGAGAACAAGGTAGAGTTGTTAATATGTTGTATCAAAACGTTACTAAATATGTTTTTTCAAGGAAGTTATATGAATAATCGGTTAATAACAAAGGCTTACTTTTTGCTGATATCACTGAGTTCATTTGTTTATAGTGATATAAGCAACGCTAATAGCGTTGAAGATTTTTCAAAACACGCACAATACCACAACGTGAAAATATCGCCTGACGGCAAGCACTTAGCTGCCTTAGCTACAGTGGATGGGTTAAAAAGCTTAGTTTTTCTTGAAACAGATAGCTATAAAGTCACTTACTCATTGAATGCAAACAAGAAGAGCCAAGCTAAATCCTACTATTGGGTTAATAATGAACGTGTGGTTATCCAAGTTGAACAAATGCTTGGGGCATTAGAAAAACCCATTAATATGGGGGAAATCTACGCGCTAAACTATGATGGATCCAAAAAACTTATGATTTTTGGTTATCGTTCTAAAAATGGTGGCGGTGATGCAGGGCAATTAATTGATAAACTTGTCAATGATCCAAAACATGTGCTTATTCATAAGCGTTTGCTGTCGGAACGTACAGATGCACTGACTAGTGTTGCGAAACTCAATATATATACAGGTAAAGAAAGAGAAGTAAAAAGAGCGCCGATGGCTAGTAGCGCTTTTCTTATTGACGGTAATGGCCAACCTCGTTTTGCAACAGGGGTAGATAAAAATTTCAAAACAAAAATGTTCTATTCAGAAGGGAAAGGGCAGCCTTGGAAATCATTTGGTAAAGATATTGATGGTGACTTTCAACCCATTTCTTTTGGTAAAGACAACAACAGTGTTTATGCGCTAAAAAGTGAAGAAGGAAAACCAAAAGGGTTATATAAATATAACTTAGGCTCACATGAAGAGACCCTACTTTACCGTAGTGATATAGCAGATCCGACCTATGCTGTTAAATCTGATCTTAATGAAGTATATGGTTTACGTATCGATGAAGATTATCCGAAATATGTTTACATCGATGAGAGTATTAGAGATGCGCAGTTGCATAAAGCGTTATATCAAGCGTTTAAAGGCGATAGTGTTGCTATAACCAGTAAAACTGATGATGGTGAAAAAATTATTGTGCATGTTAGTGGCGATAGAAACCCCGGTGCATTCTATTTGTTTAATACCAAAACTATGAAAACCAAACATTTGTTTAATGCTCGTCCATGGATTAAAGCTAATGAAATGGCAGCATCTGAACCATACCGTATCAAAACTAAAGATGGCTTAGTGCTCAATGGCTACATGACACTCCCGAAGGGGAAAGCAAAAAATTTACCAACCATTGTTCTACCTCATGGTGGACCTCATGCTAGGGATTATTGGGCATATGATCCACAAGTACAAATGTTGGCTAATGCAGGTTATGCAGTAATTCAAATTAACTTTCGAGGTTCAGCAGGTTATGGAAAATCCTTTGAAGAGGCAGGATTTGAAAAGTGGGGTACAAAAATTCAAGATGATATAATTTCAGCGACTAATTATGCTGTGCAACAAGGTATCAGTGATAAAAATCGTTTGTGTTTAATGGGTACAAGTTTTGGTGGTTATAGTGCGCTGCAAAGTGCTATCCGTAAGCCTGAATTGTTTAAATGTGCTATTGGCATAGCGGGCGTTTATGACTTGCCTATGTTATATGATGAAGGTGATGTTAAAACGAATACTTGGGGTGATGCTTATTTAGATAAAACCTTAGGTACTGATGTTGCGAAACAAAAATTTCAATCACCTGTGCATCATGTTGATAAATTAAAAGCAGCAATATTTATTATTCATGGCGAAGACGATCAGCGTGCCCCTATTGAACATGCAGAAGCGTTAAAAGCCTCTTTAGAAGAAATTAACTACCCATTTGAGTGGTTAGTGAAAGACAAAGAAGGTCATGGCTTTTATAATGAAGATAATATTTTAGAGTCGAATCAAAAAATCTTGTCTTTCTTGGACAAGCACATAGGAAGCTAATGAGCCCAACTATTGTCAGCGGAAACTTAAACAACATCGCCCTTGGTTATGTAGATAGTGTTGATAGTGAGTATGCCAAACGACTAGCCAAAAAATGGCAGTTTCACTATTTAGGTGATGTTGCCGCGGCCAGTAAACAGCCACAACTTGAATTTTTGTTGCAAATGCATCACCACGCGTTAGAGCTTTGCAAGTTAGATGAACCTAAATTAGGAGCTATCAAAGTTGATTTTGTTGAGGGGGCAGTCGCTCATCGGCGTAAGTTTGGTGGCGGTCGTGGTCAAGATATTGCTAAGGCGGTAGGTTTAAAGCACGGTTTCACTCCACACGTATTAGACGCCACTGCTGGACTTGGCAGAGATGCATTTGTGTTAGCGGGTCTTGGTTGCAGGCTTACCTTATTAGAGCGAATGCCCGTTGTTGCTGCACTTTTAGATGATGGTATTGAGCGCGCTAAATTAAATCATGAAGTTGCTGATATTGCTAATAACATGCAGTTAATTCACGGTTCATCATTAGAAGAAATGGACTTAGCTGATGCTCCAGATGTCGTCTATTTAGATCCTATGTACCCACACCGTGAAAAATCAGCAGCGGTAAAAAAAGAAATGCGAATTTTTCAATCACTTGTTGGAGAAGACCTTGACGCCGATGGTTTACTCGCCCCGGCACTCGCGCTGGCAAAGTATCGCGTTGTAGTTAAGCGACCAAGCTATGCACCACCACTGGCCGATAAAAAACCATCAATGAGCATAAATATGAAGAAAAATCGCTTCGATGTGTATGTTAAAAAAGCCATTCCCAAACCAAGCAACTAATATTTGCATTTATGAAGTTACATAAATTTTTCACATTTATGTAACCTGACTGTCATAACAATGCGTAATTATTGCCTTTATGTTATCAATCTGAACTTAAAGGCTTTACCTCATGCGTGTTTCGAGTTTCTCTCGTTTGTCAGTTGCTGCTATTAGTATATTCGCAGCAATATTTTTAGCGACTATGTATCACGTGGGTGAATCTTTAAGTAAAAGTCGTTTGCAATATGAGGGATATCAAGAGCTTATTTCGCTAACGACCATTCAATTTAACCGCACTATAGTGAAATATTTGCAAACAGGCGATGCCGCTTTATTAAATAAAGCGCAGCAACAACTGGCTAGCATTACTACCAAAACACATCGTTTAAATATTAAAGCCCTTTCTTTGAAAGTTGATATGCAAGCTAAAGAATTGGCCAATAATATTGAAACAAAATTTCGTGCTATGGGTAAATTAAGTGGTGATCCATTAGCCTTATTGCGAAATGGTGAGCAGGAAATGATTGCCATTAATAATGACTTAGCCAAATATGCACAAAAGACACTCGTTTTATCAACATCAGCACAATTTTCCTATTTAATTAAAACGCAAGCGATGAGTAAACTGCTTGCTGACTTAGTGAGTGCTCGAGAAGCTCTATTTAGCCAGAAAACCTTAAATAATCAATCAATAATCCCTATTATAAATGAGCTGCAGAGGGAAAAATATTTTTTTAATAATCAGCCTGCTTTAGAGATTTTTATGCAGAATGATGAGGATGATAGTGAAGATTTACTTGGAGATAGTGATGATTTGGAAGACTTAAGTGTTGAAGCTGTTAATGAACTTAACTCCCTGATTAATAGATACCAAGGTGAATTAGAAAATACTATTAAGCAACAGCAGCAGCGACATTTGGGATTAGCGTTACTAGCGCAACAAGTGGGCAATATTGAAAAAGCTATTATGGAAGGTGAAGCAGATATTTCACGTGAGCAAACACAGATAAATACCCAGCTATATATTATTGTAATTGGTTTATTGGTGTTTTTAGTACTCTTTTTAGTCAGTAATTATTGCTTACAGCGCAGTGTTATTCTAAGCCCATTGCGTAATTTACGTGATAGTTTTGTGCAATTAATGGAACAAGGTAAGGTCGATAATATTGTCAATATCGATAAGAGAACGGAATTTGGTGAAATTTCTACCAGCTTTAATTATATGGTCAATCGATTAGCTCAAGATGATAAAGATAAAGCCCAGCAACTTGATCTAGTAGCAAAAGCATTAACCACAATGGAAAGCCAAGTAAAGCGTATATATCAATCCTCAAATAGCACAAGTGAACACGTACAAAGTGCCAGAGAGATAATGGAAGCGCTAGGTGCGGCCACCGACACGGTAAATACCTTATCAGGACAGGTGGTTGATAATGCCGAAGCAACTAAGGAAGCCATGGTTGTTAGTCAGCACCATGTATCACAAGTTCTCGCGGCAAGTGAGTCAACTAATCTGGCAGCAAAACAGAGTAAAAAAGCGATAACCTCATTATTTCAATCGGTTGAGTCGGTAACTTCAATCGTTGATGTCATTAGTGCTATCGCAGATCAAACCAATTTGCTTGCCCTTAATGCAGCTATCGAAGCGGCAAGGGCAGGTGAGCATGGACGAGGTTTCTCGGTAGTTGCTGATGAGGTACGTCAACTCGCGGGTAAAACCCAAGAATCACTTAAACAAATATCTCAACGCTTAAACTTGTTACAAGGTGCTAGCAACTCTATTGAAAGCATTATTAATGATATTGAAAAAGCATCGAATAATCAGCGAGTGGTTGCTGATGAGTTGCAAGAAACTACCTTAGCTGTTTCAGGCCAAGCACAAGTCTCCGCCACAGTAGCTCAAAATACCCTTGAGCAAATTACTCGACAACGTAGCCATTTCATCGCCTTTGAACAAGCGATGGCTAATGTTGATAAAGAAGTTAGTGGCTCACAACAATTATCAAATATAATTTCAGTCGATGTGAGTCATCAGGTAAATGATATCGAACTGACACTTAAGAAAGCTTCCTAATAATAAATTAGGCTCAGCCGTTTAATACACAATAAAGTAGCTCCAGAGCTATATTTATATAGAAAAATTTTCATATAACTTATCTGTAACAAAAGTGTAAATTTCGATGTTGCTTATTCAGTGGTATTAAAGGATTATTGTTAAGGACGTTTGTCACTGAAAAATAGTGATAAAAAGGATTTTACTTAACAATAATGGCTTTGCGCCTTAGGGATGATTGTGCACGCTTTACCAAAAATTGCTGAATGGCATGATGTTGATTTATCGATCATTGAAAATGAAATAGCCCCATTACATCGCCCTGCAATTCTCAAGGGACTTTTAAAAGATTGGCCAATAGTAAAACACGCAAAAAACTCCCCAGCAGATTTATGTGAGTATCTAACTAAAGACTCAATGAATAAGCCAATTAACTTTATCCGTAGTGAAAAGCAAAATGGTCGGTTATTTTATAATGATGCTTTCAATGGTATGAATTTCCATCCGCAAAAAGCCGGCTTCGCTGACACAGTTAATAAAATTTTAGCGACAAGTAAACAAGAGAATGATTCTGCTTTTTATATAGGCAATGCATCAGTAAAGCAGTTTACCCCTGATATTTTGAAAGATAATCCAAATGATTTTTTGAGCGCTGATAATAAGGCAAGTTTATGGATAGGAAATCAGGTAACAATAGCACCACATTTTGATGTTCCTGATAATATTGCTTGCTGCATTAGTGGTAAGCGTAGGTTTACGCTTTTTCCTCCAGAACAAATATCAAACCTATATGTTGGCCCGTTAGATTTTACGCCTGCAGGGCCACCAATAAGTCTAGTCGATATTAAAAACCCGGATTACCATAAATACCCTAAGTTTAAAGAGGCACTAAAACATGCGCAAGTTGCTGAATTAGAGCCCGGTGATGCCATCTATATTCCTTCATTATGGTGGCATAATGTTGAATCGTTAGATAAATTTAATGTACTGCTTACTTACTTTCATGATGCCACTCCCAAGCATTATGGCTCAGGTTTTGACTGTCTATTACATGGCTTGATGAGTATTCGACATTTACCCAAAGGTAAAAAAGAAGGCTGGCAAGCTCTGTTTAATCATTATGTATTTTCAAATGAAGAAGGCATGAATAGTCATATTCCGGAAGATCGTTGGGGTATTTTAGGTGATGATTCGGCTAATATTTCAAATTTAATAAAAGAAAAAATAAAAAAGGGATTCATAAGTTAATATAGTAAGTCTAAGCAAGAGGCTTGAGTAAAATCCGAAGTACTCTTCAAATTTAATTTAATCCAACGTCAAAGGTATCTTATGATTCAGTTACACAAAGTTATGCCAGTAGGTCAGCTACAAGAATTAAAAAATGGTGAAATGCTCACCCATAATACCGCAGAACTTTTTGCGACCAAAAAAATTGTACTGTTCGCTGTGCCGGGTGCATTTACGCCTACTTGTTCAGTTTCTCACTTACCTGGTTATGTGGTTTCTGCCGATGAACTGAAAGCGAAAGGCGTTGATGCAATAATTTGTTTATCAGTTAACGATGCTTTTGTTATGGCTGCATGGGGCGAATCACAAAACGCTGAAAATCTGATGATGTTAGCAGATGGCGATGGTAGTTATACCAAAGCACTCGGCTTAAATATGGATACTGCAGGTTTTGGTGGCATACGTTCACAGCGCTATGCCATGATTATTGATAATGGTGTGGTAACCAGTTTGAATATAGAAGAACCTAAATCATTTGAAGTAAGTAAAGCTGAAGTTATTCTTGAACAGCTTTAATTACCAAAAGCTTTAAGCTAGCTATGGCAGTTTTGCTGTTAACGTATTTAAATCGTTCAGTAAAATTGATACAAAAAGCAATCAAGACAAAAACACGAATAAGAATGATGTACCTTATTAACCAATTGGTTAATAAGGTTTTTTTATATGTATAATCGTTAAAAAACACAATAAATTGCTTGAATCAATATCAATAAAAAGGCAGAATTCACCCAATTAAAATCTTTAAGGTAAAATCATGTTAAAAGCTGAAATGGTATCAAAGTTAAATCAACAACTTAATTTAGAGTTTTACTCTTCAAACTTGTACTTACAAATGAGCGCATGGTGTGAAGAAAAAGGTTTTGCTGGCGCTGCAGAATTTTTACGTAAACATGCTAATGAAGAAATTCAGCACATGAACCGTTTATTTACCTACGTAAGTGAAACAGGTGCATTACCTATTATCGGTTCTATTGATGCGCCGCCACATGAATTTGAATCGTTAGGTCAGTTATTTCAAATGACTTATGATCATGAGTGTTTAATCACTGAGCGCATTAACTCACTTGCTCATGAAGC
>Ga0209396_1004823_pt1 | contig 12973 bp, 8 predicted proteins | sample GOMGulsemesocosm_6_FD_184638 | JGI IMG/M metagenome (GOLD analysis project Ga0209396, IMG submission 184638) | Methane-oxidizing microbial communities from mesocosms in the Gulf of Mexico - GOM8C Gulf of Mexico (SPAdes) (version 2) | ecosystem: Environmental > Aquatic > Marine > Cold seeps...
TCTTTACTTTTTATTAGTTATTCGCCCTTCAGGAACGCATTGGCATCATGATAAATGCACAAAATTTGTTTGATGTAGAATAACTATATCAACACATATTTTGCTTTTTCTCATATCGCCAATGTCGTCCTAAGTGGTCACTTCTTTAGATGGATTGGTATTACATCAAAACTTTAATGAATTGACTTTTTTTTAGGCTATTTATAACTTTTTATCCTATCTTTATTGGTGCTAATAAGTAATACCAAACGAATTAATTTATTGTGCAACTTATCGCTTCAATAAAAAATCCCTATTGGTATAAAAGTCATGGAGATAATGGATGCAATCGAAACATACGACGGCCAAAACAACTAAAATAGCTCAGTCTACGGCACAAAAAAATCAGAATGGCGTTAAAAGTAAAGTCCCCCGTGATACCGCATCGCCAAGTGATGACTTTGACATAATAGTAACTTCAGAAAAAAGCTCTCATAAATATTCAGATCCAACACATCTTTATTTCACCGAAAAAGATTTATCACGTATTTTAGCGAACTTAGATACCTTGCGTGATGAGGTTTACCCTGTCCCTCTTGATCAGGAAGAGCAGCAAAAGAAATCACACCCCTTCCCGTCAGTTTGTCTTATTGGTTTAGGACGATGTGGTTCCAATATCGCATTAGATGTTGCCTCATTAGTTCATAGTGCTAGAAATTATTATTTAAACGAATTTCATAATGAAATGAAAAAAGCCAAAGAGCGTGAAGGCAGTTCTTTAAAATGGATAAAGCGCAGTTTAAAGCTACAAAATAAAAAATCGGACAGACCCGTATTTTTAATCGAACCCTTGGTGATGCTTGGTGATTTAGATAAAGATATTGAAGGAAGAATTAGGTATTCATCACAAGGTTATGATAAAAATTTTCTTGATGATTATAGTAAACTAAAAATAATGGATTTATCTGAAGTACACGCCGGCGGCGCGGGTAATGCGCCTATTTTAGGACAATACCTCGCTAAGATGATCCTCAATAAAGAAACAGAACACTTCAGCAATACTGATTGGCAATTTATTCACTCTTACCTCATTGATTCATGTGGTATTAAAGCCAACCAATCACGTTTATATTTTTATATTTTTAGTGCTGGTGGCGGTACGGGATCAGGTATGGCGTCAGAGTTTGGTTTAGCGCAACAGTATTCTTACATGAGTAAAACCTTTGATATTCGCTCTGAAAAAGAAATCGCTACCCATGGTCAAAATTTTGTTTTTGAGCCTATTTTTACCAGTGGAATTTGTATTCTGCCAAATATTAACGATTCCAGTATCGAAGTTTCTGAGGCACTTCATATCAATGCAGGACGTTTATTGTGTAAGTACTTAGCTGAAGAATGGGATTTCTCTTACAACCTCGATAATGAAAAAGAACATGTAGATGGTGAAACACCCTATAGAATTAGACCATGGAACGCCATGATGCTGATATCAAATGATATTATGCGATATGCTGAGCAAAGTGATACCAATGGAGGCATAAAATATATAGATGTAAATACCATGGAGAAGCATGCTAATCAATATATTAGCCAACAAATATTTAATATCCTAACCGCTCAAGCGGTTACCACAGATTATGATGATAACTACTTCCGTCGTGCCGGTATCGATATTGGTGAAACTATTCGTTTAGATGCCAATGATTTATTTATGAGTTTAGCGGGTCCCGTTGCTATCGCGTATGCTGAATCCGTGGTCGCTGATTCTCCACCAGAAAATCATGATCAAAAGCAGCCTAGCTTTAATGGTGAAAAATCTATATTAGATGTTGATGATCTCTTTTTCCGCTCGATTGATTTACCGCACTTTAATGACACAACACAAGCCATTGAAGGAGTAAGTTTATTACCTATTGAGTCAGAGGAATACAAGTTAGCTTTGGAGAAATATAAAAGCTCAGGCTTTGATGCTAAATACTTAAAAGAACTTCATTTTTTCAAAAACTGTTCATCTATTGTGTCTATTATTTCACTACCTAAAGACTACAAGTTGTCTTATATGGATTTGAATAAATTAAAAATGCATCTAAATAATTTATTTCCCAATACCACCTTAAAACGTTATGCCCTAGTCATTGGTGCTTCGGCTAATTTATCGTTAACGACCTTAATTGCTAAAAGCCCTTGTCTAAGTGATGATTTTCTAACACTAATTGTTTCTTACATTAAACGCTGTTTTGCTAAAGATGAATATCGCTTCGATGACTCTTTAGATAATGCCATTATCAACTTTATTAAAGCACCTGAGTTTGATGAATCAAAATTAGAGGAAATGTTAATTGAGCATGAGAATCCAGCTAAAATACTCGATACCAACTGGTATGCGATCAAACCTATGTATGAAAAGAAGTATCGTGAGCTAGTTCGCGATGAGAAAAAATTTACATCCATAAACGATATACGATTAAGCATTGATAGCGTTAAGAAATCAATTCATTATCTTCGTGAAATATACCGCCACAGAATCAGTAAAACTAAAGTTATCTCACTCAATAAGAAATCAATTAAGCCGGCTAAGCCTGATGTTTTATAGTTTCTATCAAGCCCCATGATTCAAGCAAAGTAAAAGTCATGGGGTAGTTAAAGGACTAAAACTATAATTTAGTCCTTAGTCTTATGGCTGTTATAAGGCCAAACATCTTTGAGATCTTCCTGTTTACTAGGAGATGTTTTCTCCGGTGTATTTTGCTTACTTTTTGATTCGTTTTTATTAGCTGCATTATTTATCGAGGCCGATAGTTCTTCAAGTTCACTCATGTTTGGAGACGATTTTTTAGGCTGTGCTGTATTAATAGCTGTTTTACTCGAACCTTCAACGGCTTTGTTAATTTCAGCCATTTCAACTTCAGTTAATTCTCGCCATTGACCCGGAGATAAATCACCTAACTCAACTTTCATAATACGTGATCGTTTTAATTTTAAAACCTCATAATCAAGGTATTCACACATACGACGAATCTGTCGGTTAAGGCCTTGCGTAAGGATAATAGTAAACTCAAAGCGGCTTTTAACTTGCACGATACAAGGTTTGGTAATCGTCCCTAAAATAGGCACACCACGAGACATTCTCTCGATGAAGCGTTCACTAATAGGTTTATCAACGGTAACAATATATTCTTTATCGTGAGCATTTTCCGCACGTAAAATTTTATTAACAATATCACCATCACTGGTAAGAAAGATCAAACCTTCTGAGGGTTTGTCTAAACGACCGATAGGAAATATACGTTTATTGTGGCCAATTGCATCAATAATATTACCGCGTACATGTTTTTCAGTAGTACAGGTAATACCGATAGGCTTGTTATAAGCGATATAAATACGATCCGATTTGTCATCACTAATTGGCGCTATTTCAAAGCCATCAACTTTAACTACATCCCCCGATAATACTTTGGTACCAAGCTCTGGCACTTTATCATTAATGGTGACACGATTACCTTCTATCATCTTATCGGCACTACGGCGCGAACAAAAGCCAGAATCACTAATGTATTTATTTAAACGTTTTGGGGGAGTCGTGGTGGTCAAATTAATCGCTGCTTATTTTGTAGTGTATTCTCATTATTAGGTATTATACTCAAAACCAACACTAATGTATTAATCATATTTAAATCCCTATGTTAATTTTTGCTCACAGAGGTGCTAGCGGAGTTGCACCAGAAAATACGCTACGAGCTATTCGAACAGCATTAGACGCTGAAGTCGATGGTATCGAAATAGATATTTATGAAGTTGATGGTAAGTTATTTGTTATTCATGACCGATGGTTACACAGAACCACATCAGGACAGGGGCAAATTTTTCACCATGACTATCAGCATTTACGTAGCTTAGATGCCGGAGATGGTGAAGTTATCCCAACCTTAGACGAAGTTTTAGCGCTTATAGCGGGTAAATGCATTATCAATATTGAATTAAAAGCAGTGAAAAATATAACGCTATTATTTTCTTGTATTGATGAAGCGATGAAAACCACGCCACTATTGAGTAAGGATGTTTTATTTTCATCTTTTAATCATCGATTATTACATGCTATTCACCAAGAGCGCAGTGATTTTGCTATCGGTGCTCTTACAGCATGTTACCCATTAGAATACGCAAAGTTTGCCGAACAACTTAATGCTTACTCGGTACACCTTAGTGTCGATTTTATTAGTAAAAATTTTGTCGCGGATGCTCACAAACGTGGCTTAAAAGTATTTGTATATACTGTCGATGAATTAGAAGATATCAATGCAATGAAAAAATTAGGGGTAGATGGTATATTTTCAAATTACCCAACAAAAGCCAAAAGCCATGTTGCGCATTTAAATAAGAATTAATGCGTATAATATTAGTTTAGAAAGTACGACTAAAAGACACTGACTTATAGCTTTTATACCTTCTATGTTAGTGAGTAGCTTATTAAAAAATAAGCTACTTAAGCTACTAACTATTAACTCTCGTTCGTTAACACTTGCTGTCCATCTTTGATTAAACGGCTCAATGGATTTACACCAAACTGATAACATAGCTCTGCTGGCTGGCTAATATTCCACAAAGCAATATCAGCATCAAAACCAACCGCTAGTTGTCCTTTACTTTCAGCTAACCCCAATGCCTTAGCGCCATAACAAGTAATGCCAGCTAAAGCTTCAGATGGTGTTAACTTGAATAAAGTACATGCCATATTCAGCATCAAGTGAATGTTATGAATAGGCGATGTACCTGGATTGGCATCCGTTGCTATTGCCATAGGAACTTGATGTTTACGAAGTAATTCAATAGGTGGTAATTGGGTTTCTCGTAGGAAGTAAAAAGCGCCGGGTAATAATACTGCCGTCATGCCCGACTTTTTCATCGCTTTAATACCGGATTCATCTAAAAATTCAATGTGATCAGAGGATAAAGCATTATAATTAGCGGCAAGCTCAGAAGCGCCTAAGTTAGACAATTGCTCCGCATGAACTTTTATCGGCAAATTATGGGATTGTGCGGCATCAAAAACACGTTTCGTTTGCGCCAGACTAAAACCTATACCTTCACAAAACACATCAACAGCATCAGCTAAATTTTCATTAACGACTTGTGGCAACATCTCATTGCAAACAATGTCTAAGTAGCCATCAGCATCATCTTTAAATTCTGTTGGTAGCGCATGGGCGCCAAGAAATGTACGTTTGATAGTCACAGGCAGTTCATCTGCTAACAATCCTGCAACGTTTAACATTTTAATTTCGTTAACCGTGTCTAAACCGTAACCTGACTTAATTTCTACCGTGGTAACACCTTGTTGATGTAAAGCAGTTAAACGCGGTAAAGCACTGGCAAGTAACTCTTGTTCACTTGCTTTACGTGTCGCTGTTACCGTTGAAACAATACCACCGCCAGCATTCGCTATTTCTTGATAACTTTTACCTTGTAGGCGCATTTCAAATTCATTGGCACGATTACCACCATAGACAAGGTGAGTATGACAATCGATCAAGCCTGGTGTTAACCACTGTCCCTGTCCATCAATAACGTCAAGGTCAGCCCCGTATTCAGGCAACTCCACTTGTTTACCGATCCAAGCTATTTTCCCTTCACTAATTGCTAATGCCGCTTGGGTAACTTCACCATAACTATTGGCACCATCACTCATAGTGGCTAAATTGACGTTAATATACAATGTTTGCCAGTCTGTGATATTTATTGTTTGTGCTGTTGTCATAGAAGTCACCATTAGAGATTTTATAGATAAGGCTGAATTGGCGCGAACTTTACCTGAGCATAAAAAAACAAGCAAGTAACACCTCACTCACTTCTTTTTAAAAGTCACAACCAAGCCATACTAAGCGAACTAGCATTAAGATTTGGTCACCAATTTAACAAAGCTATCTTCCGTTAAAGGTTTACTTAATAAATAGCCTTGAATTTGTTGGCAACCGCGAGCTGTTAACCAGTCAAGTTGTGATTGTTGCTCAACCCCTTCAGCAACTATATTCAACTTTAACTTATGTGCCATCTCGATAATAAACTCTGTGACCATAGGGGTAGTCTCAATTAAATCAACAAAAGCTTTATCAATTTTAATGGTATCTAATGGCAGGGCTTGCAATTGACTTAAGTTAGAGTAGCCTGTGCCAAAATCATCAATAGCGATGCTAATACCTAATTGTCGTAATTTTTGTAACTGCTCATTGGTATTTCCTGATTGCGCCATAGCAGATTCTGTTATTTCAATTTCAAGTAAAGCTGGATTTAGTTGATGACTATCTATCAGTTGACATACCAAGCCAACTAATTGATCAGTATTTGCCATAGAGGTCGATGAATAATTCACTGCTATTTTTAGAGAGCAACCATTTTTTTCTAGCAAACTGGCTTTCAACCAAGCTTTTTTCATTATTAAGGCATCTAAATCAGCAATGAGATCATATTCTTCGGCAAGCTTAATAAAAATAAAAGGCGAGATAACTTTTCCTTGATAACTCCAACGAGCCAAGGCTTCTGCACCAATAAGCACTGGTTGTGTTAATCCGTCAGCAACAATGCCATCAATCAGGGTATACTTTGGCTGGTAGTGAACCTCAACATCTTCATTTTCGATAGCTATAAGTAATGCTTTTGCAAGCTCTTGTTGATAGCGATATGCTTCTAATTTTGAAGAGTTTATTTGATGCAGACTACTAGTGTTCTCCGCTTTACTCTCAGTTAAAATTATTTCTGACGCCGTTAGTATTTCAACAAAGTGCGATCCATGATTCGGGTAGTCAGCTATACCTACTTGGAGGTGAGTATTCCTATAAGTATTTTGTTCTATCCATTTAGAGAGCAATGCCTCAATACTTGCCGATTTACTCTTATCAAAGTTAATAAAAACTAAATAACTCCCGTTTAATCTAGCTAAATAACCTCCGTCTCCTTCACTAAGCTCTTCATTAATTAAGCAGAGATTAAGTTGTTTACAAATATTCTGTAGTGCTTCATCACCTGCTTGATGCCCGTAATGTTCATTAATTTGCCTAATACCTCTTATGCGAATCAAGGCTAACTTAAAAGGGGTCTCTGAGCTGATAAGTTTATCCACATAAATATTTAATGCCCGTCGATTAGCTAAATTGGTTAAATCATCTTTTAACGTGAGCAACCTTAACTCGTCTTTATGCTCAAGAATAATTCTTAGCAATAAACCTATAGTTAAACCAAGCCCCCCGCTTACTTTTATAAACTCACCCGTAACCTTTCTCAAAATGGCTTCACCTTCAAATAAGCTGGGATGAGAGAGGGTAAGTAACATCCAGAATGTTGAGACTCCTAAACCGAAGATAATTAAAACATCACCAACATTTTTATTTTTTCGTTTTAGAAAGCTAACAATAATTATAAGGTGCAGTATTATCGAGTAAGTATTTATTGCAGATCTTGTAAGTACTTCAGGTAAGAAATTTACTCCTATACTAAAAAGCCCTGTAGCCAAAAGACCTACCGATAAGACATTGATTTTTTGGTTATATAACAGTGCACCTATTGCTAAAAATGCAATTGCAAAATAATAACTAGTTAAATAATACAAGCTACTAATATCGGTGATTAGGGTTGCAACATAGGTTGCTCTGGTCAGTGTAAAAAGAGCAAAGGAGATAATAAAGAGGAAGATGCCCTTACGTTTTGTGCTGTAGATATATGCTAAAGCAGCAGTAATAAGAGCATACATTACTACTTTTCCACTAACGATAACTAAATCAGTAGTATTTATACCTTCTAGTAGCATTGAACCCTCTTTAATAATTTTTGATATTTACGAATTAGGGAGAGACTAAAAACAGCCACTAATGACTTTGATAGCTCTAATTTTTTCACTGCATGTTGCCGTTTTTCGTTTAACGTTATGGCTTTATTTTCATAGCCAAACTCTAATAATTCATTGATAAAAATGGCAATGCCAATAGGATTTAACAACTTAGTTCTATTACGTAAGTTGCATCAAAATTAGTGCATTCTTAGGTATGCGTAACCCTAGAAAAAATAATATTAATAAAAAGAAAAGAGTAAAAACACTTAAGCATTGATCAGAATCATATATTAGCTAACAATAGGTTATCGCAATCAAACTTACCAGAACGTTTTTTAATGAAAATTTACTCAATGTACCAGAACAGCTTGTATATACAACAATTGCCTTTTTATTCAAGATATGAGACCTTAGCAACAAGTTAATATAAAGCATAAAACATAAAATGGCATCTACAGATATTAGTGCATTGGAAAAAAAGACTAAGCCAGCTAAATATACCATCATCAAACAATATATTCGTGAAAATATTGAATCAGGTGAGTGGCCCCAAAATGCCAAGGTACCTTCAGAGAATGAATTAACCGTCCAATTCAATGTTAGTCGTATGACCGCCCGTCGTGCTTTACAAGAGCTTACTGAACAAGGGATCCTTGTTCGCTCACAAGGCGCAGGTACATTTGTCGCGACGTTTAAGTCACAATCATCACTACTTGAGATTCGAAATATTAGTGATGAAATTAGTGAACGTGGTCATCAACACCAATCTAAGCAATTGTTACTTCGATCAGTTGCTGTCACTGAAGAGTTGGCTATTTTATTAAATTTACAAAATAATGAACATGTTTATTATTCAGAGATTTTACACTTTGAAAATGACGAAGCTATTCAATTAGAGCAACGTTATGTAAATGCCAGTTTAGTGCCTGAGTATTTATTGCAAGATTTTACAACAATAACCCCACATGAATACCTGTCATCTGTGGCGCCATTAACCGAAGCAACTCATGAAATTGAAGCGGTATTAGCAAGTTCAGCAATTTGCTTACAATTAGACATAGAAACGAACCTTCCTTGTTTACAAGTCAAACGTCGTACTTGGTCTAAACAAGGCGTTGTTAGTGTCGCTATTTTAACATCACCTGGTGATAAATATCGTTTAGGTAGTCACTTAGTTTTTTAAAAAACTATCATAGCAGAGACTTTAATTAGCTTATAACTCAGCTCACATATCCTATGAAACCCTTGAGAAAAGAGCAAATACTACTTTCGAAATGAGTTTCAGAGCTATTCCAGTTTATAGTGAATAGCTCTGATATTTTACATTTACAGTGATAAATTATTTAAAATATCATCATCAACTAGGTTCGCTAAAGTCACTTTAAGTTTAGGCGTTCTTGCCATTTCGCGTTTTATAGCAAAATTAGCTTCTGAGTTACGTGCCCAACTACGACGTGCAATACCATTGTTAACATCAAACAATAGCATAGACTTTAGTTTACGTTCCGCATCAGCAGTACCATCAAGTAACATACCAAAGCCGCCGTTGGTTACTTCACCCCAACCAACACCGCCGCCATTATGGATAGAAACCCAAGTAGCACCGCGGAAGCTATCACCAATAACGTTATGAATAGCCATATCAGCAGTAAAGCGACTACCATCATAAATATTAGAGGTTTCACGGTATGGTGAATCGGTACCACTAACATCATGATGATCACGACCGAGTACTACTGGGCCAATTTCACCACTGTTAATAGCATCATTAAAGGCTTTAGCAATTTCCATTCGACCTTGTGCATCGGCATAAAGAATACGGGCTTGTGAGCCAACCACTAAGTTGTTTTGCTTGGCGTCTTTAATCCAAGTGATGTTGTCTTGCATTTGTTGCTGAATTTCTTCAGGCGACTCTTGCATAATTTTTTCAAGCACGCTTGCAGCAATCGCATCAGTTTTATCTAAATCTTCAGATTTACCAGAAGCACATACCCAACGAAATGGTCCAAAGCCATAGTCGAAACACATAGGGCCTAAGATGTCTTGCACGTATGATGGATACTTAAAGTCTATGCCATTTTCAGCCATAACATCACCACCGGCGCGCGAAGCTTCTAGTAAGAAAGCATTACCATAATCAAAGAAGTAAGTACCGCGTGCTGTGTGTTTGTTTACTGCATCGGCATGACGTCTAAGTGTTTCTTGTACTTTAACTTTGAACACTTCCGGCTCTTCTCGAATTAATCGATTAGATTCTTCATAGCTAATATCTACTGGGTAGTAACCGCCTGACCAAGGGTTATGTAATGACGTTTGGTCTGAGCCTAGGTGAATGAAAACTTCGTTCTCGAAAAAGCGTTCCCATACATCAACGATATTACCTATGTAAGCAATTGAAACTACTTCCTCAGCAGCTTGTGCTTCTTTGACACGTGCAACAAGTTCATCCATGTTATCAATTAACTCGTCAACCCAACCTTGCTGATGACGTTTAGTTGCCGCATTTGCATTCACTTCTGCACATACGGTAATACAGTTAGCAATGTTACCCGCTTTAGGTTGTGCGCCACTCATGCCACCTAAACCTGCTGTTAGGAATATTTTACCCTTTGAGCTTTCACCCTTATTTAATACTTTTCTAAAAGCATTCATCACGGTAATAGTGGTGCCATGAACAATGCCTTGTGGGCCAATGTACATGAAAGAACCTGCAGTCATTTGCCCATATTGCGTAACACCTAAGGCATTAAACTTTTCCCAATCATCTGGTTTCGAGTAATTAGGAATCATCATGCCGTTGGTTACCACAACACGTGGCGCTTCTGTTGAAGAAGGAAATAATCCCATCGGGTGACCAGAATAAAGATGCAAAGTTTGGTCGCTTTCCATTTCACTTAAATACTTCATTGATAATAAGTATTGCGCCCAGTTTTGGAACACAGCACCGTTACCACCATAAGTGATTAACTCTTGTGGATGCTGTGCAACAGCTGGATCTAAGTTATTTTCAACCATTAACATAATAGCTGCAGCTTGCTGACATTTTGCCGGGTAATCAGCGATTGAGCGGGCTTTCATATGGTAGCTAGGCTTGAAACGGTACATATAAATACGACCGAAATCTTTTAACTCTTGCGCAAACTCAGCAGCTAATTCTTGATGCCATTCTTTAGGGAAGTAACGCAGCGCATTTCTTAACGCTAACTGTTTTTCGTCGCTATTAAGAATATCTTTACGCTTAGGCGCACGATTGGCATCTGCTGGATAAGGTTTCGCTTGTGGCAATACACTTGGAATACCTTGTTGTATGCTCTCTTTAAAAAGTGCTTGTTCTTGAAAATTCATTGCTGTTTCCATGGTATGATTCCCCTAATTATTTGCTGTCATCAACGTTTAAGCTAACGGTAAACGCTTGTGACTTAACTAATCTGATCATGGCATCGATATCAGGCTTAAGTAGTCTATCTTCTTCAAGCTTAGCGACTTTGTCTCTGATTATTTTGTGATTTAGTTCAATAATATCAGAGCATTTATTTGGGCGTCTAAATTCGATAGCCTGCGCCGCATACATTAACTCGATAGCAAGTATCTTCTCTAAATTACCTAATATCTGATTTAATTGTCTGCCAGAAATACTACCCATAGAGACATGATCTTCCTGACCCATAGAAGTGGGCACACTATCAGCAGATGGCGGAAAACAAAGCGATTTGTTTTCTGTTACTAGTGCCGCTGTTGCATATTGCGGGATCATCATGCCTGAGTTTAAGCCACCAGCAGAGGTCAATAATCTTGGTAAACCGTGGATACCTTCTAATAATAAGTAACAACGTCTGTCTGAAATGTTACCCAATTCTGATGCGGCAATCGAAGCATAATCAAGCACCATTGCCAGAGGTTGACCATGGAAGCTACCACCTGAAATCGCTTCTTCACTACTGATAACAATTGGGTTATCAGTAACAGAGTTCATTTCAATTTCAACTAACTCTGCTAAGTGATAATAAGCATTACGTGATGCGCCATGCACTTGTGGAATACATCGTAATGAATAAGGGTCTTGAACACGGTCACATTCTTCATGATCAGCCATGTTTTGAGAATCTTTAAAGAACCCTCTCATACGCGCGGCAACAACAAGGTTACCTTTAAATGCACGTGTTTGATGTAGCTCGTCTCTAAATGGAGATTCGCTGCCTTGCATGCCTTCAATACTCATTGCACCTGTCATATCTGCTAGGTCTAATAAGTAACGCATTTTAGTTAACGCTGTAATGCCATGAGATAATATAAATTGTGTGCCGTTAATTAACGCCAAGCCTTCTTTTGCGTGCAGATCCATGATGTCTAAACCATGTTCGCTAAGTAGCGGTGCTGCGGGCACTATCTCTCTATTTTTTCCCTCTTCACCTTGCCAAAATTCACCTTCACCTAATAATGGTAAAAATAAGTGAGAAAGTGGTGCTAAATCACCCGATGCACCTACTGAACCTTGCTCTGGTACTACTGGGATCAAATCAAGTTTGATAAACGCTAACATACGTTCTACCACTTCAAGGCGAATACCTGAAAAACCTTGGCTTAATGCATGTACCTTAGTAATAAGCATTAGCTTTGAAATAGCTTTTTCAATTGGCTCACCGACACCAACGGCATGAGTGATTAGTAAATTCTTTTGTAATAAATTAGTATCTTCAGGAGAAATTTGAGTATCACATAACGGACCAAAACCCGTATTGATACCATATACGGCTTTATCTGAAGCAGCCATTTTCTCAACTCTTTGGCGACTTGTGTTGATTTTATCTATCGCTTCTTGGCAAAGCTCAGCTTTGATACTGCCATTAGCAATACCATTTACAATATCAAGATTCAGGCGATCAATACCGTATTTAAAAGTCATCTTAATGTTCCTAATTATTTAATTATTTTGTTTAACAAAGCGCTATCAATAGCTATTTATACCTTTATTTTAGCTTGCTCTAATTGTTTTATAAATACATAATAATCGTAATTCATTCCGACTTTACCGAACTAAAATAAAGAGCGAAAACTATGCAAGTCCATGACGTCGATTTACGATTACTGAGAATATTCGTCGCTATTGTAGAATGTGGTGGCTTGTCCGCAGCAGAGTCTCGTTTAAATATAGGTCGTTCTACCATAAGTGCACAT
>Ga0209396_1004829_pt1 | contig 12962 bp, 8 predicted proteins | sample GOMGulsemesocosm_6_FD_184638 | JGI IMG/M metagenome (GOLD analysis project Ga0209396, IMG submission 184638) | Methane-oxidizing microbial communities from mesocosms in the Gulf of Mexico - GOM8C Gulf of Mexico (SPAdes) (version 2) | ecosystem: Environmental > Aquatic > Marine > Cold seeps...
CACCGACCACTGAATTATTAATTGATGAATCATTAATTGGTTGGAAAGAATATGAAATGGAAGTGGTTCGCGACAAAAATGATAACTGTATCATTATTTGTGCGATTGAAAACTTCGACCCAATGGGTATACATACCGGTGATTCAATCACCGTAGCACCGGCGCAAACGCTAACCGATAAAGAATACCAAATCATGCGTAATGCATCACTAGCGGTGTTGCGTGAAATTGGCGTAGAAACCGGTGGTTCAAATGTTCAGTTTGGCATTTGCCCTGATACGGGTCGTATGGTTATTATCGAGATGAACCCACGTGTCTCTCGTTCATCGGCATTAGCGTCAAAAGCAACCGGTTTCCCAATTGCTAAAATCGCCGCTAAATTAGCGGTAGGTTATACACTTGACGAGTTAACCAATGATATTACGGGTGGTAAAACGCCTGCATCGTTTGAACCAACCATCGATTACGTAGTCACTAAGATTCCACGTTTTAACTTTGAAAAATTTGCCGGTTGTGAAGATAGATTAACCACCCAGATGAAGTCTGTTGGTGAAGTAATGGCGATTGGCCGTAACCAACAAGAATCGATGCAAAAAGCATTACGTGGCTTGGAAGTTGGCGTAAATGGCTTTGACTCCATGGTTGATGTTACGCAACCGGGTGCTAAAACAAAAATCATGCACGAACTGCAAGAAGCTGGCAGCGATAGAATTTGGTATGTAGCCGATGCATTTCGCTTAGGTTTGAGCGTTGACGATGTTTTCCGCTTAACCATGATTGATCGCTGGTTCCTAGTACAAATAGAAGATATTGTCTTAGAAGAAGCGAAAGTTGCTGAAGGTGGCTTAAAAACTCTTAACGCTGACTATTTACGTAAGCTTAAGCGTAAAGGTTTCTCTGATGCGCGTTTAGCAGATGTTATTGGTATCAGCGAAGCAGAAATTCGTAAAAAACGCCATAACGCCAACATCTATCCGGTATATAAACGTGTTGATACTTGTGCTGCAGAATTTAGCTCAGATACTGCTTACATGTATTCTACCTACGATGAAGAATGTGAATCTGCGCCAACGACCAAAGATTCTATTATGATCTTAGGTGGCGGCCCTAACCGTATTGGTCAAGGTATTGAGTTTGATTACTGTTGTGTACATGCCGCATTAGCACTTCGTGAAGATGGCTTTGAAACCATCATGGTTAACTGTAACCCTGAAACTGTTTCAACGGATTATGATACCTCAGATAGATTATATTTCGAATCAATTACCTTTGAAGATGTGCTTGAAATTGTTCGTATTGAAAAGCCAAAAGGCGTTATTGTTCAGTACGGTGGCCAAACGCCACTTAAACTTGCCCGTGCTTTAGAAGCGGCTGGCGTGCCAATTATTGGTACTTCACCTGATGCTATTGATAGAGCCGAAGACAGAGAACGTTTCCAACAAGCGGTTGACCGTTTAGGTTTATTACAACCTGAAAATGCCACCGTTACTTCGCTAGATGAAGCGATGGCAAAAGCGGAAGCGATTGGTTTCCCTCTTGTAGTTCGTCCGTCATATGTACTGGGTGGTCGCGCTATGGAAATCGTTTATGACCTAGATGATTTACGTCGCTATATGACCGAAGCTGTTAGTGTGTCGAATGATTCACCGGTATTATTGGATCGCTTCCTTGATGATGCAATTGAAGTTGATATTGACCTTATCTGTGATGGTGAGCAAGTGGTTATCGGCGCTATTATGCAGCATATTGAACAAGCGGGTGTTCACTCAGGAGATAGTGCTTGTTCATTACCTGCCTATAGTTTGAGCAAAAAAATTCAAGATGTGATGCGTAAACAAGTAACTGATTTAGCCTTTGAGTTAGGTGTTGTTGGTTTAATGAATACCCAAATGGCGGTTAAAGACGGTAAAGTTTACTTAATCGAAGTTAATCCACGTGCTGCTCGTACCGTACCGTTTGTGTCAAAAGCCACGTCTGTACCACTAGCCAAAATAGGTGCGCGTGTTATGGCAGGTAAGTCTCTGGCAGAGCAAGGGGTTACTAAGGAAATTATTCCGCCATTTTTCTCAGTGAAAGAAGTCGTGATTCCTTTTAATAAATTCCATGGTAGTGACCCGTTAGTTGGCCCAGAAATGCGTTCAACGGGTGAAGTGATGGGCGTGGGTGATACTTTTGAAGAAGCCTATGCTAAGGCGAGCTTAGGTGCTGGTGTTTCTGTCCCTAAATCGGGTCGTGCGCTAATATCGGTACGTAACTCTGATAAAGTTCGCGTGGTAGAGCTTGCGAAACAAATGGTGGCCTTAGGTTATGAACTTGATGCTACGCACGGTACTGCCGTGATCTTAGGTGAAGCGAATGTACCAGTACGTTTAGTTAATAAAGTGCATGAAGGTCGTCCACATATTCTCGATAGAATTAAAAATAGCGAATATAGCTATATCATCAATACTACTGAAGGTCGTAAAGCGATTGAAGATTCAAAAGTATTGCGTGGTGGCGCATTGCGTTATAAAGTGGCTTATACTACTACGCTTAACGGCGCGTTTGCTGCCTGTCAGGCTCATTCTGCCGATGATAGAAATATTGTGACCTCGATACAAGAGTTACATAAGCGTTGCCAATAATAGCATTGTTTTGCTATTTATAGCGCTAACAGGGAAGTAGCACTCAGTTAGTCTTTATATGGTTAAAAATATAACGACTAACTGAATGTAACGACCTTGGGATCACCTAAACTGGTTTGCTAAATCACGCTTACTAAATGTTAAATAAAACAAAAGAAAATTATTATGAGTCAATATCCAATGACAGTTCATGGCGCGGATGCCTTGCGTGAAGAGCTAAATCATCTCAAAACAGTGAAGCGCCCTAAAATCGTCGCAGATATCGCAACAGCACGTGAACATGGCGATTTAAAAGAGAATGCGGAATATCATGCCGCGCGTGAACAACAGAGCTTTTGTGAAGGTCGTATTCAAGAAATTGAAGGAAAACTTGGCAATGTTCAAATAATTGATATTTCAAAAATAGCAAACCATGGCAAAGTTATTTTTGGTGTGACGGTTACCTTATTAAATATTGATACTGAAGCTGAAGTTAAATACCAAATTGTTGGTGATGATGAAGCGGATATTAAGCAAGGAAGAATTTCGGTAAATTCACCAATTGCCCGTGGTTTAATTGGTAAAACAGTAGATAGCGAAATTGAAATTACCACACCAGGTGGCGTAGTGGAATACGAAATAATGGCTGTTGATCACATATAAATTATTGATTAACTTGGCTCATTATTTTTAAAGTCTCAACCCGAAAGGGCTTGAGACTTTTTTGTTTAAGCGCTAATAAATACGCGCTAAGGAACAAAGCCTAACGTGAAGTAAAAGCAATTATTTTTTTAGATCTATGATTACTATTGGCTCTTTGTTGCGAACTCTTTCATAGAGTCCAGCTTTATCATTGATCATCATCTGGTAGAGCTTATCAGGGATAAGGGTATCAGTTACATGATGATGCGCCCATAAGGCTAGCTCGATCAGAAGCGGAGCAAGTGCCTGACCACGTTCGGTTAATTCATAAATATACTTCTTGCCATGACTTGGATGGGCTAGTTTGTTGACAAGTTTATATTGTTGCAGGCGATTAAGGCGATCAGTGAGAATGTTGGTTGATATTCCTTCACCAGATTGCATAAAATGTCCAAATTCTTCTTTATTGGTAAACATCAAATCACGGATTAATAAAATCGTCCAACGATCACCTAAAATCTCAAGTCCATTGGCAAGGGCACATCCAGAGCGAGCTTCATGTTTATATGGGGGTTCAGACATAGTGTTTACAGTCATTTACTTCAGTTATTTACCGTTATAATAAAAAAAGAACTTGCAAAACACAAGTAAACTATATTATCTTTGATTGTACTTGCAAAACACAAGCAACTTTAAGTCAATCATCGTTAAGGATTAGCAATGAAAATATATAGTTTTCCAACGTTTAATTTAACCAAAATATTAATGGTTGCAGAAGAGTTAAATGAGCCCTATCAACTTACTATGCTAGATATTGCTAAGGGGGAGCATAAATCTGAGGCGCACTTACAGCGTCATCCGTTAGGTAAAGTGCCTGCCGTTGAGATTGATGGTGAATATTATTTTGAAAGTAATGCTATTTGCCGTTTTATTGCCGAGCGAAATGATAATAAGCTTTACGGTGATACGCCACAAGAGCGAGCAAGAACCAATCAATGGCTTGATATGGCAACTGCGCATATTGGTCGCTGGTTAACGGCAGTATTTTTCGAGAAAGCGATTAAACCGTTGTATTTCAATACCGAGGCTGATTTAGCGGTAGTCGATGAAGCGGAAAAATTTTTAACTCAGCAGTTGCCGGCATTTGAAGCTCAATTATCTAACTCTGACTATATTGCTTCAAATAAATTTACTATCGCAGATATTATTGCTTTTAGTTATTTTAGCACTACTGAGCTAAGTGGCTTTGATTTGTCAGCATATCCGAATATTACTCAGTGGGTTAATAAAATCAAGGCACGGGATTCTTACAGCAAAGCAAAAATGAATTTACCCAGCTAGTTAAATCCCAACGAGTAAATTTTTTATGTGCTAGCGTTTGCAATCTATTGATTGCTAAGCCTCAATACCCCCAGTGTTGAGGCTTTTTTTTAAGGTGATGTTAACCCATAGCAGTGAATTATTAGCCAGTGATAGCAGGGGAAGGCTCTTTGACGTGGTTACTTTAAATCTAAATAGCCAGCATTACACAATTATGGCTTTGTGTTGATATATTTGACATTAGTTATTTTTTGTATATATTTAAATGATATCGTTTTGATATCGCTTTTATGGAAAGATAATTAAGGAGTTACCATGCAAGAGAAAAAAGGTTTGTCATTTAACGGCTACGGTATGTTTGTATCAATATTATTATTGATTGCGATTATTGTTAGTCAAATTGTTGCACAGCAGCATGGGGTGTTAATTATTATTGCTATTGTTGCGCTGATATTTATTTTACCGGGCTTTTTTATGTTGCAACCAAATCAAGCTAAAGTGATGACATTTTTTGGTAGCTATGTCGGTACTGTTAAGGAAAATGGTTTACGCTGGACTATTCCATTTTTTGCTCTAAGAACTATTTCGTTAAGAATTCGTAATTTTGAATCAAATCAAATGAAAGTGAATGATAATCATGGTAACCCGATTGAAATTGCAACTGTGGTTGTTTGGTCAGTTGATGATACTGCTGAAGCTGTCTTTGAAGTCGATAGTTATGAAAGTTTTGTCAATATTCAAAGTGAATCAGCGCTAAGAAATATGGCGACTAGTTATCCTTACGAGCAACATGATGGAGATGGCGTGGCTTTGCGTAGCCATCCTTTAGAAGTTTCTGAAGCGTTAAAAATAGAAATACAGGAAAGATTAGAGAAAGCAGGGGTGAGAGTGCATGAAGCGCGGATCAGTCATCTTGCATATGCCCCTGAAATTGCGAATGCGATGTTACAAAGACAGCAAGCTTCAGCGATCATAGCGGCGAGAAAACTGATTGTTGATGGTGCGGTTGGTATGGTAGATATGGCACTAACTCAATTAGCAGAGCAGGGAATTGTTGCACTAGATGAAGAACGAAAAGCGGCCATGGTCAGTAACTTATTGGTGGTATTATGTAGTGACCAAAGTACTCAACCCGTACTTAATACCGGCTCGTTGTATTAATGAACACCCTATTTGTTTTAGAAATTTAGGAGGATAAGTGGCCGCTAAAAAAAGTTTTCCTCTACGTATTAGTCCGGATGTTTTGGCTGCGATACAACGTTGGTCAGATGATGAGTTACGTAGTGTTAATGCCCAAATTGAATATGTACTTAGACAAGCATTAGTTGATGCAGGGCGTGTAAAGTTAGTACAAAAATCAATTACCTTAGTTGAAGAGGCTGATAAGGCCAATAACGACGCAATAGATTAATGCATTTTTATACTAACGATTAACTCGGTAGTAAAATAAAAAAAGAGCGCTTAGTTTACACTTAGCGCTCTTTTTTATACTTATCTAGCAGTAAATCGAGTAGATAACGTTACTTAATAACTTTAGGTAGTCATTATAATTAGTAAAGCGTCTCTAGCTGTTGATATAACTGGCTGAATTTAGCGCGTCTCTTACTGTAATACGCTTGTAGCGTTGGGTTAGGTTGATGACATTCAATCAGCTCAGGTACCGGGCAAATATCAGCAATGTTCATTGCTGGATTCATCGCTAATTGAGCTAAGCGAGCTGCTCCTAGTGCCGGGCCAACTTCGCCACCTTTACGATAACTAACTGGTTTTCCTAATACATCGGCAAGTAGTTGTCGCCAATAAGGGCTACGTGCCCCGCCGCCAATTAAGCTAATATCATCAGGCTCCATGCCGGCAGCATGTACTGCATCCATTCCCTCAGCTAATGCCATTGAAACCCCTTGTACTACCGCTTGGCTCATACTAGCACGAGTAGTGGCCGACGTGAGGCCAAAGAAGCTGGCACTGGCATTCGGGTTATTATGAGGAGTACGTTCACCGGTTAAGTAAGGTAAGAAGTACGGTACGGTGTCATCATTTATTTCAGTTTGCGCTTCTATTTCCTGGAATAGCTCGCCAACATCACTTAAGCCATTATTATCAGCAAACCACTGTAAGCAACTTGCTGCACTTAATATCACTGACATTAAATGCCAGTTATTAGGTAGGGCATGGCAAAAACTATGCACTGCAGAGTCAGGGTTACTTTTATAGCCGTCACTAACGGCAAAGTAGACGCCAGAAGTGCCTAATGAAAGCATCGCTTGACCAGATTGGCTAATACCAACACCAATGGCACCCGCTGCGTTATCACCGCCGCCAGCAATCAGTGCTACTTTGTTCATGCCCCAGCGCTGTGCTAATTCAGGGAGCAGGTAACCGGTAATGTCACTACCTTCAAATAACGCTGGCATATGCGCAGTGGTTAAACCGGTCGCGCTAAGCATCTCTTCACTCCAGCAACGTTTACCTACATCTAACCAACTTGTGCCTGCTGAGTCAGACATGTCGGAAGCAAAATCACCACTTAAACAAAATCTAAGGTAATCTTTTGGCAATAATACTTTACTGGTTTTTGCGAATATCTCAGGTTGATGCTGCTGAACCCATAATAATTTTGGTGCGGTAAAGCCTGGCATTACCAAGTTACCGGTAATTTCCTTGGCGTTGGTTACTTCATTTTCTAATTGTTTACATTGTTCAGCACTACGGCCGTCATTCCATAATATTGCTGGTCGTAAAATTTCATTATCTTCACCAAGCAGCGTTGCACCATGCATTTGCCCAGCTAAACCAATAGCTGTAACTTGAGATAAGTCTTGTTGTTGGCTTAATTGAGCTAAACAATCTTGTGTTGCGGTCCACCAATCTTGAGGTGCTTGCTCTGAAAAAAGAGGTTGTGGAATTGATACTGTTAACGCGTGGCTAGTGGTTGCAAGGATTTCACCGTCGTTATTCATTAAGATGGTTTTTACGCCAGAAGTGCCTAAATCAATACCTATATACATAGTAAATTATTTCGTGTTTAATTAATTGATGAGTGATCTTTGATTCTATGCTGCTTTTGAGCAATTACGAAATTTGTTTTATGTTTTGTTTAATATCAGTTAACTAAAAAATTTGATAAAGTGAAAGCATCTGAATTCAAGCATCGAAAAAGTTAAAAAACGTAAAAATAGTTACTAAATTTCGTATAGGTATCTTTTAGGTAAACCCTGTAGACTATTTTTATCAATTCATGGTTACCACATAATTCAATGGAGGCGATATGTTTGAAAATAAGCATAGTATTACGCTATTACTTAATGCCAGTAAAACTTATGATCGTAAAGTTATTGAAGGTATTGGTCATTACTTACAAACGTCGAAAGCTGACTGGGATTTATATTTAGAAGAGGACTTTCTTGCCCGCTTCGATAATATTGATGAGTGGGGCGGTGATGGCATTATTGCCGACTTTGATAACCCTGAAATTCAACAAGCCTTGTTAAACACTAAGGTGCCAGTCGTTGGTGTCGGCGGTTCGTATACTGACGAGAAAGATTATCCTAAGGTGCCTTATGTGGCCACCGACAATCATGCTCTGGTTAATGCGGCATATCAGCATCTTCGTCAAAAAGGTATTGAACGATTTGCCTTTTATGGTACCCCACAAGATGACTCGCAACGCTGGTCTCAAGAACGTGAAAAAGCGGTTATTAGTATTACCCAAGCTGATGGTTACGATTGCCAAATATATCGAGGGCATCCAATAAAACCTGAAACTTGGCAACATACCATTAAGCGGTTGTCTGATTGGTTACAATCGCTACCAACGCCGGTGGGTATCATTGCGGTAACCGATGCCCGTGCGAGGCACTTATTGCAAGTGTGTGATCATGCAGGGATGCTAGTGCCTGATAAACTCAGTGTTATTGGCATTGATGATGATGAAATAGCCCGCTTTTTAAGTCGAGTTAGTTTAAGCTCGGTCAGCCAAGGGTGTTTTAATATTGGTTTTCACGCCGCTAAAAAATTACATTTATTATTAAATGGCCAAAAATGCAGTACCAAGCCGTTTCTCGTACCGCCAGCGGGTATTATTGAACGCCAATCAACCGACTTTAAAGCGATTAAAGATACCCATGTAATGCAGGCGATGCATTTTATTCGCCAAAAGGCGTGTCGTGGTATTAAGGTTGATCAAGTGCTGGATTATGTGGGTATATCTCGTTCTAATCTGGAACAACGTTTTAAAGAAGAGCGTGGTCATAGCATTCATAATGAAATACATAATGAGAAGTTGCGAAAGTCATGCAGCATGTTGAAAAATACCGATCAATCAACCAGCGAAATTGCCAGTATTTGTGGTTATCCTTCTTTGCAATATATGTATGCGGTCTTTAAAAAGCACTTTAATAAAACCCCGCGAGAATATCGAGATGAGGCTAAGGGAGTTGTTAAAGAGCCTGAGTCTTTTGATGTTAGTAATATCACTGTAGAAGAAGAATAAGGTCTGATTAATTAACCCCATCACTTAAACGTAGTTAGCATTACCTTAATTAATCTTTAACCACTCACTCATTTCTAGTTTTTATTCACTTTATCTGCGTGAGTTATCTATTGATAACTCACGCAAAATCATAATTCAAATTGCACGCTATTTTTTACCCTTGCCCCGGCGCGTAGGGGAAAGAAAGTGATTTGAATTGCTCTAATGTTTTCGTTGGTTTAGCTAACCCATGCGGAATAGGGCGCTTTGAAAACTCTTGAAAATAGAGTACACAAGCATCTCGCCACCAATTCGCTTCCTTAACTTGAATTGCTAAGGCCATTTTTACTTGGCTAAATTGATTGGCATCAATCTCATGTTCTAATGTTAACCATTGTTGCTCCATCACGGTTACTGCTTGTGCACCCTCATAGTAATGATTAACTAATTCCGTCCACAAGATCTCACCTGAAGGCATTTGATAATCCCAAGGAACATGGTGAAACCATAAGAGTAACTCAACAGGTGTTGTTTTCGGATTTCTGAACAGTTTTTGCCAAGCGGGTGCGTATTGAGATATGCCCTTGGTGCCACTGCTGGTACGATCAATACCAATACCTTGCTCATCAGCGCGGTGATAATAAACCGGGTTCCAATCCGCTCTACTTAAGTTATCAACCCAAGGACCTGGGCCATAGTGATGTCCGGTTGCCATTAAGTGATGTAATCCGAGTGGTGTCATGTAATTAACAATATGCTCGCGTGAACCCATCATTAAATTAACTATGCTATCTACCGCTTGCGGCTTTTTGGTTAAGGTCATTTTTACCCATTCTTGCGCAATTTCTGCAGAGCTAAGCTGATGATCCCAAGCTAATCGTCCATAAGCATACCAGTTTGCCTGGCCAAAAATATGGCCAGTCCAGTTACGATCGTTACCAATATTGGCGACCCCAGCCATCACCGAAAAAGTATTGTTATGTAAACTGCCGTCAATCACTTGAGCAACAGTAGAGCCCTTGCCATTGACTAAGGTATCAGTATCTAATACCTCTTCATATAACGGTGCTAAGTAGGCTAAATGGGTGCTGAAGCCTAAGTACTCTTGGGTTATTTGAAATTCCATCGCTAATGGCGTTTTAGGCATAGCGCCAAATAACGGGCTAAAAGGCTCACGTGGCTGAAAATCAATAGGACCATTTTTTACTTGAATACTAACATTGTCGTTAAAACGACCATCAAGTGGCACAAATTCATTATAAGCCTGTAAAGAGCGTTCGGTTTTATCTTCGTGTGAGTAAACAAATGCTCGCCAAATAACTTTACCGCCAAAGGGAGATAATGCCTTAGCGAGCATATTCGCTCCTTGGGCATGGCTACGATTATAATCACCCGGTCCTGGCTGGCCTTCTGAATTCGCTTTGACTAAAAAGCCGCCAAAATCAGGGATTTTCTGATAAATCTCTTTAGCTTTATTTTGCCACCATTGCTGTACGTCACTATTAAGTGGATCGGAAGTAGCTAAGCCACCTATTTGTTGAGGCGAGCTGAATTTTATTGATAAGTAAACTTTGATGCCATATGGGCGAAAAGTATCAGCTAACGACTCAACCTTACTTAACCATGCGTCGGTCAGGATCAACGCATTAGCGTTAACATTATTAATGGCGGTACCGTTTAAGCCAATAGAGGCATTAGCACGCGCATAATCAACATAGCGTTGTGACTTATATTCGGGCAGTTTATGCCAATCCCATATAGACTCACCCGCATAACCTCGCTCGGTGTGTCGGTCTAAGTCATCCCAATGGTTAAGCATTCTAATATCGACTTTAGGTGATTGCTTAATATTCAGTGCCGTGATGTTTTGAGAGGTTTGCAGTAGTTTAATAAAGTGATAGCTACCGTACAGTAAACCAATATCGGTGTTGGCAGTGATTAATATTTGTGGTTTGTTAGCAATGGCTATGGTCTTAATGATAAAGCCTTCATTGCTCAGCCCATCTATGCTCTGATTAATATCATCGTCTAATTGGTACTGGTCAATAATTTTCTGGTCAATTTTTGTTATCAACAAAGTACTGCTGCGTTGATCATGCAAAGAAACCTCAATTGGTTTACCTAATAAGCGGGGTAAAGCCAGCTCGAATTCATTTTTGATCACGGATAATGTTGGCGACTCTCCAATAATACTAAGCTGAGAAAGCTGCTTGGCATAAGCTTGTCTTTGCTCCTTATCGCGAATTAAGTCATATTTCAACCAGAGTCGATAGCCGTCTTCTTGTCCCTGTTGTCCTGCCAATACCGACATACTAAACACCGTATTAAGTACTAGCAGTATAGTTAATGCAAATTTCATAAACCCTCTTAATTTCTCTTCAATAGCGGTGATATTTATCACCTAAACGCGTTATACATTTAACCATTTCTTGATGAATAACGGATGTTTTTTAAACAAAAAAACAAAACACTAAACAAATAAAACAATAAAAACGTAGCACACTTTACTGATAATTTTGAATTGCCCAAACCTTGTGCACAAGGGTACATGAGTTCTAGTGTGCAAATATAGTATAAGCAGATTACAAAGAGTAAAAACAAAATGACATAACCAATTAACGTAATTAACCAAACCATGGAGAAGGTAAATGAAAAGGAACAAGAGACATTCATCGAAAAAATTGAATTTACTAGCGTTGAGTATTTCAGCGGCACTAGGTGCTGGCGTCACTACCACAGTTAATGCACAAGCCATTACGACAACCGTATCCGAACAAGACGTTGTCGAGGTAATAGAAGTCACCGGCTACCGTGGCGGTTTGCTAAGCTCTACCAATGCAAAGCGGCAATCTAACGGTTTTACCGATGAAATTTTTGCCGATGATATTGGCAAAATGCCGAGTTTAAATTTAGCGGAATCGATAGCCCGTATCCCAGGAGTTAAAATTGGTCGTACCGTTACCGGTGAAGGACAACAAATATCAGTGCGCGGCCTAGGCTCTACTTTCACTAAAATGGTTATTAATGGCAATTCAATGGCGGTTGCCTCTACGGGGGATATTAATGCTAATAGTAATGGTCGCCAAGTTGATTTAGACATGTTTCCCACTGAGCTATTCACCGGAATCTCTGTAGCTAAAACAGCAACCGCTGGTCAAATAGAAGGTGGCGTTTCAGGTTATATCAATTTACGTACTGCCCGCGCATCTGAAAAAGGTGGCGGTCATCATTTTAGCTTTTCTCTAGATGGCGAGTATAACGATAATACCGCCAGTACTAACCCTAAAGCTGCCTTCACTTACAGTTATTCTAATGATACTTTTGGCATATTGGCGACGATTGTCAGTAAAAAAAGTACCACCGGTGTTGATGGCTATGAAACGATTGGTAATATTGGCCAAACCGGTTGTATTGGTGATGTAGACCCTGCCAGCAGTGGTTGTAAAATTGCGGAGCAATCAGGAACTTTCCGTTATAGTGATATAGCGACTGCGGATTATGCCGCTGCTCATGGTGGTAATGTTGGCGATCAACTTGATGTCAACCAAGTGTCAGGGTTAACAGATGCACAAATTCTCGGTTTCGGTATGCCTTATATTGGCCGTACTATGACCATGGAAAATGACAAAACCAATTTATCATCATTAGTATCCTTTCAATATCATATCAATGAAGATATGGAATTTTCCTTCGATTGGCTTAATGCTAACGTGAAAAAAGACTTTGTGCGTACCGAGTTTATGCATATCTATCGTCGCAACTATGGTACTCCCAATGTGTTAAGTGACATTGACTTAGTTGATAACGGTAATGGCGACCGTCTACAAAGCGGTACTTTTTATGGTAGTCGTCCTTGGGTAGGCTCGCGTGACTATGATAACGATTTATCGTTTTACAGCATCATGCCAAGTTTTAGCTGGCAAGTG
>Ga0209396_1004830_pt1 | contig 12960 bp, 10 predicted proteins | sample GOMGulsemesocosm_6_FD_184638 | JGI IMG/M metagenome (GOLD analysis project Ga0209396, IMG submission 184638) | Methane-oxidizing microbial communities from mesocosms in the Gulf of Mexico - GOM8C Gulf of Mexico (SPAdes) (version 2) | ecosystem: Environmental > Aquatic > Marine > Cold seeps...
ATAGAGTGTGATAAAGCTAATAAGATGAACTTATCAGATCCAAGCTCTTTAATAAAGAGCATAGATGCTATTACACGCATTAAGATCATAGTAAAGGTAATCAAGAAAGCTTTTTGCACTAACGTTCCATCAAAAATGGCAGATAAATCAAAAGAAGAGCCAACGCTTACAAAAAATATTGGTACCAACCAACCAAAACCAAAGTGTTCTAATTTTGTTGGCAAAGATTTATTGTGTTCTGCAAAAAAAGTAGTAACAAAAGTACCTGCAATAAAAGCACCAAAAGCCACTTCTAATTGTAAATATATCATTACAGCAATCATTACAAAAAATATTGCCATAGAAACTCTAATATCCTGCTCTTCATGATCATTTTCAGGCATCAAATAGGCTTTAATTTGTGGAAACCACCAGATAAGATTATGAAAAACTTTATAGACTAACACTAATGCAAAAAGAAAAACAATAAATAAAAACATTGTTTTAATAAATTCCAGGCCAAAACCAAGTTCTAATCCAGCTGCAACCGTTGTTAATGCAAAAATAGATATCACTTCTCCAATGATTCCAACTAGAATAGAAAGTCTAATCCATGGAGTATCCCCATACTCCTTTTTAAGTGCTGCTAAAACGCCAATAGAAATAAGAGGTAAGATAACGATAAAGATTTTACTTAAGTCTAAATATAAAGTGATCATAAAACTCATAGAAAACAAAAGAATATTATAAAGAATAGCTTTTTTTAGTATGCGTTTGGGAACGGTAACCAAGGTTTTTAAATCAACTTCAAGTCCTGCTAAAAACATAAGGTATAAAAATCCAAGTTCGGCTACTTGCTCAAATAAAGCATGCTCATGTATTAATGAAAATGCTGCAAATAAAGCACCTAATATAATTTCAATAGGAATCGTAGGTATTTTTGTAATCCTTGACAATAAAGGAGAAGCAAAAATAATAAAAGATATTGAAAATATTATTAGGATTTCATCACTCATTTTACGCCTTGGCCATACACTCGTTAATAATTTCAAATCCTAAATCTTCTATTGATTGTATATCATCATAGGCAGATTTTCCTTTTGTCGTTAAATAGTTTCCAACAACAACAGCATTCACACCATGATCAAAAACTTTGTATTGTTCATCACCAAACATTAATTCTCGTCCTCCAGCTGCCATAATCTTCTCAGCATTAGGAACCATTTTTCTTGTTAACTCAATTAGTTTAAACGCTTCTTCCCTTGTAACAGAATTTTCCACTAAAGGCAGAGCTTTATTGGGGTGAAAAAAGTTAATAGGAACATTTCTTGGATTTAAAGAAGCAATGGATTCAAGCATAGAGATTCGTTGTTCTTGTGTTTCACCTAAACCGAAAATTCCACCACAAACTAAACGTAAACCTACTTTATTAACATTTTGACATGTTTCATATCTTTCATCCCAAGTATGGGTTGTAACAATTTCAGGATAAAAATCCCTTGATGTTTCTAAATTATGATTATAAGCATCCGCACCTGCTTCTTTTAACGCTTCTAACTGCTCTATATTAGCCGTTCCATTACAAGCAATTAAGATAAGTCCTAAATTTTCTTTTTTTACAGCTCTTAAAGCTTCACATACAAAAGCTAATCGTTTTTTGGTAAGCCCTTTTCCAGCAGTTACTAAACAAAAACCATTGGCCTGATTTGCTTTTGCTTGTTTTGCATCAGATACTATTTGTTCTATTTCTTTTCTTTTATATCTTTCTATATCTGCTTTATATCGTACACTTTGTGTACAAAATTTACAGTCTTCATTACAGGTACCACTTTCAATATTAGAAATAGCACATAAAAATATAGTTTTATTTTCGCTCATAGTTTTTTCTCTCTTTTCTATAAATTGTTTCGTTTATATTTTTAGAATAATAATCAACAATGTATTCTTTGTCGTTTACTTCTAATAAAACACATTCAATAAATGGTTTTTCTCGTGCACAAACTTCTCCTGGGTTTAAAAACAAGGTATTGTTTATGTACTCACTTTTAAAAATATGTGTATGTCCATAAATTATAATATCACAATCTGGAGACATATAATAAGGCATATGCATTAATTTAAAAGTGCTCTTTTTTTTCTTAAAATAATAAGGTTCACTCTTTATATTATATTTATGCGCAATTTTTTGCAAAGAGTTATCATTGTTTCCAAATACACTAACATAAGGCAAATTATTTTCTTCTAAAAGTTGCAAGTTTTCTTCACAACACAAATCTCCGGCATGTATTACAAAAGTAGCGCCTTGCTCTTTTAAAAAATCCAAAACCTCTTTTGTATAAGACGTTTTGAAATGGGAATCAGATAAAACTGCAATTTTCATACTATTTGCGTTTATTTGTCCGCAGCTTTTGTACTTTTTTTAGCAGGAGCTTTTTTTGTACTTGTTTTTGCTGTAGTTTTTTTAGTCGTAGTTTTTTTTGCCGCTGTTTTTTTAGCTGGCGCTTTTTTCGCAGGTGTTTTCTTAGCAGCTGATTTTTTAGCTGGTGCTTTTTTTGCTGTAGTTTTTTTGGCAGGTGCTTTTTTAGCCCCCTTGCTTTTTGGATCATTCGCAATAATTTCTTCGCACTCTTCTAAACTTAAATCTTCTGCAACTTTACCTTTTGGAATTTTAAAGTTTTTTCTACCTTGTTTGATATAAGCACCATATCTACCAATTAAAACTTGGATTTTTTCTTTTTCAAATACTTTAATAGTAGCTTTTGCTTTTGCTTCATCTAATTCTTTAATTAACTCTAAGGCTCTTGGCAATTCTATTTTATAAGGATCATCTGTTTTTAAAGAATAATATCTTGTTTTTATTTGTAAATAAGGACCAAATCTTCCAATATTGGCTTTTATTTCATCTCCTACATTATCAAGTCCAACAACACGAGGAAGAGTAAATAAGAACAAGGCTTCTTCTCTTGTAATCGTATCCATATTTAACTCTTTTGGAATAGCTACAAATCTTGGTTTTTCTTCATCATCTTTTGTTCCAATTTGCATGAAAGGACCAAATCTTCCTACTCTTGCACTCATTGGTTTTCCAGATTCTGGATCTGTCCCCATTTCTCTTATTTGCAAGTAGTCACTTTTTTCTACAGTTTCTTCTTTTTCAATAATTGTTTTTTTGAAATCCCCATAAAAATTTCTAAGTACATCTTGCCAAGCAATTTTTCCTTCTGCAATATCATCAAATTGTTCTTCTACTTTTGCAGTAAAGCCTAAATTAATAATATCAGAGAAATGATCACTTAAAAAAGAGTTTACAATTTCACCTGTTGGTGTTGGTGTTAGTTTCTTATCTTCTGTTTTTACAACATATTCTCGTGTTTGAATAGTAGAAATAGTAGGAGCATAAGTAGATGGTCTTCCTATTCCTTCACTTTCTAGTTTTTTAACCAAAGAAGCTTCTGTATAACGAGCAGGAGGTTTAGTAAATAATTGTTCACAAACTAATTCTTCTAAAGGTAAAACAGCACCAATGCTAACATTAGGTAAAATCTTTTCACTTGAATCTAAAGCAGTATCAGGATTATCACTTCCTTCTGTATAGGTCTTCATAAAACCTGCAAAGATAATTCTTTGACCTTTTACTTGGAATTCATATTCTTTATTTACGCCTGCTTCAATTTTATAAGTAGTATTAGCAATTTGGGCAGCAGCCATTTGCGTTGCAAGTGTTCTTTTCCAAATTAATGAATACAATTTGTATTGAGAGTTATCTACAAATTCTCTTATTTGTGAAGGTTTTAAAGCCAAGTTTACAGGTCTAATTGCTTCATGGGCTTCTTGCGCCCCTTTTGCTTTTGATTTATATTTTCTAGGCGTTTCAAGAGAATATTCAGCTCCATATTCTGCCTCAATTACTTTTTTAGCGTCAGTTGTTGCTAAGGTAGATAAGTTTAAAGAATCGGTTCTCATATAAGTAATAAGTCCACCTGTATGATTTGGAATCGTTCCTACATTTCCTTCATAAAGCTGTTGAGCAATAATCATGGTTTGTTTTACAGAATATCCAAGTTTTCTACTGGCTTCTTGTTGTATAGTTGATGTCGTAAAAGGAGCAGCAGGATTTCTCTTACTTTCTTTTTCTTCAATATCTACTAATTCAAAGATTCCTGCTTTAACTGATTTCTCAATTATTAAAGCTTCTTCTTCATTTTTGATTTTTGATACTTTTCCATGCTCTTTTGCTAGTTCTGCTTTTAAACTTGGGTTTAATAAATCCGCTTTTACTTTCCAGAACTCAATAGGATCAAAGGCTTTAATTTCATTTTCTCTATCAACAATGATTTTAACAGCAACACTTTGTACTCTTCCTGCACTCAAACCATATCTAACTTTTTTCCAAATCAAAGGAGAAAGTTCGTATCCAACAGCTCTATCTAAAATTCTTCTTGCTTGTTGCGCATCTACTAAATGCTGATCAACTTCTCTTGGATTTTCTAAAGCTTCCATGATAGCTTTTTGCGTAATTTCGTGAAAAACAATTCGTTTTAAGGGGTTTTTTTCAATTTTTAAAGCAGGAATAAGGTGCCAAGCAATTGCTTCACCTTCCCTATCCTCATCGGCTGCTAGGTAAATAACAGTTTCTTTTGTTATTTGTTTTTTTAAATCAGCAATAACTTTTCTTTTATCTGTTGATACTAGGTACTGAGGTTTAAAATTATCTTCTGGGTCAAAACCTAATTTTGACTTAGGTAAATCTCTTACATGCCCCATAGAAGCCATTACGGTATAGTCAGAGCCTAAAAATTTTGATATTGTTCTTGCTTTTGCGGGTGATTCCACGATAACTAAGTTTTTCACGTATTTACTTACCTCTAAAATATTTTTAAGTGAATTCTAACATATTAAATTTAAAAATACTTAATCTTGGCAAATTAATGTGAAAATATTTCCTAAAATTACTCAAGAATACCTATTTTTACCGCTTTAAGAATTAATTGTAAGTGATTATCTCTTCTTCTAAGGTAATATTGAAGGCTTTTTTGACTTTTTCTTTGGCCAAATTGATTAAATATCTGGCTTCTTCGTATGTTCCGTTATTATTATTAACTAAAAAGTTTGCATGTTTTATTGAAAAACTCATACCTCCATGCTCAAAACCTTTTAATCCAACCGCTTCAATTAAGCGTCCTGCACTGTCATTTTTAGGGTTTTTAAAACAAGAACCAGCACTTGGTGTTTGGGGTTGATTGTCTCTCATATTTTTAAAAAGCTCTGCTTTCTCTTTTGAAAAACCAGCTTCAATATTAAAAACGACTTCATAAATAATCTCATTTATATTTGTATGTCTATAAGTATATTCGATGTCTTCTTTTTTAATATAGCCACTTTGTGTTTTAATAGAATGAATATAATTAAATATTTCCCACTCTTTTAAACCCGCATTCATTTTTACTAAACCCCCCATATTACCAGGCAATTTTCCTAAAAATTCCATGTTTTTAATATTATTGTTTTTAGCATAGTTTAATAGTTTGGCTGATTTTGTAGCACATCCTACATATAAAAGATTGTCTTTTTCTTTAATATAGGAAAAATTTTCGCCTAATATTGCAAATTTTGGATGAGTGGATGAAATTAAGGCATTGTTCCCCAAACCAAATATCTTGTAATCTTCATATGTGTTTATTTCATTTATTACAAGTACTTGGGCTTTGGGTCCAATTTTTATAGAAGTATAACGAGAGAAATCAATTTCTTTAAAATAATTTTTGCTCTCAATCATTTATTGTGCTCTTAATTCTTCGTATTCACTTGGAATTAAAAACTCTTTTGATTTTAATAGGTTCTCATAAAAACCGTGTTTAAAACCAAGTTCAAAAAGTTTGTCTAAGGCTTTTAATTGTAAATCACTCATTTCAACTGAATCATCATTGGCATATAAGTCTAGGTACTTATCTAGTGTAGGAGCATCTACTCTTATTAAACCTTCATCTATTAACATGCGAGATAATAAGGCTTTGTTTTTATTTCCTACTTGTACTGCTTTTATTAATGTATTTTCATAATTGATAGCATGAGCCAAAGGGAGGGATCTTCTTAAGCACATTCCACCTAAGGGTAAAGGTAAGTCTTTTCCAGCAAGGTTTTGCCAAATATCCCACATCTCTTTTTCTACTTCTAATTTAGCATCATAAGTCAAAATAGATTCATGAATTAAAACACCTGCATCTACATCTCCCTTTAAAACTGCTTCTTCAATTTCAAGAAAATTCATATAAACAGGTCTGGCATTTGGGTAAGCTATTTTAAATAAAAGGGCATTTGTAGTGTATTCTCCACTTAATGCCACTTTAAAATTTCTTTTAAGATTTTTGCCTTTTAGTTTAATAAGTTTAGGCCCATAACCATCTCCAAAAGAAACAGCTGTTTTTAAAAGCGCATAATCATCTTTTACAAAAGGATACAAAGCAAAAGAAATAGCACAAATATCGTACTCTCCTTTTATTGTTGCTTGATTAAGGGTTTCAATATCTGCTGCAATATTTGTAAATTTGGCATCTGTGGGGGCAACCCAACCAAATTTAATTGCATAATACATAAAAATATCATCTGCATCAGGGGAGTGTGCTACGCTTATGGTTCTCAATGTGTTTCCTTATAGTTTTGGAATTATTTGTTTAGCTGTGATTGTAACAAGTTATCAATTTATTTTCCATAAGGAAATTTAGAAACCTGAACTTTGAACATAAAATAAAATAATGTTTAACAAGGGTTCTATTAAAAAAACACTTATCAAAGTAAAAATAGCACAAGTACCTAAAACAAAACGCAAGGCTTTTGAAGAGTTGCTTAACGCTTTTGGTATCTCACCTTTAGGCTCTAACAAAAACATTACTACAATAGGTCGTAAATAATAATACACTGCAATAGCAGAGTTTAAAACCATAATTACAGCTAAATATATCATGCCAGAGTTAATTGCACTTCCAATTAAATACATCTTTCCCCAAAAAATTGCTAAAGGAGGAATACCTGCTAAACTTAACATAAACAAAGCCATTACAATAGCAGTATATTTAGAACTTCTTACAAGTCCTGCATATCTATTATAAGAATAATCAGATTCATAATTTTCATAGTCTTTATTTCTCATCGCCCAAAGTAATGTAAATACACCTAGATTTACAACAAGAAACAAAATCCAATACAAAAACATTGCTTGTGTGGCTTGAGTGGTACCAATTAAAACAGCACTCATCACAAAACCAGCAGAAGAAATAGAAGAATAAGCCAACATTCTTGCTAAATCTTTTTGTAATAATGCAAGAATATTAGGAATAGTCATGGTTAAAACAACAATCACATATAAAATAGCTTCGACATAAGGATCGCGTGCAGCTACAAAAATCTCAAAGAATCGTAAAGCTACTACAAAACCTGCCACTTTTGGAACAATAGAAATAAACCCAGCTAACGCTGCAGAACTTCCTTGATACACATCTGCTACCCATGCATGAAAAGGAACAAGCGAGAGTTTAAAACCTAAAGCTCCTGTCATAAAAATAACACCCACAATTACAAAAGCATAATTTTCAAAACCGGACTCAACCAAAACATCAGAAATAATACTAAGCTCTACACTTCCCGTGAGGGCGTAAAAAATCATAGAAGCAAAAGCAAAAAAAGCAGTAGCTAATGCTCCCATTGTAAAGTACTTAATAGCTGATTCTATAGCATTATGTCTGTTATGCATTGCTATCATAGTGTATAAAGCCATGGAAGAGGTCTCAAGTCCTACAAAAATCAAAATCAAAGAATCAGTACTCACCATAAACATAAAACCAGCTACTGCGAATAAATACAAGGCAAAATACTCAGGATATTGCGTTTCGTGAAAGTGCATTTTATTTAAATATAAAAGCACAAAAAATGAAGATGATATTAAGATAATGATTTGAGCTAAAACAGAAATTCCATCAATTAACATTAAATCAAACATTCCACGTACGGGTCCTGAAAATCCTATAACAGCCCCCAAAGCCATAAGTAAAAATAAAACACTCAAAATTACATATAAAGATTTATCGCTTTTTTTTGTAAATAAATCTATGCATAAAATACTTAAAGCCCCTAGAATAACTATAATCATAGGAAATAAACTGGCAAAATTTAATTCAGCAAAATTAATCACAACAGAAGGAATATTTGAATTCATTATTTACCTCCTACTACATTAATTAATCGTAAGGTGTTTTTAGTTTTTTCTTTGACTGCTTTAATTTCCATGACAGTTACAAGCTCATTTACACTTGTATTTACAGGTGTTAAAATAATCTTAGGAAAAACACCTAAAAGAACAACTAAAATACATAAAGGAAGTAAAGCCAAAACTTCTTTTTTATTAATATCTATTAATTTTTCATTCTTTTTATTATCAAGTTTTCCAAAAAATATACTTTTATACATAACCAACATATATACAGCTCCTAAAATAATAGTAAGCCCAGCAAATGATGCTATTAGAGGTGAAACTTTAAAGAAACCTAGAAGAGATAAAAACTCCCCTACAAAACCAATAGTTAATGGCAATCCAACACTTGCCATTAACATTAAAGCAAATACGAGCGCAAACTTAGGCATAACAGAGGCAAGACCTCCAAATTCACTTATCATTTTAGTATGGCGCCTGTCGTATAACATTCCAACTAACATAAACAGTGCTCCAGAAACCAAACCATGTGAAATCATTAAAAAGATTGAACCACCTATTCCTTCAACATTTAAAGCAAAGGTTCCTAAAATAATTACACCCATATGTGAAACAGAAGAATAAGCAATAACTTGTTTCATATCTTCTTGGGCATACGCCAACATAGCAGTATAAATAATAGCAATAAGTGCCAAAATAGCCATTGGTATCATAAAATAAACACTGGCATCAGGAAATAATGGCAGTGAAAAACGAATAAAACCGTAGGTTCCCATTTTTAATAAAACAGCTGCTAAAAGTACCGAACCAATAGTAGGTGCTTGTCCATGAGCATAAGGCAACCATGTATGAAAAGGAAACATAGGTACTTTTACTGCAAAGCCTGCAAAAAAGGCTACAAATAACCATAGTTGCATATCAAAAGGCAATAATAATAAATTCCAATCAAGTAATGAAAAACTCCAAATACCAGTAGTTGCATAATATATATACCCTAAGTACAGCATAGCAACAAGCATAATCATAGAACCTAAGAACGTATATAAAAAGAATTTAATGCAGGCATAAATGCGTAATTTTCCACCCCAAACCCCAATAATGAATAACATAGGAACAAGCGATAATTCCCAAAAAAGGTAAAAAACAATAGCATCCAGAGCTAAAAATACTCCAACCATAGTCATTTCTAAAAATAAAACTGTAAGAATTAATTGTTTTAAATCTTTTTTTTCATTTAAAGCAAGAAGAGAGATAAAACTCATAAAAGTGGTCATAATCACTAAAAATAAAGAAATACCATCAATTCCCACAAGATAAGAAATTCCATAAGAAGGGATCAATACATATTCTTCAATAAATTGCATTTGTGCTTCATGCACATCAAAAAGTGAGTATAAAATCAAAGATAAAAGAAATTCTAAAAAAGTAACTATAAGACCATAGATAAAAATAGAATCTTTTTTAACCAAAATTCCAATAAGAGCAGCAAGGACTGGAAAAAATATTAGTATAGATAAAATGTAATCCATTTACATCACCTTCTTAAAAAAAATAACAGCAGCAAAAATAAATAACACAAGTATTCCTATAATCATAACTTTTAAAGAGCTTGATAAAGAAGCTTTTTGAACGATTCTTGCTTCTTTCCCACTTGAATAAATAAAATGAGCAATACCATCAACAAAAGCATCAATTATTTTTAAATCCACTTGTTTATACGCTATTTTGGATAAATATAAATACGATTTACAAATAACCTTCTCATAAAACCAAGGCACATAATATTGATTTGTTAATATCTTATACATAAGGTTATTTTCCCAAGAAGATGAAAAGCCATCTTCTTTAATATATTTAAACCATGCAAAGAATATTCCCATAAGAGCCACAAAAGAAGTGACTAAAATCAAAATAAGTGCAGTAGAGTGCGCTAGATTTAAAGCAGCCCATGAAGGCAATTGCATAGTAACAAAAGTCTCAAAACTGTGTTCTCCCCAACCTGCAATAACAGCTAAAATAACCAAAGGAAGCATAGAAGCTAAAACAAAATTATGTGTTTCATGAGGATGCAATGCATTAGTATCATAAGAAACTTTTCCAAAAAAGACTTTAAAAATCAATCTAAAAGAATAAAAAGCAGTCATAAAAGCACCCGTCCATAATACAAACCAAATAAATGTGGCATCGGCATTAAAAGCAGCTTCTAAAATCTTATCTTTTGAGAAAAAACCTGCTAAAGGATAAATTCCTGCAAGTGCTACAGAAGCAATAATCATAATTATTGCTGTGCTTTTCATTTGTTTATACAATCCCCCCATTTTTCTAATATCTAATTCATTCTGCATTGCATGCATTACATTTCCAGCCCCTAAAAACAGAACTGATTTGAAAAAAGCATGCGTTACGAGATGAAATAAAGCCACCCAATAAGCACCTAATCCAGCTGCTACAAACATATATCCCAATTGTGACAATGTTGAATATGCAATAATTTTTTTCATATCATTATTTACTATTGCCATTGAGGCTGCAAAAATAGCAACAAAAGCTCCTAAACAAGCAATTGCATATCCAATATGAGGTATTAAGACATAAATTTCATTACAACGTACAAGTAAATAAACACCAGCAGTTACCATAGTAGCTGCATGAATAAGAGCAGATACAGGAGTTGGTCCTTCCATTGCATCGGCTAACCACGTATGGAAAGGAAATTGAGCTGATTTACCCATGGCCCCTATAAATAAAAATATTCCTATCAAAGTTATTGTTTCTGTATTCAAAGTAGAAATATTGGCAAAAACAATATCATAATTTAAAGAACCTAAGTTCCAAAAAATCAAAAAGATTGCTATTAACATTCCTAAATCAGCTACTCTGTTCATAATAAAAGCTTCATTTGCAGCCCAAGAAGCAGAGTCTTTGTGATACCAGAAACCAATTAATAACCAAGAACATAAACCAACACCTTCCCAGCCTATAAATAAACCCAAGAAATTATCAGACATAACTAAAATAAGCATAGAAAATACAAACGCACTTAAATAAGCAAAGTATCGATTAAAACCTTTATCGTCTTCCATATATCCAATAGAGTGAATATGTACCATAGTTGATACCAACGTAACCACACACATCATTACAACAGAAATATAATCTACTACAAAAGAGAAAGAAACATTTATATTTCCAATATTAATCCATTGCATTAATTCTACTTGTATTACTTCATTTGTAGTATAAATAAAATACAACAAATAAAAAGATGAAAGTGTAGAAAGGCCTAAAAGACAAGAAGTAACAATACCTGTAAATAAAACTTTCTTTTTCATTGCAAACAAAGCTGCAATTAAAGAACCTAGAAGAGGTGAAAACAGTGCAAGATAAACAAAAAATTCCATCTTAACCTTTCATCTTAGCAAGTGAATCTAAATCAATAGAATTTTTCTTTTTAAACCAAAGAATTAATAAACCCAAACCAATAGCTACTTCAGACGCAGCAATTGCAACAATAAAAAAAGAAAACATTTGGCCGTTTAAATCTCCATAATGCCTTGATACCGCAACAAAACCGATATTACAAGCATTTAGCATGATTTCAGTAGAGAAAAAGAGCATTAAAAGATTTTTTCTTCTAATTACTCCAAATAAACCAATACAAAAAAGCAAAGCGGATAAAATCAAATACGCATTTAAGGTCATTTTTCATCCTTTTTTTCTAAGCTTGCGATTTCTTCTTCACTCAAAGAGGAATAAGAAATATCCATTTTTTTACCAGCTAAAATAATACCGCCAATCATAGCAACCAGTAACATAACAGCAGCTACTTCAAAGGCAACCAAATATTTAGTAAACAAGACAATTCCTACATCTTGAGTATTTCCCCAAGTAGGATTAACAGGTGCATGTGCAACTACGCCCACATCAATTAGAGGAAAAGAAAAAATAAGAACAATACATAAAGCAATAAGCCCAGATAAGGCAAATACTAATCTGGGATTAGATATTTTCTCATCAATTGAAGATAAAGAATCAAAGAACATCATTCCAAAAGCATATAATGCCATCACTGCACCTGTATAAACTACAATTTGAACCACCCCTAAAAAATCAGCATCTAAAATAAAGAAAAACGCAGAAATAAATATCATTCCAGCAGCTAGGGATGACAAAGCGTATAAAACATTATTTGTAGTTACTGTAATAGCAAACATTGCCACGGTTAGAAAAGAAAATAAATAAAAAGCAATAATTTCGTACATAATTTATCCTAGTATAACAAAGGAGTTTTTTTAACTCTTTCGTCTGCATCTGGTGAAACAGCACCAAAACCATCGTATTCTTTTTGAAAAATAAGTTTGTCTAAAGGTGTCGCCATATCTTCTTTTAAAACAAAATGAGCCCGCTGTTCACTGGCATTTTCATATCTTTCCCCATGAACAATAGCTAACTCTGGACAAACCTCAGCACAATACCCACAAAAAATACAACGTCCAAAATTAATAGAAAACTCTAATACTTCTTTTCTTGAATTTTCATCAATTTTAGTATCCATTCGTATACAATCTGCAATACAAATTTTTTCACATAAACCACAGCCAATACATCTGTTTGTACCCGATTCCAACAGTGCTAATAATTTATGCACGGCTCTGTATCTAGGACCTATTGGTAGTTTTTCAGCAGGATATTGAACGGTATGCATTTGTTTGTTAAATAAAGCTTCTTTCATCATAATAAACGTGATTTTCAAGCCACCTAAAAGCTCTCCTTTTATT
>Ga0209396_1004831_pt1 | contig 12958 bp, 8 predicted proteins | sample GOMGulsemesocosm_6_FD_184638 | JGI IMG/M metagenome (GOLD analysis project Ga0209396, IMG submission 184638) | Methane-oxidizing microbial communities from mesocosms in the Gulf of Mexico - GOM8C Gulf of Mexico (SPAdes) (version 2) | ecosystem: Environmental > Aquatic > Marine > Cold seeps...
CCTATATTTAAAGGCTTAACTATAGGTGACTGGGTATTTGGGGCTAAGCCCTGTACTAGCTAAATTTATTATCAAAGGCCCGCTTAACTTCCTCATAAGCCCCCTGCTCTACAAAGGTTCCGTGTGCGCCTATCAGTTGGTCAAAATCTAATGTTAGCAATTGGTTAAATTCAGCTTTTATAGCCTGCTGATTTTTAACCGCGAATTTAAGCCACATTTTGGGGATGAGGGTTTCTTGAGTAAAACCTATTCTTGGCAGGACTCGTCGGGCCAACCAATTGGTTTGAGGGTAGCCGTCGCGATAACTTTGCACGGCATCGCAGGTTAATAACAGTCCTTTAGATCGCTCGGGTGTGCGCTCTAGTAAAATGGCCCCTTCTGGTTCATGGGTATGTTTAAAGGCAAAGAGCTTGGCATTGGAGAATGGCAGTGCGCCACCCTCGGTTAATGCCTTGCTTATCTTAGGCTGGGTATAGGTGACACCCCCTTCAAACGACCAAAAATCCGCTTTATAGCGATCTACATAAAAGGGATCGTCCCTTCCGTGGGCTGGGCCAAGTCGCAATACGTGTGCAACCTCACCCAGTTGTTCAAGGGCCTTCAAACCCGCTTCATTCATGCGCACGGCATTGATTAAGGTTAACTGACCTTTATCACGCACTATGGTCATATTGCGTGTGAAGCGCACCACCGCGCTGGGTTTTATGCAGCCATGAACCACAAATACATCGTGCGCTATTTGTTTGGGTAGGTCGTGGGGTAAAGCGTTTGGGTAGCCCATTATTGGCCTCTTAATACGTTGTTTAATCGTAGGTCGCTGATAATGGCAACAGTAAAAGCGGGCGCCTACGTGGCAGTAAATTAAATGCCTCTAATGCCACTAATATAGCCCATGCAAAAATGAACAGTAACTGGCTATAATTGCTAACTTAAATCCCATTTTTGGACAGGTAAAAATAGAGCAATATGAAAGTATTTGAATGGGACGATTTACGCATCTTTTTGGCTATTCTGCGCGGGCGCTCAATTAACGCCGCCGCTAAGTTATTGGGCAGCAGCCGCTCAACCGTTTCCAGGCGCCTACAGGCCATGGAAGATCAGCTTGCCATTAAGCTGTTTGCACGCCACCCAGAGGGCTTTGTATTAACCGAAGTGGGCGAGGCCATGGTGGCCCGTGCCGAACGGGTTGAGAGTGAAATATTAAGTATGGAGCGTGAAGTATTTGGCCGCGACGCAGGCTTAGCGGGCCCTATTCGTATTTCTATGTTTCCCCAAGTGGCGCAGTCATTAGTGATGCCTTATATCGCACAATTTTCAGCGCTCTACCCCGATATTGAAATTGAACTAGACGCCAGCTTTGAAAAGGCCAACCTCACTCGGCGCAGTGCCGATATTGCCATACGCTTTCAAAAAGCGCCCGACCAGCACCTTATTGGCCATCAGCTACCCGGTTTTGCCCGCGCTATTTACGCCAGCCAAGATTATATCGATAGCCATACCTTTACCGGCCCCAATATCAATGCACAGTGGGTTGGTTGGGCGAGCAAAGAGAACGTTGCGTTTTGGAACAGCGACACCCCTTTTAGCCATTGCAAAATTCATCATGTTGTTACCGAACCTACGGCGCACCTACAGGCCGTAAAATGCGGCTTAGGCTTTTCTGACCTTTTGTGTTTTGTGGCAGAGCAAGAAAGTGACCTGGTGCGTATTCCTGGGCAAGGGCCAGTAAGAGTGAACCCAGCCTGGATAGTGACACACCCCGATCTAGTATCCACAGAGCGGGTAAGAGTTTGTGTGCGTTTTTTACATGAGGCTATGTGCAAACATGCAGCTGAATTAACCGGGGAAAATATTTCATAGGGAATATTGAATATGTGAGGCTAATCCCAAGGGGCGTGACATAACGAAAACCCACATTTAAAGACTTAAATGTGGGTTTTCTGGTATTCAGGGGAAACCAATATATAGCCCCGCTGCCAACCATTAAGCCTTCAGATTAGATGGCTTTGGGGGATGCGCATCTTCAATAGCCATTTGGTAACGGTGACGGAATTCACCGACAATAACGGTGGCGGTTAATATGCATATGGCGATGAGTACGTTCATGGTGAATCCTCTTAGTTTAGCTGGCAAACCTGTATTGGCTGGCCTAAGTCGTAGTGACTTGTTATTTACAAGTCACACCTTACCCCTGTAACTTGCTTTTTACAAGTGACCATGTGAAAATAGTTTCATCACTTAAGAATAAAAGCACTTGGCCGCTTTATAAGCGCCCAATTAAAGGTGCACATCGCTTAAACGCGAGGGGATAAATATGGCTAATACACTAGATTTTAGGTCCGACTGCCCATTGGCCAGTGCGCTGGATGTACTGGGTGACAAGTGGTCACTGCTGATTATTCGAGACTTAGCGCAAGATAAGCGCACTTACGGCGAACTAGAAAAAATAGAAGAAAACATCACCACCAACATACTGGCCGATCGCCTTAAAAAGCTGGTGGCATTTCAGATAATAGAAAAGTCCTTGTATCAGGAAAAACCCAAGCGCTACCATTACCTGCTTACCCATAAGGGTTTAGCATTGCTGCCCATACTGCGTGATTTTGCCAACTGGGGGCATGAACATTTATGCAATAACGAGAACTGCCTGGTTTAAGCGTATTAATTGTTTGGGGCTAACATAGCGACAACCCCTATTAAGGGCTTAAATATAGGTTAGTGTGTGTGTTTGGAGAAAGGCAAAACCTGAACCCGCAGCCTTCTTATATCAGAAAACCAAGCTAAATTCGGTTTGGAGTTCAGCGCTATAAAAAATTTACTTCCTTTACCTAATGATAAGAAGTTGTCTGTAACGTATCGGGTTGAGTCTGGTTGCCTGGGCCCTGATGGAACGGACCACGTAGACAAATTTTGTGACTTTGCCCAAAAGAGTATTCAATCTCTTGATGCCGACTACATTGCCTGGAATATCGTGCCCAGAAGTGATAAAAATTTGCCTGAAATGCAATACAGGGCGATTGGAAAGAAAATGAACCACTCGCAAGCTGACCAATACCTGGCGGTATTTGGCAAAAGCCTCGATGAATTCGAGATTCACTTAAGTGATAAATTGGCAGCATTAATCAATGAGTATATGGGCCGTTGAAAATAGCCCCTTTCTAAGATCCACACCACTATTTTGTTTTGGATTTTAATAATAAAAAGGAATATAACGCCCATACCCAGTATTCCGGGAATAAACTCAACTATCAAACTCGCCAGTTGAATTCACACCATGAAATAACGGCCATCAAAAAAATTCGATGGCCATTTCGTATTTAATGACCTAAAACATCAGTGGGATGTTTCTTAGCTATCTTTGCCGCTTTCTTTTCTTTTGCGGTTAAAAGAGGCTTCTTTTTAGCATTTCTTTTACTGTCTTGTCCTTTGCTCATAATATTTTTCACCCATTGTAACGTCATAAACCTAAGGCCAGATTAAGCCAACCTAAGGGCGGTTGTTACCAGCGACTTTCATTCAAACAACCAAGTCAATGTGTAACTATATAAGTATGGTTCATAGACGGACAATTGATAGAAATGGCTTATATTAGCTAGTTCTATCAGCATTGATATCTATTAATGGGAGTTAATGCCTAGGGATTATGCGGCCAAAACGCTGTGGGTACTGGTTCAATGCCACCTTTAGACGCTTGATCGTCAAGCCTTTAATAGTTGGCAGGTCTTATCCCGTGATTTTATAACAAGGCCTGCCCTTGTAACTTTTTTGAAAAAGGCACAACGTAAGACCTGCCCCCGCAGCCCTAGGGATTAATCGAAAAATATATCGTTATTAATATTCACCATGGTGATAGTAGGCGGGATCATTTTTTTGACAAAATCCTTTACTTACAGTTTTTATAGCTTAAGGGTATCAGTCATTATCAGCCTGTATTAACTTACATTATAGTTACTGAAACTTCCCGTAAACGGTCTATATTTAATAGACTGGAAGTTTTTTGTCGGTGGTCTTTAATGCGTCAAATTCTAATTATAATACTAATTTATTTTCTAGCGGGTTGTGGCGGGGGAGGCAGTGTAACAGTCACAACCACTGTTCAAACTCCAATTGTCATTACCGGTACACCTAGTTTTCAAATAGATGAGGAAAATACTTATAGTTTTATTCCATCTATTACGACGGTCGCTACTGGGTTTGTCATATACAGTATTATCAATAAACCAAATTGGGCCAGCTTTGATACCAGCAACGGTGCGTTAACGGGTATACCCGATGATGCGGATATTGGCCTACACCCCAATATGACTATTTCCGCCACAGACGATATTGGGAAATCGAGCATTGGCCCATTCTCAATTACAGTGAAGCCTGTAAATGATGCGCCAGTTTTGTCAGATCAATCTAAATCTGGCTTAACTTTAGGTTCTGCAGTCTCCTTTAGCTTAACATCAACTGATGTGGACTCTATAGCCAGCAGCTTTGTTTATACGGTCATTTCTCAAGCCAGTAATGGCAATGTGGTGGTTATCAATCATCAAAATTCTACTTTCGAATATCAGTCCTTATCAGCGGTAGGCATTAGCACTGATAGTTTCACTGTTCAGTTAAGTGACGGAGAGGACCTATCAGCTATTGCCACAATTACGTTAGGTTTTAATAGTGGTGCAACACCTCCAAATTCGGTTGTCATATCAGGTACGCCAGAGTCCTCGGTGAATGAGGAAGGCGCCTTTAGTTTCACGCCCACAATTACCGATGTTGGCACAGGTAAAGTTATATTTACGATTGAAAATAAACCTGTTTGGGCAAGCTTTAATACTACTAATGGCGCTCTATCAGGCACGCCTGATGACCTTGATATTGGTATGGTATTTAATATTACCATCACCGCAACGGATGAAGTGGGTTCATCGAGTATTGGCCCATTTTCCATTATAGTAAATGCGGTTAATGATGCCCCCAGTATAGCCAATCAAACTAAGTCGAGTCTGGTATTTAGCTCAAATGTGGCATTTACGCTGTCGGCTTCGGATCTTGATTCTGCGAGCAGCAGTTATGTATATTCCGTTATATCTCCAGCCAGTGATGGAACAGTGGTCATAATCGATCATGAAACATCTGCATTTGAATATCAGCCATTTACTGTGTCTGGAATCAGTGGAGATAGTTTTACCGTGCAATTAAGCGATGGTGTAGATGTTTCTGCCATCGTCACCGTTACCCTAGCATTCAGTGATGCCACGGCACCATCGTTAACTCTGTCACCAAGTGATGGTGCCTCAAACGTGGCAGTGGATACCAAGTTTATCATTACCGCAGACGACCCATTAGATTATTCAAGTCTCACTTATAATGGCTCGGCGGGAGCCTGTACTGGGTCCGTGCAAATATCAAAAGACAGTTTTACTAATTGCATTGGCATTACGTCGGCAGTGGCATCTAATTTAAATCGTTTGATCACCATTACAGGTGCTGCGGATATTGATAATGGAACAGCTTATAAATTTAAAGTGACTACAGGAGTTGCAAATTTATTGACTGTGAATGTGGCATCAAATGTGACAAATACATTTACCTCAGTTTCTGCTGTTTCTGAAATTGTTATTTCAGGCACACCTGCAGCGTCGGTAGATGAAGAAAGTGCCTACAGTTTCACGCCCACAGTGACAACAGCAGCCACGGGCACTGCCATTTATAGCATTACTAACAAACCTACTTGGGCCAGTTTTAATACTAGTAATGGCGCGCTAACAGGCACTCCGGATGATGCGAATATTGGTATGGAATTTAATATCACCATCACCGCCACCGATGATGTAGGTACATCGAGTGTTGGCCCGTTTTCTATTACGGTTAATCCGGTTAATGACGCGCCCACTTTAGCCGATCAAACCAATTCAAGCTTGGCTTTCAATTCCAATGTGGCATTTACGCTTTCGGCTTCGGATGTGGACTCGGCGACCAGCACTTATGTCTACTCGGTAATCTCTCAAGCAAATGGTGGCACCGTGGTGATTACTGATCATGAAACTTCTGCTTTTGAATATCAGCCGTCGTCTGTGTATGGAATCAGTGGCGATAGTTTCACAGTGCAATTAAGTGATGGCACTGATACCTCTGCAACGGCCACCATCACATTAGCATTTAGTGATGCTACGGCACCCTCATTAACCTTGTCACCCAGTGACGGGGCTGAAAATTTAGCGGTGGACACTACCTACACCATTACTTCAGATGACCCGCTAGATACTTCAACTCTTACTTATAATGGCTCGGAAGGAGCCTGTACCGGGTCCGTGCAAATATCAAAAGACAGTTTCACTAATTGCATTGGCATTACGTCGGCAGTGGCATCTAATTTAAATCGTTTGATCACCATTACAGGTGCAGCGAATATTGATAACGGCACAGCTTATAAATTTAAAGTGAGCACAGGAGTAGAAAATTTATTTTCCGTGAATGTGGCAACAGATGTGATCAATACATTAACCTCTATCTCAGTAGCGGCTCCAATCGTTATTTCAGGTACGCCTGCGTCATCGGTAGATGAAGAAAGTGCCTATAGTTTCACGCCCACGGTGACCACATCTGCAACGGGCACTGCCGTTTTTAGTATTGCTAATAAACCTTCTTGGGCAAGTTTTGATACAAATGACGGCGCGTTGACCGGTACGCCAGATGATGCCAATATAGGAACTGATTCCAACATAACCATTACCGCAACAGATGATGTGGGTACATCGGATGTGGGGCCATTTTCTATTACAGTAAATGCTGTTAATGATGCGCCTGTTTTAGCCGATCAAACTAAGTCGAGCTTAGCTTTTAGTTCGAATGTGGCGTTTACGTTGTCAGCTTCGGATGTGGATTCGGCGACCAGCACTTATGTTTACTCGGTGATTTCTCAAGCCAGTGATGGCACTATTGTTATTACTGATCACGATACTTCTGCGTTTGAATATCAGCCATCTTCTGTTTCCGGAATTAACGGCGATAGCTTTACTGTGCAATTAAGTGATGGCACAGATACTTCTGCAACAGCTACTATTACGCTGGCCTTTAGTGATGCCTCTGCACCTTCTTTAACATTGTCACCCAGTGACGGTGCTTCCAATGTGGCAGTGGATACAACCTTTACCATTACCTCCGATGACCCATTAGATAGCGAAAGCCTTACTTATAATGGTTCGGCGGGCGTTTGTACTGGCACAGTGCAAATTTCAAAAGACAGTTTCACTAATTGCATTGGCATTACGTCGGCAGCGGCTTCGAATTTGAATCGCTTGATCACCATTACCGGTTCTGCGGATATTGATAATGGCACTACTTATGAATTTAAAGTGACCACAGGAGTTGCAAACTCATTGGCCGTGAATGTGGCCTCAGATGTTACCAATACATTTAGCTCTGTCGCGGCTGTGGCCATTGTTATTTCAGGTACGCCTGCGTCATCGGTAGATGAAGAAAGTGCCTATAGTTTCACGCCCACGGTGACCACAGCTGCAACGGGTACTGCCGTTTTTAGTATTGCTAATAAACCTTCTTGGGCAAGTTTTGATACAAATGACGGCGCGTTGACCGGTACGCCAGATGATGCCGATATAGGAACTGATTCCAACATAACCATTACCGCAACAGATGATGTGGGTACATCGGATGTGGGGCCATTTTCTATTACAGTAAATGCTGTTAATGATGCGCCTGTTTTAGCCGATCAAGCTAAGTCGAGCTTAGCTTTTAGTTCGAATGTGGCGTTTACGTTGTCAGCTTCGGATGTGGATTCGGCGACCAGCACTTATGTTTACTCGGTGATTTCTCAAGCCAGTGATGGCACTATTGTTATTACTGATCACGATACTTCTGCGTTTGAATATCAGCCATCTTCTGTTTCCGGAATTAACGGCGATAGCTTTACTGTGCAATTAAGTGATGGCACAGATACTTCTGCAACAGCTACTATTACGCTGGCCTTTAGTGATGCCTCTGCACCTTCTTTAACATTGTCACCCAGTGACGGTGCTTCCAATGTGGCAGTGGATACAACCTTTACCATTACCTCCGATGACCCATTAGATAGCGAAAGCCTTACTTATAATGGTTCGGCGGGCGTTTGTACTGGCACAGTGCAAATTTCAAAAGACAGTTTCACTAATTGCATTGGCATTACGTCGGCAGCGGCTTCGAATTTGAATCGCTTGATCACCATTACCGGTTCTGCGGATATTGATAATGGCACTACTTATGAATTTAAAGTGACCACAGGAGTTGCAAACTCATTGGCCGTGAATGTGGCCTCAGATGTTACCAATACATTTAGCTCTGTCGCGGCTGTGGCCATTGTTATTTCAGGTACGCCTGCGTCATCGGTAGATGAAGAAAGTGCCTATAGTTTCACGCCCACGGTGACCACAGCTGCAACGGGTACTGCCGTTTTTAGTATTGCTAATCAACCCGCCTGGGCCAGTTTTAATTCCAGTGATGGTGCGTTAACCGGTACACCAGATGACGCTCATATTGGCACAGACTCTAACATTACGATTACCGCCACCGATGATGTGGGTACATCCGATGTGGGGCCGTTTTCCATTACTGTCAATGCAGTGAATGACGCGCCAGTTTTAGCCGATCAAACTAAGCCGAGCTTAGCTTTTAGTTCGAATGTGGCGTTTACGTTGTCAGCTTCGGATGTGGATTCGGCGACCAGCACTTATGTTTACTCGGTGATTTCTCAAGCCAGTCATGGCACTATTGTTATTACTGATCACGATACTTCTGCGTTTGAATATCAGCCATCTTCTGTTTCCGGAATTAGCGGCGATAGCTTTACTGTGCAATTAGGTGATGGCGAAGATACTTCTGCGACGGCCACCATCACGCTCGCTTTTAGTGATGCCACTGCACCTTCTTTAACCTTGTCACCCAGTGATGGCGCGTCAAATGTTGCAGTAGATACCACGTTTACCATCACCTCTGATGATCCACTGGATACATCCACTCTCACCTACAATGGCTCGGCAGGCGCCTGTACCGGTACAGTACAAATCTCTGATGACAGTTTTACGAATTGTATTGGCATTACATCGGCCGTGGAGTCGAATTTGAATCGCTTAATCACCATTACCGGGTCTGCTGACATAGATTACAGTGCGACCTATGAATTTAAGGTGACCACTGGGGCTGAAAATTTATTGGCTGTGAATGTGGCATCGGATGTTAGCAATAGCTTTAGTACAGCAGCCAATGGCTTGTTGATTACCGAGATAGGGGAGTCCTATTATGCAAATATTCCTAGATGGTTTGAAGTGTATAACGGTACTTCCAGTTCGGTCGATATGTCGGATTATAGTTTTGAGTCTCAGTCGTACAATGGTTCAACTGTTAGTACAAACACTTTTTCTTTGCCCAGTGTGACTTTAGCATCAGGGCAATATGTGGTCATTCGAGCCAATTACGATGCGGGTACTTATACGTCCACCAATCGAATTATTTATGTTGAAGATTCGGGGGAGTACCCTTATTGGGCTGCTAATGGTTTTATTCATTTAACCAAAGGGGGCGTCACAGAAGATTTTGTCACCTTTGGTGCTACCTACTCACCTGCAGTTACGGCCACATGGACTGGTAGCACCTATGCCACTGCCCTACCATCCGTTCAAGACCAGTATGGCCATAGCATTGGGCGCAACGCTACAAATGATGATACGAATACAGAGAGTGATTGGTCTTCCTACGACTTTGCCACTATGGGCGGAGTAAACGATGTTACGTGTACCGATGATGATGATGCGGATGGCATTCCTGATTGCAGCGAAGTATCGGGCAGTACCTTTGCGGGTTTACCCTTATATGACTGGGGGGCTAGAACAGGTCAAAAGGATATATTTATTGAACTGGATTATATGGACTCTACAAACGGTGGCGGTCAATCAGCAGATGAAGGTATTACGCCAAGGCAGGAAGCATTGCAGGCTGTGGTGGATGCGTTTGCCGCACAAAGTATCGCCGTGCATTTTGATGTGGGTGATTTATACGACCAAGATACGGGTACAGACCCAACCGACTTTGACTTAGGCGGCGGTGAAGAAGTACCGTTTGTAGATGCAATGACCTTTAGTACTGCAACCAGTTTATACGACTATAAATTAGCCTATATGGATTTTGCCCGTATGCAAATTTTCCATTATCTCATCTTTGCCAATACACAAACCGGGGCTTCAGGTTCATCTGGGCTCGCAGAGTTAAATGGCAATGACTTGATTGTGTCTTTAGGAGAATGGAGTCTTGACTCCACCACGACCGCAAATACCAATACATTGGTTAATTTCCAAGCCAGTACATTAATGCATGAACTCGGTCATAACTTAGGGCTTAATCATGGTGGGGATGAAGCGACAAATGATAAACCTAATTATTTTAGTATTATGAATTACACATACCAATTATATGGTTTGTCTGAGGTTGGTAATAATGAGGGAGATCGTTTTTACCAAGCAATTTATAACGGCAATGGCAATTGTCACGTTGCCTTAAATAAATCCTATACCACCACAGATTTTATAATGAGTTATTCACATGGAGATGCAGCTTCTTTGAACTTGGCCTCTATAAATGAAACTTTAGGATTAGGGCAAATCGGATCAGACGGGGTTGATTATAATTGTGATACCGATACCACAGATACGACTGCGAATATAGGCTCAGGCACATGGACCGATTATGATGACTGGAGCAATTTAAACTTAGATTTCCAACGTGAGCAATCAGGCTACTATACAGGGGCCGTACTCTTTAACATGGTTGAAGAAGAAAACCATGAAAATGAATTAATGCCAGATAAAGTGGGTAATGATAGAACCCCAACGGCCCAAGAGTTTTCACCGTCAGCTGAATTTTTTGAGAAACTAAGAGAGCAGTTACACCCTTGAATAAAATGAATAGATGTTTCTCCTTAAGCTTTCTTCTCTATTTTTTCTACAGCTGTAGTGGCCATGCTGCTAATTTGTATGAAAATAGTCCTGTTATTGTAAAAATTAATAACGTGACGAATAAAGAAAGTAATAAATCAGTTATTCAAAATTTTGAAATAGTAGGTAAAAATCAGAATCTGAAAACGAGTGGGAGATTAGAAAAAAATCGGTTGATATTGGGTGGAATTACAGTAGAAAATTGGCCAACAATAAAACAACCATGCTTAAATTGTAATGTTAAATTAGATCGAAATTTCCATCCAGATGGCCCCACCATTTGGCTTAACATCAAAAATAATTTTAACCAGGTTACTTGGGTGGTGAGCAGCTACCAAAAGAGGTTTGTGGTAGAGCATTGGAAGTTTTTACACGATAATGAAGAAGTGACCTTAACGGATCTTAAATCTAAAAAAGTGTCTCATTTACACTCTATTAGTGACCTGCCTATTGAATTAAACTCAGATAATGAATGTTCATTGTTGTGGGCTCATAAGGAATTTTTAGTGCAACCCGGCTCCGATATTTCTTTAGATGTAGCTCAATTTAAGTCACAGTTTATTATTCAGTGCGACGACACTAATTTTTAGGCAAAACACTGTATTTCTGAATTTTTATGCTGCCATCTGGCATTTTCACCGCTACTGGCATTTGAGTAAAACGACCAATACTGGGCATATCAAAACTGCCATCCTTATTCATAATGACTTCTTTAGGTCCGTGATGAAGTAGCTTATCGCGAATGGATTTTTTCATTTCTTCTGACAGCAGATCTACGTGGCGAGGTTCTCTTTTAATATCATTTTTTCCTGTGGGTATCATGGAGTAGGGGATGCTTTTAGGCATTGAAGGCATACCCGGTGAAACCGGTATTTTAGGGGTTCTAGGCACTGGAATAGGTATGAACTCAAGTTTTCCTATGGAATTTCACCTGGGTCCAGTGGCATAGAATAAAAGCTCATCCAAATGCCTAGTACCACCAGCCCAATAATAAACAGAATAATTTTTGATTTATGTTTATGCACAACCTACCCCTGAGTAAAGCCTCAACTAAAGCTTAGTCTCCAGACCAACAAGCGGGAAGCATTGAGCCTGCCTTATAAACAAAATATCTTTTATTTCGATTCGTTAAGCCTCTTTTTGGTGAGATGACTGGCCGTGGCTGTCAGTGGATCCTCAGGCCAGGGGTGTTTGGCGTAGCGACCACGATTTTCTTTGCGCACTTGCGGGTAGGCTTCTTTCCAGAAAAAAGCCAAATCGTGGGTCATGGCCAGTGGTTTTTGCGCGGGTGATAGCAAGTGTAAATTTAAAGTGAGGCGGCCTTTTGCAACGGTGGGAGAATGTTGTAAGCCAAAACACTCTTGCAACTTTGCCCTAATAACCGGTGGAATTTGTGAATAACCTATGGCGGCTTCGCGTCCTGCGGGCAGGGTATTTTACAATACGTTCGTATTTTGGATGTCTTGGGGCGACTAATTTAAGCTGGCATTGTGCGCACTGCTAACGCTTATCGCCTGCAAGCAGCCTCCTACTGGAGGCTAGTGCTCTGAAATAGTTTTAGTTTTTTATCGTTTCAATTTTGTATCAATTAACACTCGGCGCCGTAGTTTTAGGATGCCACTCCCACCACTCCTGCTGCCCTTCTTCGGTATCGTCTTTTTTCTTCACTATATCCCAGGTCACAAAGTAATCCGGGTTTTCAATGTCGATGTGAAATTCGGCATTTTTAAAGTGACCCTTGGGGGCTATGTACCAGGCTTCTAACGAGGGTGGCAGGTGAAAGTTTGGGATCTTGTTGGCGGGTGTATCACTGCCTTCAATGGCCATTAGCTTTACCTTAATGCCCTCTTCTTCATCTACTTCTATGACGGTGCCTGCGTATTGGGCTTCTTTTAGGGTGTCGCCGTTGGTGTCTACGTAGGTCACGCCAATTAGGCAGGTTTTGTTGAGTACGTCTTGTAGCTTCATGGGGTTCTCTCTGGTGTTGGCTTGTG
>Ga0209396_1004839_pt1 | contig 12950 bp, 10 predicted proteins | sample GOMGulsemesocosm_6_FD_184638 | JGI IMG/M metagenome (GOLD analysis project Ga0209396, IMG submission 184638) | Methane-oxidizing microbial communities from mesocosms in the Gulf of Mexico - GOM8C Gulf of Mexico (SPAdes) (version 2) | ecosystem: Environmental > Aquatic > Marine > Cold seeps...
TATCTTTACTCACCGTAATCAAACGAGGAATACCACCCACGGCAAACTGCTGATAAATACTACGATCAACATCTGTTGCTAATGCCACTTTAATATTATTTTCATCGCGCCACTTTATTACCTTTTCATTGCTTTCTTCTCGAGCAATAGCAACAATTTCAATGCTAGGGTCATCAAGTAAAGGCGATTGATTTAAGGCTTTAAGTGCTCGGTTAGAGTCTGAGCACCAAGTAGCAAATAAAATAACTAATTTACGCTTGTTGTTATCGGCTAAATTGATGTTATTACCATTTACATCAACGATTGTGCTAATGGGTAGTATGTCACCTGAGTGGATAAATTCTTGAAATTTAGGAGCTGGCTGCTCAACTATAGGTAAATTTTCACCATGATTTGTTGTAGGAATTGATTGGCAACCGAAAAGAAATACACAAGCACTCGCTAGAAAAGCGGCAGATTTATTCATGTTATACATCCATTTTTATTATGACTAGATTTTTTGAGATGAATTTATATCAGTAAAACAATAAATTTAATAGCCATATTAATTTAATAGATAATTAACTAAGCGCTTTCAGCCATTTTACTAACAGCGGAAAGTGATCATTTACAGCGCTTGAATGGGTAAGAATATTAATATGGTCATAATTTTCTTTGTTACCAGAAGATTTTGATAACAAGGTAAATTTAGCCTGTGGATTAGACTCGCCGATAAATACGTTAACATCTGTTGCATGACCTAAGACTTTGTCTTTACACCCGGTAATATGCCATGTAGGTGGCCAATCAACAGATTTTGCGGCTTCAAAATAATCAAAACCATCTTGAGTATCATGCCAATCACTTTTTTTCACCCAAGCTACGCTATCTGCTAGCGACTGTTGTGTTTCATTATCAGAGCCTATTTTATGTTTTTTAGCATCGAGAAAACCTTTCTTTTTAGCGAGTTTAGGCGCTAAGTTATTCCAGACAATGTTAACTTTAAAAAGCTTTTCCAAACTTTTTACGGTAACCATTCGCTTTGTTCCAAAACAGGTTTTACTAAGAATAGAATCGGCAAGGTGTGGAAGTCGAGCTAAGGTACTTGCCAGCAAAACACCACCCCATGAATGAGCAATAAGGTGAATTTTTTTCTGTGTTGTTTCAGTAATATAATTAAGAAAACAGGGAATGTCTTGACTGATAGCTTCAAATTGCCCATGTCGAGCATCTGCATCTATTTTAGGTGTACTTTCACCTCTGCCTCGCAAATCTGCAACATAGACATCAAAGCCTTGTTCAGCAAGATAACAAGCTAACCCCTTACCTTTTTTAGTGTAAAAGATCAGGCCGTTTTCAATGGCGCCATGCAGCATAAATATAGGCGTACCGCCGCTTTTTTGCCAAATGTGACGTAAGTGAAGTTGATGCCCATCTTGTGATAAAAATATAGATTCTTGATTTGTCATTGTGTTACTGCAACTTCGTTTAGAGAATAAGAACAAAAGGTCTGACCACTGAGTAATGAGCATACGATTTTGTTTTACTTACAGCAACAAAAATATCGATGTTAATAACCGCTAGACAGACCAAAGAAAAGTTAATACCCTACACAGAATTTACACTTTTGCTTCATCAATATAACAAGGAATGTGGTTTGAATTTCGTAGATACAACCAATTGTTTAAACTGTAACTCGCCATTATCTACTGATTATTGTGGGGATTGTGGTCAACAAAAAGCTCAGCGTATTTCTTTCTCATTATTATTAAAAATAATGCAACGAGGTCTTATTGAATTTAAGTCTCCTTTAATTGTTACTTTTTTAGGGTTATTTATTAACCCGGGTAAAGTGTATAGAGAATACTTAGCAGGGCGTAGAGCTACTTACTTCAACCCTATTCGATACGCTTTTTGGTTATTAACGCTTTCAATATTCATTGCTGCTTATTTAGACGTCCCCATTTACGATTTTAGTATATTTAATACTGCAGATGATAAAGATACAGTCCCAACATATGCATTAGAAATAATGAGCGTAATAGAATCGTCAATTATTTATATTACCTTTTTTCTTGCTCTTGTTAGTGCTGTTTGTTTGAAAATCTTTTTTCGTCACGATAAATATAGTATCTCAGAGTTTTATATTCCCTGTTTGCTTAATATTAGCCAGCCGATATTAGTTGCCGTGGTATTAATTTTATCAGGTTATTACAGTACTGTTTACGGCCAAATTTTTTATGCTGCTTTCTCCTCTATTTACTTTATATGGGCTATAAGCCACTTATTTCGTCAAAGAACTTGGTGGACTTACGTAAAAGTAGCTTTTGCAGCAATGTTATCCTTTGCTATTTTTATTTTTATCTTTATCTTTATAACCGCCGTTATATTTGGCGTAAATGAAGGTTTCGATAAAGCACACAATGCGAAAATTGAAAGTGAACTTAATACGACAACGATAAAAGAAAGTATAAAATAACAACGAGATACCAAAATCCATAACTGCACTCACTTAATTAGGAATTCCATGTCTTCTCCAGTTGGAAAAATTGCGACTAAAACAGCTAAAGTCATTGCTGTATTTTTCATAACCTTATTTGTTTTAATATGGTTATTATCACCTTTTGTTAGCCAACATTATGCAACGAAGTACCTTGCAGAGCACCAACTTGTGCTTGCTGAGAGTACGACGATTCGCTATAACCCTTTCGCCTCAAATTTAACGATTGATGATTTAGTTATTACCGCAATTAAAGACGCGAAAAAGCCGCTTATCGAGATAAAGTCGTTAAGCGTCACAGTAAGCTTGTATCGACTATTAACCGATACCTTGCACTTATCAAAATTCGATATTGACGGTTTATTGCTTGATATTGATTTAAATGGCGAAAGCCCGATTATTGGCGGCTTTGTTATCGCAAACGATGAAACTAAGCCAACTGATGTAAACACAGACAATAATTCAGCGGAGAACGAAGCAGGTAATTACAGTGTTTCTTTACCCTACCTAAGCTTGAAGAATGCTGTATTTAACTTAGCTATCGAACAAAGTCAGCAAGAATTTATTATAAACTCATTGGCGATAAAGAATGTACGCGCTTCAGCAAAAGCACAGCAAGGTGAAGTGTCTCTAGAAGCTTTAGTTAATAAAGCTTTATTAGATTTATCCCTCGATGCCCAGTTAGCGAATAATCAAGGGGAGATTAATTCTACATTAACACTAACTGATTTAGCCTTAGCGCCGCTACAGCCCTTTTTATCTGCCGCCAATGCTGAGAAAGATGAACTAACCATGCAAGGTTTAGTGACAATTAACACTAAACAGTTAATTTCGATTGGCGACAACATCACCAAAATTAACCTTGAAAAATTTGAGCTTACGACTAAAGAACTTAATCTAATACAGCAAAACAAAACGGTAGCAATGAATATAGCTCCTTTGGCTATGGAAAATGTATTAGTTGAGCTTATTCCAGAGCAAGCCGCTAAAATAACAGGCACCGCAAAACTAAACGTTAACAATATTATTGCTTACCAGAACGATGAGTCGCAATTACTTGCTAAAATTTCGGCATTAAATATCAATGAAATAACCTTATCAACCGCCTTGTCATCAGTAACAGCTAATATTGTCGATGTGATTATTGAACAAGCAGTATTTGCAGAAAACACAACAGATGAATTTGCTCCATTAGCTCAATTTGAGCAATTAGCGATCAGTGATATTCAAGTATCTCAACAAGGTTTATTAATAGACACCATTAACCTTTTAGGTTTAGCTATTGATACCACCCTTGATAAAGATAAAAACCTTATCGGTTTATCAGGTGATAAAAAAAATAACAATACTAATGAACAAACGGATGCGGCCACACAAGAAAATGTAGACAAAAAGACCAACGAAACCAACAATACAAATGATCAAACAGTTAACGAGAATACAAAACCCGCATTTACCTTGTCGGTTAATCAGTTTTCTTTAGTTGACACTCACCATATTAATTTTACAGACCGCAGTACTACTCCGCATTACATACGCTCTTTTAACATCAATAAATTTAACGCCGGTCCTTTTGATAATCAAAAACCACAGCAAGGCAGTAAATTTAGATTAGAAGGTGCTAGTAACAAATATGCTCACTTTGAACTATCAGCAATTGCTAAACCTTTTAGTAAAAAAGACTTCTACCAATTAAAAGGGTTCTTCAAAGAGGTGAGCTTACCTTCATTATCAACGTATTTAGCCGATGCTATTCACCATGAACTTAAAAGTGGTCAACTTGATCTTACGCTTGATGTAACCATTGATGATACTGATATTGACGGTAATGCTTTATTGCACTTAAGAGGGGTTGAATTAGGCGCGGCTAACGATCATGAAGCAGACACGATAAAAAGCCAAACCTCCATCCCCTTTAATGTTGCCTTAGGTATGCTTAAAGATGGTGACGGTAATGTAGAACTAGACCTTCCCTTAGAAGGTAGTACCGATGCCCCTTCTTTTGGTATGCGTGGTTTTATCACTTTGATGATCAAACAAGCGACTATGTCAGCCGCTAAAGATTACCTGATGACAACCTTTGTACCTTATGCAAATGTGGTGAGTATCGCTATGTCTGCAGGCGAGTATTTATTAAAAGTACGTTTCACGGATTTACCATTCCCAGTAAAAGAAACTGAATTAAACGCTGAACACAATGTATTTTTAACACAGTTTTCTGCATTGATGAAAGATAAACCTGAGACACAATTAACACTGTGTGCTATTGCTACACCGGCAGATATTGACAAGCCTTTAGGTACTGAAATTGTTAATAAAGATGAAATTAAGCAATTGGCTGAACTTTCTAATATGCGACTTAATGCTTTTAAAGATTATATGGTTAATCAAGAAAAAATTGCTTCTTCTCGATTATTGCTATGCTCTCCAAAAGTAGACTTTTCTGAAGATGCCCTACCAAGAATTACCTTTACTGATTAATGAACAAAAAATAAAGAGTAAACCAATAAAAATGCTGAAGCATCACACTTCAGCATTTTTATTTCATAACATGAGCTTTAGAAAAATTGTTAACTTGCTTATTCGATATATTAACTACCTGAACTCTGGATAATGAGTGCTTAATGTTAGAGTAAAATCAATGGCTTGGATGGTTAAACAAAAATAACGACAAACTTGAAATAACTATATGCTCTATCAATGTTTCATTTTATGCCATTATCAAGGCAAAACGTTTATGAATAGCGGGCTATTTATCGACGTTTCAACACTGATAATGGGACAAAAGGGAATGTTGAGCAAGTGCTGCTTATCCAGAGTTCAGGTTAACTAAACATGTTTTTCAGACCATCTGCAAACTGCGTGAAGCGTTCTTTCAAGGTACGTTTAAGTTTGATGTCGACACTACCAAAAAGTACTAGACCCTCAATAAAAATTGTTGGAGCATCACTACAGTCACTTGAAGGTGCTTTATTATCAATACTACCAAAAACACAAAATGCCTTCGAAATAACTCTTACATTTTCAGGAACATAAATATTGTCACCACCAAATAAACAAAAAACTTTAACGGTGACTTCTCTTTGAGCAAAAATAGCCTCACTAAAATCAATGTCACAACCTCCTAAAATGCTCACCGACTTTATTTCTTTTGCAACACGCCATGCTCCGCTGCGCTCACTACTACTGAAAATATTCACTAATAGTTCAGTCTCTTTAGTTGGCGATGATGAGTAATTAAAACGAAAATCTTGCTTTTTATGTTCAACATATTCCTTGTCTACCGCTAAGTCTAAGTCAGTAACCAACTCAATAAGTGCTTCGTTGCTTTGACTCTCCATAGCTTGGTCAAGACGACGTTCAAAAGCTTCGTATGACAACTTGCCATGGCTATAATTCATCACCAATTGGTCGACAACTTCTTCTCTCACGGTATCGATAGGTCGGTCTGCAATTTTAACGGCCATTTTCTTATTCCTTGAAATCGTTTAAATATTAATTAAGAGTTACTACAGCAACAATCAGACCATAAATAATACAACTAAAATACAATCACTTACATATGAACAAATACTAAAGCATAAAACAATCAGCATATTTTAGTTAATTTAACCAATAATAATGAAATTGAACAGGTTGCTTTTCTACAGTTTTATTCTTTATCACAAGAATGATCAAGCTCAGAAGTTAGCTCTTCATTTGCTTTACGCAACCTTTCAATGAAGATAGAGGAAGTATTAAGGCTACTAGCTAGGTACATGTTATTTTTCAAATAATGAATAGGAAATATAGCTTCGATTTCATTAATATATGGAGAGTTTTGAGCAATTAATGATTCAACGTAAGACGAAGCTAAAACAATAAGCTCTACACGCCCATAAACTAACATTTGAATAAAAGTATCATTGTTATAGGACATAGTTAAATTTTTTCCTGGCTCAAAACCCAGTGTTAATAAGTACTCTGCGGATGCTTGCCCTTGTTGCGCTGCGATGAGGTATTGCTTAGCATCTTTCATTGAAGAAAGCTTAATGTCAGTTCTTTTTTTCAAACGATAAAATGAGAATTCAATTGTACATAATGGTACAACCCATTGAAATAACGGCTCTCTTATCTTGGTTTTTAGCAATGAAAATATGAAGGTATCTGGTTGCGTTTGGGCTAGGTTATAAGCTCTTGTCCACGGATAAAAATCAATATGGTAGTCAATGCTCGCTTTATTAAATATTGCTTTTACTTTCTCAGCCGACCATCCCTGTAACTCCCCTTGTTTATCGATATACTGATAAGGAGGGTAAATTTCAGAAATAATTTGAACACTTTTCACATCAATGTTTTTATTGTTTGTTGGCTGCACATTATATGCCTGACTTAGCTCACTAAAAAAGTAAGTCCACAAGCATACAATTATCTTCATCCATATTTTCATATCATTTAATAACTAATCGCCTGAGTTAAGCAATCACTTCATCATAGTAAGAATAAATAAAATGAGTTGCATAAAACTTATATAAAACGTTGCTCATCGAGCTTAGTTCTTATAAATTCACTTCTACAAAGTTAATATTAGTAGATAAGTTCGGATGAAGCCTAAACATTCACAAGAAACACAAATAGAAGCGCTTAAAGTAGCTAAAAGTACTCAAAAGCCAAATCAAACAAAAGAACAGACAAAACTCATTGCCCAAGGTATTGAGAAAGGCATTGCTGAATATAAAAAGCTACGGAATAAAAAGTCGAGAGAAAGTGATAAAGCGAAGAAGGCATTGCTTAAAGAAAAAAACAACCTAGTTACCCAAAGTGAAAATAATACAGAAAACACAAAAGCTAAAATATCAAACTCGCCAAACTTGCCTTGGTTACTATTAGCAGTTAGTTGGTTAGGTTTTCTAATTTATATAAAAATTGTTTAGTAAAACCTTAGGCCCGTATATTTGCATACGGGGATATTTATTAGTATTAGCCGCTAAAAAGTTATTGCACCACTTGCAAATACTTTTGGCGCATTCTTTTTCAAAGGGATAAATAGCTTATCATTTGCATTGAACATGCGTCTAATGCGTATATCGATTTTTCGATCTTCTTGAGCTACTACCTTCAGAAATTGGCTTTTTAGAGTAAAGTAAGTTGACTTTGCGGTTTTGCAGTTTTGCTGCATAGGCAACTCAAGTAGTTTTAATCTAAATGCTTTTGCTGACGCCATAGCACTATTGAGGTGTTGGTATTCGTGCTTAGACACAAAACTATAATACTCAGCCCACCACTTTTGTAAATATTGCTTTTGATTTTCTATATTTCGCCATTGAGGTAATTGAATATTAGCAACGAGCTCCATATTACCTACTCTAATAGTACAACCAATATCAGAAGTGTTAAAATGATATTCAGTAATCAATTCCCACTTAATAGAAGCCCATGCATTTTTATTATTTACTTTTGGGCCTACAACTTTTACCGCCTCCACTAAGCTGTCAAAATCTTTAGCATCAAAATAAAAATAATTAGTTTGGTAACTAGACTTTATTTCTGCCTGTACTACTCCATTAAAAAAAACAAAGATTATTAACAATACATATTTCATTCATCATCCTTAAAAGTTCAAACATATCTTGGGTGGTTCTAATTGCTAGAATAATAGTTTTATCATATAAGCATACTTATATATGATAATTTTGTGTAAAAACCAGTTTACTATTTTCCACACTTAATCATTAAACTAAAGAGTAATGTAGCTGCTCATTCCTCCGCTTTCAAAAACTACGGATGAATGACCCTTTAAAGGAGAAAAAAGCTTATGATTGGACTTATATATACGCTTTGCGCTTAAGTCTGTTTCTTTATCTAATATGCTCACATCGGAAATAAATTGCTCTTTTAAAGCGAAGTACTCTAACTCCGCCTTCTTACAACTTAACTGCGCTGGTATATCTAGCAGTTTAGTTTCAAACCTTTGTGCAGACAAAAGTGCATTATCAAAGTGAGAGTTTTCATGTTCCAAAATAAAGCGAGAGTATTCGCCCCACCAATCTCGTGTTTTTAAACTTTGTTTTTTAATATCACGCCAATTAGGTAATTGTAAAATAGCAACAAGCTCCATACTTTCTATTAATATATGACAACTAGTCTCATTAGATTCAAAATAATATTCAGTATGTAATTCCCAATTAATCTTAGCCCAAACAGTTTTGTCATTCATTTTCGGACCTGTTTTTTTTACGTTTTCCACCAAGTTTTCAATACTTTCAGCATCGAAATGATAATAATTGGTGCTTAAGCGTGGCTTAATATCGGCCAGAACTAATCCACTAAAAACAATTGAAAAAAGTAACAATATATATTTCATTTTCATCCTAAAAATCAATTTGTTATTCCCTAGTTATTGATATACAAAAACACAATAATCTTACGTCGCGATGAATCTTCATCTTCACAACAATATCATCACTAAAACAAGAATGTAAATAGGTTTTAACTAACGTTAGCTCTGTTTATTTTTATAAAAATAATCGTCATTAATTACAAAGTTAGTGGTAAATCACCACTATAAGACCAAGGTATAAAAGCGACAGAGCAAATATTAAGGTATACTCAAACGCCTTGATTCTAATCAATAAAGTCTTTAGCTAAAACGGCATACTTTATTTATCATCATTAATGAGAGACTACACTATGTCATTATTCGACCAAGATAATAAAAAAGTAAAATGGGATCAGTTTTTAAAGTCTGGTAACCGTATTTTTATAGGTTCTAACGCTGCCGTTCCAAATGCATTAATTGATGACTTAATTGATAACAGCGCAAGATTGCATGATATTGAAACAGTACATATTTTAACACTTTCAGATAACAAGTGGGCCAATCCTGAGCATAAAGATCTATTCAAAGTAAATGCACTATTTATTGGTGGCAAGAATATTCGAGATGCTATTGCTGAAGGTCGAGCTGATTACACACCAAGTTTCATTTCTGATATTCCCCGCTTATTTCGGGAAAATGTATTACCGCTTGATGCTGCTTTGATAATGGTTAGCCCCCCTGATGAATACGGTTATTGCTCATTAGGCGTTAGCGTAGATATTGTTACTTCAGCAGTAAAGTCTGCAAAATATGTTATTGCACAAATTAATTCTAAAATGCCACGCACCAATGGCCATAGTTTTGTTCATGTTAACCAAATTCATGCCTGGCTAGAAGCTGAGCAGACTCTTCCCGTTTTACCCCAGCCAAAAATTGATCGTGTTGCAGAGCAAGTAGGTCAATATGTTTCAATGCTCATTGAAGACGGTTCAACGCTACAAATAGGTATAGGGAAAATTCCTGAAGCTGTTTTACGCTACTTAGCTAACCATAAAGATTTAGGTATTCACAGTGAAATGATTTCTGATGGTGTGATTGATTTAATGCTTTCAGGTGTTATTAATAATCGTAAAAAAACATTTCACAAGGGTAAGACTGTACTTACTTTTTGTATGGGTACACAAAGATTATATGATTTTGTTGATGGTAACCCACATGTAGAATTTTACCCCTCTGAGCATGTTAATTCACCAGTGAACATTGCCAGAAATGACAATATGGTTTCAATTAACAGTGCCATTGAAGTCGACTTAACCGGGCAAGTTGTCTCCGACTCTATTGGTTATCAGTTCTACAGCGGCATTGGCGGACAGGTCGACTTCATACGAGGCGCATCGTTAAGTAAAGGCGGAAAACCAATTATTGCTCTACCTTCAACAACCAAAGATGGTAAAATATCTCGTATTGTCGCCCATATTACCCAAGGCGGTGGCGTGGTAACATCTCGTGGTCATGTTGCTTATGTCGTTACTGAATACGGTATTGCCTCATTATTAGGTAAAAGTATTAGAGAGCGAGCTTTAGAGTTAATACGTATCGCTCATCCTAAATTTCGCGAGCAGCTATTAAAAGATGTCCGTAAGAATTATTGGGTGCCCGAATATCAAGATAATTCCCCCACCTCGGTACCTGAGTTGGGTAAAATAGAGTTGAAAAAGTTTACCTTTGGTAGTATTAATTATGTATTGAGGCCATTAGCTCCTGCTGATGAACGCCGTTTACAAGAGTTCTTTTATTCGCACACTAAAGAAACTTTGATAATGCGTTATAACCATCATGCTACACAAATGACCAGAGAAAACTCTTGTAAATTGGTGAGTGTAAACCAACATAAAGATTTAGCGTTATGCTTTACTCAACGTACTAATTTAGCCGATGTTATTCATGCGGTTGGTCGTTATTATTATATCGAAAGTAACAACTGTGGCGAAGTCGCCTTTGTTATTAGTGAGCATAAACGTGGTAAAGGTATGGCAAGAACTCTACTGGGTGAGATGATAAGAATTGCCACCATACGTCAATTAGATAAACTCGTTGCTTGTGTACGTCGAGACAATGCCGCAATGTTAAAGGTCTTTGAAAAAGTAGGTTTTATTCGAAAATACTCTGAAGACATGGACGAACTTAATTTAGAATTGCAGCTCGAACAACCCAAACTACCAGAAATAGAAGACGTGAAGGAATAATCATGACTGTAGGTGTAATTAGTCATCATAAGTGTAACGGTCATAATATGGGCGATCATCACCCTGAAAGTCCAAAAAGAATGGGAGCTATACAAGATCAGCTGATCCGTAGTGGCCTTGAGTATGTTATTCGCCAGTACGATGCTACCCCCATAGATCGTGAGCTTATTTCACTGGCACATGATGAACAGTACATTAAGCACATTTTTGATAATGCGCCTGATAAAAACGACAAAAATGCTATTTTTCGGGTTGACGACGATACCAGTATGAATGCTAACTCTTTACCTGCGGCTTTATTATCAGCAGGTGCGGCTATTAATGCTGTCGATTTAGTGATGGATAAAACACTAAGTTCCGCTTTTTGTGCGACTCGCCCACCGGGACATCATGCAGAATACGATAAAGGCATGGGGTTTTGTTTTTTTAATAATATCGCGATTGCCGCGGCTTACGCTAAAGAAAGGTACCAGTTGGAGCGTGTCGCCATTGTAGATTTTGATGTTCATCATGGTAATGGCACAGAAGATATCATTATACGTGCGTCAACAAATAACAAAGATTCGGGCTATTTATTCTGCTCAACTTACCAATACCCTTTTTATCCCTTTGAAATGCAAGAAAGTGATACGCCACCTATTATCAATACACCGCTTCCTGCAACCTGTAAAGGCCCTGAGTTTAGAGCAGCAATAAAGAAACATTGGTTGCCTGCTTTAGAGAAATTCAAACCGCAAATAATTTTAATTTCAGCAGGGTTCGACGCACATATAGAAGATGAAATGTCGCAAATAAGCTTAACTGAAAGCGATTACCGCTGGGTTACCGATGAACTCAAAGTAATTGCGGATCAATACAGTGAAGGAAGAATTATATCAATGCTCGAAGGTGGTTATGCGTTGAGTGCTTTAGGGCGTAGCGTGGTTGAACATATTAAGGGATTAATAGGGAATTAACTTAAAAACATTAAGTCGCTAAACAGAGCTGCTTTAGCCACTTAATTATCTCTTCTGTGACTATTAAGCTGGTTTTCTAAATGATTGGAAAATGGTTACTGCTAATAAAACAATTCCGCCAGCAATAACACCAACAAGTCCTTCTGTTAAAATAGGCACTGTCATTTCAGCAACAGTCCCAAAAACGCCGGAAAGGTATTCTACTATATGGTGAACCTGTTTGTGCAACCATTCAAAGCTATGCACCAAGATCCCTCCGCCCACCAGAAACATAGCAATAGTACCAACCACGGTAAGTGTTTTCATTAATGCGGGTGCAAAGATAAGCAACCCTCGTCCTAAGGAACGTTGTATTCCATTAAAACTACCTGACACCGATTTTCTGAGTAAGTACAAACCTAAATCATCAAGCTTAACAATTGCCGCGACAAGGCCATAAACACCAAATGTAATAGCGACAGCAAGCCCTGACACTACGGCAACCTGTACTGCAAAAGCCGCTTCTTGCACTGTACCTAAGGCGATAACGACAATTTCCGCTGATAGAATGAAATCGGTACGAATTGCCCCTTTAATTTTCTTCTCTTCAAAGGCAACTAAATCGACATTATCGTCAGATAAAGCGGCAATGAGCTTTTGCTGATGTTTATCCTTTTTAGCCTTATCATCAGTCGAGTTATGATGAAAAAATTTATGAAATACTTTCTCGAAACCTTCGAAACACAAAAATAACCCACCAATGACAAGAAGAACTGTGATCAATGGCGGTAAAAATGCACTGATAGCCAAAGCTGCAGGGACTATAATAAGTTTATTTAAAAACGATCCTTTCGCGACAGCCCATACAACGGGTAATTCACGGTCAGCTTTAACACCAGAAACTTGCTCAGCATTTAGCGCTAAATCATCACCTAAAACCCCAGCTGTTTTTTTAGCCGCTACTTTCGATAGTATGGCAACATCGTCAAGTA
>Ga0209396_1004840_pt1 | contig 12949 bp, 10 predicted proteins | sample GOMGulsemesocosm_6_FD_184638 | JGI IMG/M metagenome (GOLD analysis project Ga0209396, IMG submission 184638) | Methane-oxidizing microbial communities from mesocosms in the Gulf of Mexico - GOM8C Gulf of Mexico (SPAdes) (version 2) | ecosystem: Environmental > Aquatic > Marine > Cold seeps...
GAAATGTAAGTTTTCATTTGCTGAAATAAAGTCTACACCTGCTGGTACTGAGAATTCAAAATCATCGGCAAATAAAGCCGCAAAGTCGCTTGATTCAGTGCGCTGTGCTTGCCAAGGTAAGTCTGGGAATCTGTCTAAGTGCCGCTGGGTGCCATAGAGTTTGGCATTGGGATATGACTCATGCACCTTTTGCACATGTATGGTATGAAAAGGGTGCAAATTAATAATGGCCTCAAGGTCTGCACCGTTATTAGTCAATGCATCAACTTGGTTTTTTAATTTACCTTGCAAAGTATAGGCATCTAACAGTACAAATTTGCCGTTTTTGCAGCGAACTATGGAGGCGTGAGTACCAATATTGATGATGCCCCCAATTTTGAAGTCACCTCGTATGTTCCAAAAATTATCCGCAATATTTAGTATGTGTTCACTCATCAGCTTGGTAACCTCATATCAGCTTAACGTCCACGATAAGGGCGCTATTTATAATGCCGTATTATGTCACTGCCAATTAGGTGTATATATCTAATAGAGCGCATTAATGCTAATTAATTACTTTTAATCGTCACTCGCTTTAAGTGTTAGCGTAAATGTCATGCCTGCCTGTTCAGTATTATTCTTCGCAGTGATCTCTCCTTGCATGTCGCGCATGATATTTGCAGTTATCGACAGTCCTAAGCCAAGACCTTCACCGATTTTTTTACTGGTATAAAAGGGTTCAAAGAGGTGCTCAAGTGCGCCCTCGTCGACACCTGTACCATTATCAGTAAAAGTGATGAAAATCATATCTTGCTGCTGAGAAGCACTAATCAATAATCTTGGGGATGTCGTGCGCTGCATTGCCGCTGCGGCATTACTGACTAAATTTGAGAATACCTGATGTAGTCGGTGCGGCTCAGCGAACACTTGCGGCAGAGAGTCTGGTACATCAACGGCGATATCAATCTTGGTTAGTTGAGGTTGTTGCAATGTGAATACTTCGGTCAATGTCTCGGTTATTGAGGTCGCAATTAAGCGTTCGGGGCGGTTGAAGGCAAATACTTTAAGTTGCGCTGTCATGGATAACATGCGCTTAACTAACTTATCGATTAACGCCATATTCGAACGTAATATCTTGGTATTGCCTTGTTCTAAAAACAGTATGTTGCTAGATAATAAGGTTCTGATACCTGTTAACGGCTGGTTTAATTCATGATTAATGGCACTCGACATGCGCCCAAGTGCAGCCATTTTACTGCTTAATACTAACTCTTCTTGGGCGGTATAAAGCTTTGCGGCAATCTCTTGCACGCGCGTTTCAAGTTGGGCGTTGGCTTGTGAAAGCGCGTGTTCTGCACGTTTTCGTTTACTGATATCAACAAATGTCATTAGCGAACCACGCTGTTGTGACCAAGCAAGTGGGGTTATTGACAGTAATGCTGGAAAGTCGTTGCCCTGGTGATTATTGGCAAATACTTCTATTCCTGTGATTGTAGGGATCACCGCTAGATCATTTAATTGCGTAATGACATGCTGGTTATCGGCATGCTGAGTGAGTAACTTGCTAGCATGTAAACTATTGGAATCATCGTTCTTTAAGCCGAAGTAGCGCATTGCAGTTGGATTGATATAGCTAATAGTTCGATTGTCATTGAGTAACACCAGTCCGACATTGGTGCCTGTGATCATCTGTTTTAATGCCGCATTAGAATAAAGTTTCTGCCTACGTTCATGACGATATAATAGAATGGACAGTAGCAGTGACATGAGAATCGCTGCGATGAAGCCTGCTATATCAACAGTTTTATATAAATTGCTTAGTGGGGTTAGGTAATAAATATGCCATTTTAAATCGTCAAGCTGGACCTGTTGCACTTGATAATTGCGATTCTGTATTTTCCAGTTAGTGATGTCCGCTTCGTTGCTTAGTTTGCGGGTTGCAATACCAGCAGTCCCTAACATGTTGATTTCTGTCGCGGAGATTTGTGGATGACTAGATAAAAAGAACTGATTTTTGGCATTACTGATGAGAATAAATTCATTTGCAGTAAGCCAGGGTTCACTTAATGCGGTCAAATCAACTTCAACAGCGGCAATACCAACCATTTTACCGTTGAGGTTGATTGGTAAGCTTAAGTAATAATTAGCAGTATCATTGGCAATGTAGCTTGAGGTTAGTACGCCTTTGTCATTATCTAGCTCTCCCGCTTTATTACGTAAGTTAGCAGTAATATTTTCGGCTTTTTTAGCATCCCAGTTCGCATTATGGCGGCTTGATACTAATAATGAACCATCTGGTTTTAGTAAATACCAGCCCTTAGTGTTTGCCGCTTTATCAAACTGAGTTAATGCTTGTTTGACTTTTGTTGTCGATATTTCAGGATTGGTGAGTATAGCGGTAATATTGTCTTGTTCTGCGATGATATAAGGGAGGTATTTGTAGCTAGCGAGTACTCGACGAATATCAACAACGTAGGTGAGCAATTGGTTCTCTGCTTGCTCACGAGCTGAGTCTAATAGCCAATCTCGGCATATTTCACGTACCGTAAATGTTGTTGCTATCACGCACACCAAAATGACACTGGCTATAATTTTAAACTTGTTTGACACTTGATATCACCACAACAGAAAACACAGTTAAGTTAACAATTTTATGCTCATAAAACTGGCTTTGTAATCACATTTAACTGTATTAATATGTACAGAACTCATATTAATATGCTGCAAGTTAATTGGGGTTTGTAAAATTGAGTATATAGTGGCTTATCTTGTTCAGGCTATTAGCTATTTAGGTTAATGGCAGATGCTGTTGGAGTAATGACGAAGTGAAAATGATTTCCGGTCTTAAAGACATTATTAACGAGTTTGATACCTTTATCTTGGATCAATGGGGCGTACTGCATAATGGCGGTGATGCATTTGCAAATGCGATTGAGACTTTAGAGTTTTTAAAACAGCATGACAAAAAAGTCGTGATCTTATCGAACAGTGGTAATACCCACAATTTTTCATATCAGCGTTTAACTGATTCGGGTATCAGTCGTGATCTATATATCGATGTACTGACATCGGGTGATCACATGCGCCATAATTTTAACCAAGGTAAGTTTGCAGAATTGGGAACGAATGCCTTGGTGTTTGGTTGGGACGATGGTGTGCTGAGTACAGTGCTGGAAGACTGCGGCTTAACCAGTGTCGATATTGACGATGCATCGCTTATCTTGTGTTACGGTGTCGGCCGGGCTGCTGTAGAGGATTATCAAGCAGAACTGGATATTGCCTATGCGCGTGGATTGGAAATGGTAGTAAGTAATCCAGACCTAGTGGCAATGAGCCCAGACGGCGGGTTAAAACTGTGTCCAGGTTCTATCGCTAATGCGTACGCTGAAATGGGCGGCAAGGTACACTGGCATGGTAAACCACAAGCTGAAGTGTATAGCATGTGTCATACTTTATTAGGCGGCTGGGATAAGGCCATTGCAGTTGGTGATAGTTTAGAGCATGACATCCGCGGTGCGAATACAGCAGGTATCTCTAGTCTGTTTTTAACCACGGGTATTCATGCTGACGAACTTAACGATAAAATGGCGAATAAAGACGATGTGATTGCCGCGTCTGTGGTGACTGATTTAAGCCGCGAGTTTGACGTGATGCCAAGTCATTATATTGATTGGTTTAAAGTCGATTAATTGCTGTTTATGGTTTGTACATTCCAGTTTCTGCAGGTAATCTTTTATTATAGTTAAGCCTATACCTTAATAGGTAAAAAGTTAATAAAAGGGAATGCTGATGGAACTGGATGTAAGACAAACCGTGATTGTGGCGATTTTGGTGTTATTTTTAGGTAAATACCTGACACGCAAAATCGCTTTTTTACAAGAATATAATATCCCCGAGCCTGTTTCAGGCGGTTTAATTGCATCCATTATCTTCGCTATTCTCTATGGCGCGTTTGATATCGAATTACAATTTTCGTTAGCGGTGCGCGATACCTTACTGATTGTATTTTTCACTATCATCGGCTTGTCCTCGCGGTTTTCAACCCTGCTTAAAGGCGGTAAACCCTTAATCATCTTGCTGGTGATCGCGGTAATTTATCTGTTTTTACAAAACTTCACTGGCTTAACTGTGGCGCAGTTTACTCAGCAATTACCGGAAGTCGGTATTATCGGTGGTTCAGTATCACTCAGTGGCGGACACGGCACTGCAATTGCGTGGGCACCGCTGTTTGTTGAGAAATACAATATTAGCAATGCGATGGAGATTGGTATTGCCTGTGCGACATTTGGTTTAATCCTTGGTGGTGTGATTGGTGGACCGATTGCCAAATACTTAATTAGTCATCACAAGTTAGAGCCAAGTAAAGAACCTGAACTGACTGTGGGCACGTTACATCAGGCTAAGAATAAGGTGACTGACGCCCCTCAATCAATCCTCGCACCGATTGATTATCATCACATGCTCAATTCCATACTAATCATCAGTATAAGCATTGGCTTAGGGCTGGGTTTGAATGTAGTGATCGCTAACTTAGGCTTGCATTTACCTGAGTTTGTTACTTGCTTGTTTGCGGGTATTATCGTGATTAATCTTGGCCCGCTGATTATGCCTAAGCTAACATGGCCAGAGCGCAGTCGTTCGTTAGCACTCATTTCTGATTTAAGTTTAGGCTTGTTCCTTGCCATGTCATTAATGAGCTTGCAACTGTGGACTCTGGGCGGATTAGGCGGACCAATCTTGATCATGCTCACCGCACAAGTGTTGATCATTACCTGTTTTGTTGTCTTTGTGGTCTTTCCCTTAATGGGCAAAGATTATGACGCGGCGGTGATGTCTGCTGGTTATGCAGGGCTAGCTTTAGGGGCAACACCGACTGCGATTGCTAATATGACAGCGGTGACCGAGAAGTTTGGTGCATCAGCAAAAGCCTTTGTGGTGGTGCCGCTGGTAGGTGCGTTCTTTATTGATATTGCTAATGCGCTGATCATTCAATTGTTATTGGATGTATTTGCGTCGTAAGATCTATTGTAACCAGTTCGTATAAGAAGGGGCATACCATGATGAGTATGCCCCTTTTTTGTTTCATTCAAACAGGTCTAGTTTGACGCCCCCCAAGTATTCACTAACTCAGTTAAGCCTGCACCTACACTTGTGTCTGGGGTGATATAGACATAGCTTGCTTTATTAGCATCTGTTATTTGTCCGTTTGCTAATGGCATTAAGATGTCATTGATGAATGGGGTTAAGTAATGGCTGTCTGCTGGATTTGCACCTGCGGCTTTCGGGAAGTAAATCATGTTTTCGTTATGACGGCCCGACATGGTTGCTACTGGATCTGTTTCTCGCACCATATTAATCACGTTGTTGTAACGCATTTTATTGGCAAACGCATGAATGTATTTTTCAATAATACGCGTTGCTGGTGACGAGAATACCCGTGTCAATACACCTGTTCTCACCCCTGCATCAATCGCAGTGTAAGCACCAAGTGAGTGGCCGGTGAGCACGACATTATAAGTTTTTGTGGCAGATGATGCTGTATAACCACGCGTTAAAGACGCGGTATTAGCTGGATATTGGGCTAAGATCTGTTGAGTAAAATTATACGCATCAACTTGCCAATCTTCGTCAGTTTCTGAAAGGTTGGCGAGCATAAGCTCGATGTCTTGCATTACATCACCGCCGCTGCTGGTACCTTTAAAGGAGATAATAACTTCTTCTTCTAGGTTTTTACTTGGCACTGCTGGTACTTTAATTGCCACGCCGTGTACACCGCTGTTACCGACATAAGTGGCAATAACATCGAGCTCAGCGCTGTTTTCATCCAGCATTAATTGTTTGAAGGTGGCGTTGTTAGTAAATGTGAAGGCATCTGCACCTTGTTCTGTGCTGTAGACATAACTCGATGCAAACGCATAACGCAACATGTTGTTATACGCCACAGGTAACTCGGTATTGTTGATTGCTAATGCGTCAACTTCCGTCATTACTGGGTATTCGTAACCAACCGAACTGTTAGATGCAAAATAAGTGATATTGCTAATGTAGTCATCAGAATATTTGTTTACTAAGGTGTTGCTGCACATGCTAGCTAATACACTGTGTACTTGCTCGGATGTCACGGCTACCGAGTCAATGGCTTTGACGATGAAGTAGTTTTCGGTATCTGCATTATAACTGTTGTCTTTCCAGTAACCGTCGAGTTTGAGGTATTGGTTGCTGGCATTGACTGCCCATGATTTTTTAATCAGATCGGAACGTGAGGCGAAACTGTCTTTTACGCCATAACATTGTAGGTAAGTGCTATCGAGGGCAAAACTGTTAAAGCTCAGTGCTGATATTAATAACGTAAAAATAGTGCGCATTTGCAACTCCATGTAATATGCATCGAAATTTAATAACAGTGGTTATTGATAGTTTCGAATGTTCATTCATTGTTATTGGAGGGGCAGGTTAGCGTATCTTTTTGATTATTTTTTCAATACAGATCTCATATTTACTTAATGGACTGGCAATACGTGACGAGTGGTCCGATTTGTTGTGGTTTTGTGATCGATAAGAACAATTGAACTTACAGCTGTAAATAATAATATTTTGTGTGGTTTCACTCCTGTTATATAAGATATCATATTCATGTATTATGCTGTTCGCCCGCTTTAATTTAATGTATTTAGGAGTATGAATGAAGGTTTTTGTTTTATCTATCGCGTTGTTTTCTGGTTATTCTGTCGCAGCAAGTACAGGTTTTAATGATGAAATAGCACAATGTGCAGGGCTGTTACCAAAAGCGAAAATGTATAATATTTCGATGGAATATAATATTGATACAACTCAAGCAGAGGCGAATGTTGATGCGAGTTTTGGAATTGATTGGTCTCCTGAGTATTATCCTTCTGATGCAGAACAAGAAGCAGCCTTTAAAGCGCTTGAGCCTTTTGTTCTATGCATGGGAGAGGCGCTGACAGGGCAGGAATGAATTAGCTATTTTTCGAATCGGCACAAATTTTTTCGTTATCCCATTCAGCGAGTGGTTTAGGGCGTGAGTAATAAAACCCTTGCGCATAGCGACAGCCTAATTGTTTCAAATAAGCAGCTTGCTCTGCAGTTTCCACACCTTCGGCAACAATTTCGGAGTTGAATGTATCTGTCATGGTGATAATGGCGGCAATGATGGCGGCGTGGTTATCACTGTCGAGCATCTGACTGACAAAAGAGCGATCAATCTTTAACGAATCAAACTGTAATTGTGGCAAGTAAGCAAGTGAAGAATAACCTGTACCAAAATCATCGATCGCAATGTGTATACCTAAATCACGTAGTTGACCAAGCAGCTGGTTCGTTAGTAAGGGCTGACTGACTAAACGTGACTCGGTGATTTCGAGCGTAAGGTTCGCAGCGGGCAATTGCGTGAGTGCTAGGATATCTTTTACTGTTGATACATAGCCTGGCTGGAGTAGTTCTCGCACCGACATATTCACGTGCAACGAAAAGTTTGTTGGCCAGTGACCACTGTCTATTTGCAGCTTGGTATCAGTGCAGGCTTGCAATAGAATTTGCTTACCAATATCAACAATCATCCCGGTATCTTCTGCAACTGGAATAAAGTCAAGCGGTGATACTAGGCCTCGGATTGGGCTATGCCAGCGTACCAAGGCTTCGGCTCCTGCGATGCTATCGTTGGTTAAATCAATAACAGGCTGGTAATAAACGGCGAATTCGTTATTGCTGATCGCCCGCTGTAAATCCGCTGTTAAACGAGTCTTCTCTTTCGAGGCGGTGATCATGTAATCCTGATAGTGACAGCAACGTAGTTGTTCTTGTTTTACCGCATAGGTTAATGCCAAACTTGAATTTCGTAGCCATGCATCCATGTCAATATCATCAAACTTACCACTCATGATCCCAGCATTTGCGCCGACTAATACCTCTGTACCATTGATGATAAAGGGACGGTTAAAGTCAGAAAGTAACGTTTCTGCAAATGCATTGCTGTGGTCAAGATCCTGAAAATCGGGTGAAAACACGGCAAAGCTATCTTTATCAATACGACTAATAGTGACATTGTCAGCGAGGTTTCTCTGTAAACGGGAAGCGATAGCAACAAGTAACTGATCACTTTTATTTTGGCCTAAACTATTATTGGTATGACGAAATGAGCGCAGTCCCAATAATACCATTATCCCCTGAGTTTGAGAGTGTGGGTGATTCAATTGTTCAACAAAACCATCGTGGCTTAATAATCCCGTGAGGGAGTCAAATAATAACTGTTTACGTAATGTCGTAAATGAATTTTCTAACCGTGATGACATGGATTTAAATGCTGAAATAAGCTGGGTTGTTTCATGTAGCTTAACATTTTCTTTGATGCTTACATCCCAGTTATCATGATCCAGTTGTTGTGATATTTCGGCAATATCCATGATCGGCTGGGTGACTATGCGCAGTAAATACAAAGCCATCAATAAGCCAAAAAAGGCTAAGGAAAGTGCTGCCGCTACGCCTAAACGTTGTTGACTCGGCAGTCCATCTAGCAGTACATCTTCTGGTAAAGTAACAATAATAAACCATTGTAAGTTATTATTGTTGTATGTGGTAATACGACTGAAATAACGAATACCATTGTGGTTAAATTCAAACGACGCGGGTGCATGTTTATTCTGTATTTGTGTATTAGTAATATGCTGACCACTGGCGGCAATAAGAGCATTGCTACTTTCTTTTGCCTGTATACGATTGTTATTATGATCTGTTAATGCTGCTTTGAGTGAGTTAGCAATAAGTTTACTTTTATTATCAGTGATGTAAGTAATGCCTTTGAAGTGGCGGTTTTCAGGTTCTATAAAATTAGATAAATGACGAAGATCGATATCCGTTGCGACGATACCAAGTAATTTATCGTCATTGATGACAGGCGCAACACTGGAAATAGTAAAAGTATTTTTTTCATCTACATTACTGTATATCTTTGCCCATCCTGCGGTTTTTGTTTCTGCAAATGGGGCGTACCATGGTCGAATTGTTGGGTCATAATTACGAATGCTGTGCTCGATTATATCATCGCTGCTGGCACCACGATAAAATTCTAGTTCATGGTTGGTTCGCTTATCTTGTAACATTAACGAAATATCTTGGTTTTCATGTTTCCGGAACCCGACATAATCTTTAGCCTCGCTGCCAAACGCGATCGTATTTATTTGTGTTTGTTGATAGTAGATATCACTGATAGCAGAATGGAGGTAATCTTCTATTTCGGTTAGATCTGAGGCTTGGTAAAGTTGATTACGCTGAATGTTATCAGCGATAGCGAGCGTTGTGTTGAAGGGCTGTTCTAAAAAACGATCGAGATTAACTTTGATATTTTCTGAGTAGGAGTTTAGCAGTTTAGCGCTAATCTTTGACTGCATTCTTTCGTAACTGTTATTTTGAACCAGAGTTATGATGGTGACAGTAAGCAACAGCAGTAATGTGAACGGTAACATTACCGCACTACGAAGAGTGTGAAGTTTTGGTTTAATCATCACTGTGTTGTTAGATCATTCTGCTGTTTATAATGAGGTATATAGTTACTTAATTTTCAATATTATGCAAAGTATCAAGGTTATAATTAGAGTAACGTCACAAAAACATTAAATAAATCTTGTATGTCTAAAAAAGTTGATTATTTATTACCACCATAGTAATAGCAGTAATAAAGCTTGATAATACCTTTTATTTGTTTTGGTCAGTGGACGCTAATTCAGCACTAAATTAGCGTCTTAAATGAGATAGTGATAGATGAATATCATGCTTGGCTAATAACGATTTCTCAGTGTCGGTATATCGGTATTATATTGCACAAACTCAACTTCGTAGCCATTGGGGTCGAGGAAGTAAATGTTTTGGCGATATTCATCGTCCATCCCGTCTTTGGCAATGCTAAAACCTGCCTCGGCTAAGCGCTGTATTACCCCTGCAATATCATCGGTGACATAGGCGAAATGAGCAAGGCCGATTTGATGCCCAGCTAAATCGCGGTTTTCACCGACACCGTTGTCACCAAAGGCCAAGTATTGATAATCATCGCCAAAGTGAACCCAGTTTCTTGGTTTACCTGACCATTCACCTTTGTCACCACCACGTACAGACCAATGTGGAAATGCGGCGCGGTAAAACGTTAATGTTTCTTCGATGTCTCGTACGATTAAATTCACATGCTCAAGATGTATCATAATAATATCCTTTTATAGTTGTTATAAATTCGTTGTTTTAAATATTTCTGCTCACATTGCGTAACTGTATTTTTCTTGTTGAGAATAAGGTTGTTGCTGCTGTAATTGACGAACTTGACCTAATGCTTGGCTGTATTGATGTAATGTATGCAAGCTGTAACCAATACGGTGTCTAATGCTGTCGTCATGTTCGCTAAGTGGGCTATTCACTTGGGTTGGTGAAGCATGATCATTTTCGCTATTTAGTACATCACCAGCATTTCGAATAATTAAGTGATCCGGAATCGCGACTATTTTATTGTTTTTTAATGCATTCATTCTTAATTCTGCGATGGGATACGCGCCATTAATACCACTGACGACAGATACTAACAGAGCCGGTTTATGCGCTGTTTCGTCATGTGCACACATCATTAAAAAGTTCTTTAATATCGGTGTTGCCATACCATCCCACTCTGGGGTGATAAGGACGAATGCATCAGCTTTTATTAACGCTTCACTGATTAGTGGCCAATCGCAGCCCGGAGCAGATTTACTTTCATTATCACCATCCCAAAAGGGTAGTTGGTATTTACACAGTTCGATATGTTGAACTGTTTTATATTGGCTTGCTGCATTGGCGATATAACGTGCCACTTTTGCACTTTCTGAATGATGTCTTTGACTGCCACTAACGATAACTAATTTCATATTTAGTAAACCTTTTTGTTTATTAATTGTTTAATAAAGTAAACCCTTTACTTAAGTTTGTAAAGGTTGAAATTGAAATAAAGTAAATAAAAAAGTTTACTTAATATTTGTATCGGTAATAATACTAAGTATGAAAGCATCTGAAGGTACGTCGAATGTGCCTGTAGTCAGATAACGCGGAGTCAAAATGAAAGAAAAAACCAGTGAGAAAATCCTTAGCCTGTTAAAGGTTGAAGGAGCATTAACCGCCAAGGTACTTGCCAGTGAATTAGGTTTAACGACCATGGGCGTTCGCCAACATTTACAGGCGTTAGAGGATGATGGTGACATTAGCTTTGAAGATAAAAAAGCTGTGAGAGGCCGTCCAACTCGCTATTGGTCACTGACAACGCAGAGTAATAGTCATTTTTCCGATCGTCATGAGGAACTCACGGTACAACTGATCGATTCAGTCAAAGTGATATTTGGTGATGAGGGACTTGATCAACTTATTGAGCACAGAGAGAAAGCGTCATTTACGCTATATAGTGAAAGGCTAGCGAGTAAAGCTGATTTACTGGGGAAGCTTGAAGCCCTGGCTGAGTTGCGCAGTGAAGAAGGGTATATGGCGACGGTTGTTGATAGCGAAGTTGATGAAGATAGCGCTGTTATCGAAGACAATAGAGACACTGTCGAGAAAAGTACTGTGTATTGGTTGATGGAGAATCATTGTCCTATTTGTGCGGCAGCATCGAAATGTCTTAATTTTTGCCGTTCAGAATTGAATTTATTTCAAACCTTGTTAGCAGGAATAGCGAGAGTCGAACGCGAAGAGCATATTGTCGAAGGGGCAAGACGTTGTGCGTATAAAGTAACTGCGCTAGAGGCTGAATAAATAAGCGATAGCGTAAATGACAACAGCCCACATTAAGGCTCTTAATATGGGCTATTGTTATCGCGTGATTAAACGACTAGATACTTGTTGCTTCTTCGTCTGTTAAGAAACGCCATTCACCTAACTCTAATGTTGGGTCAAGTACGATCTCACCGATCTGTTCGCGGTGTAAACCAACTACGCAGTTGCCTTGGCTGGCAAACATACGCTTAACCTGGTGATATTTACCTTCCTGGATAGTAAGCAGTACTTCTTTTTCGCTTAATATCTCTAGTTTTGCAGGTAGACAAGGTTTGTCTTCGCTACGCAACTGAATACCAGCTTCGAAGTCTGCGACAGCCGTTGCTGCAATTGGATCGGCAAGTTGTACACGGTAGCGTTTGTTGCACGCACGTTTTGGAGAGGTAACGCGGTGTGACCATTGACCATCATCTGTGATCAATACTAAACCTGTGGTATCAACATCAAGGCGACCAGCGATATGTAATTCGTCACGCTTGTCTGCTTCGATCAGGCTGATCACTGATTGGTGCTCTTCATCTACGGTTGAGCAAATTACATCTAATGGTTTATGCATCATGATATAACGCGGTGGGCGTTGGCTTAATGATTTACCACCAAACCAAACATCCATGTCTGCTGTTACTTTATGGTCTGCTTTACGTACAACTTCGCCATCAATTTTCACGTTGCTGCGTGCAATCTCACGCTTGGCAAGGGTACGGGTCAGGTTAGTACTTTGGCAAATAAACTTATCTAAACGCATTTATGTTCAACTTTTGTCATGGTGTTATAGGAATATATCCAACGAGTCGTAACCCGTTTGGATAGGTGGGCTGATTATCTGCCTTTTTCTCTATAAGCGCAAAGTATACTGAACAATTAATACCCAAGCTATTTCAAGATGCACAATCAGCAAACAGAAAGGAGAGGATATTCAAGGTATTAAGTCGAAGATTTGGTTATTCTAAATCAAGGCTTAATAACGCCGAAGATATCTTCTTTCGGCTTGCCCTACGGGAGGCTAGCATTTTGAAGTAGTTTGGGTATATCCGTTAAGCAGTCAGTAACTCGTTAATACGTGCATTTGCGTTACTTAATACATCATCTGCCGAGTTCATCGCTACGCCTTCTGCAAAGATAAATTCGACTTCTGGAATACCGACAAATTTAAGTACTTGCTCCAACCATGGTGCCT
>Ga0209396_1004841_pt1 | contig 12948 bp, 10 predicted proteins | sample GOMGulsemesocosm_6_FD_184638 | JGI IMG/M metagenome (GOLD analysis project Ga0209396, IMG submission 184638) | Methane-oxidizing microbial communities from mesocosms in the Gulf of Mexico - GOM8C Gulf of Mexico (SPAdes) (version 2) | ecosystem: Environmental > Aquatic > Marine > Cold seeps...
AAAAAAACTCAAAACATCAGGCGTTATTGATAAGTTATTTTCTGGGTTGAATCTTGAAAAAAGTCAACTAAACAGTTGGCAAAAGATATTACATCCTTCTAGAATAAACCAATAGGCAAGCATTTGTTTTACTGTTGTTTTTAACTGAAAGCCTGCTGTTATTTATTGAAATAAATGGGGTCAGGTACACTTAATTAATAGGGCATCTCTTTTATAACGCTACTGTTGTTAGAAGTTATTAACAATGATAGTGTTTAGCGCTCTTTCTTGTTTGAAAGTGGCTATTGTAGTTATAAACATGATATTGCTCAAATTGTATAATGGTGCTATTTTGAATTCAATAATAAGAGCATCATATAGTTGCAGGACGCATGAATTTTTTTACTGAATTGAAACGCCGTAACGTTTTTAAACTAGCCAGTGTATACATGCTTACTACTTGGCTGGTCTTGCAAATCATTTCCGTTATTTCTCCTTATCTCAATTTACCTCAGATGTTTGGTACTATTGTTACCGTTATCCTATTTATTGGTTTTCCCGTTGCCTGTGTCATTGCTTGGGCTTTTGAGTTAACCCCACAGGGTATAAAATTAACTCAAGATGTTACAGCTAGTGATTCTATTGGCTATCAAACGGGACAAAAACTCAATGCCACCTTGATGGCGATTATAGTCCTACTACTTTGTTTTATTGTTTTTGATAAGTTTTATACTTTTGAGCCCGATGAGAGCAAAGAAATATCCATCGCGGTTTTACCCTTTCAAGACATGAGTCCTGATCAAAGCCAAGAATATTTTGGTGATGGCATAGCCGAAGAAATATTAAATTCACTGGCACGGTTAAATAAGATGTTGGTGATTTCACGCACGTCCTCTTTCCAGTTTAAAAAATCTAAAGACGATATTCGTAAAATAGGCAAATTGCTAGGGGCTAATTATGTCTTAGAAGGTAGTGTCAGAAAAGATAACCAACATTACCGAATTACCGCACAGCTCATCGAAGTATCTACAGGCATGCACCTCTGGTCACAAACCTATGATAAAAAACTCGACAGTATTTTTGCCATGCAAGATGAACTCACTTATGCAATCACCCAAGCGCTAAAGTTAAATTTATTACCCGAAGAAGTAAAAGCTGAAGTTGGCATGACCACCAACCAAGCGGCTTATGATTTGTTTTTAAGAGGCAGGGAATTAGGTTATCAACGTAACGGTAAAGATTTAAACCAAGCTAGAGAGTATTTAGAACAAAGTATTGCTCTAGATAATAATTTCCATTTGGCCAAAGCACAATTATATATAGTTTATGATTTAACTGATGAATATGGCGAGATTGACAATAAACTCTTAAATGAGAAACATAAACGGCTATATTTTGAACTCAGTTCAACTCCCGAGCAATTCCCACTAAAAACACTTATACAAGCTGATTACCTTGAGACCCAAGAAAAAATGTTAGAACTTGCGTCGACTTTATATAAGCGGGCGGTTTCACAGGCGCCTAATGATACTACTATTCAAAACTATGCTTTATTATTTGAATTTAAGCATGGCAGGATTAGCGATGTTGTAGCCTCAAGACAAGCTAATGCTAGGCTGAATCCTTTGGATATCATCAACTTTGGCAATTTAATAAGCAATCAGTTGTGGCTAGGTCAGAATAAAGAAGCACTAGGAAATTTGCGGTACATCAATGAGGTACTTCCAGATCATAGTGTGGCAGCTGAATCTAATGTTAGAGCTCTGTATTCATATAAGCAGGATCCCGTGGCGGCGCTTGATTATTTATCCAATTTTAAAGGCTCCTTGAATGTTAAGGTGCAAAGTTATCATAGTGCTTTATTAGCGGTAACCGGTAATATTTCTAAGGCGATAGCATTGTTGGCTAATGAATCAGACTCCTTTGAGCGTTTTAAGCAGAGTTATGTGATGGTTTTAGATGCTATGCAAAGTAATAGTGACCTAATAAATGAGCAAATGACTTTTGAACGGTTGAACTTATCAAGTGATCAAATGGAAGAGATTTTATTGGAGTTAAAGGTGACAAAAGGAGATTTCAAGGTCTTACTTGACCATACTGACTATCAATTTTCATCTGTCGATGAATTTGAAAAAAAATGGCAAGCTAAGCCATATGGTAATCTGGTCAATTATGCCCTCATTCAAAAATACCGTGGTAATGCCCAATATGCTAATTCGCTCATAAAAGAGCTCAATAGCTTTGCAAAAATATGCCTAAAGACCGAAGGAAGAATATCTACCGCTTGTCCCGCTGCACTTTATTTAACCACTGATATGAATCAAGATGAGTTAATGAAAATAACTCGAACAAGTTTAATGTTATTGGATACAGAGGTAGGATTTGAAAAGTACCTTTTAACCTCTCCATCATGGTTGTTTTTACATGGTCACGCTGATTTTAAGCCCATGGCTGAGGAGTTTTTAGATAACAGTTATAGGAAATGGGCTAAGCAAGGGAATAATTTAACCGCGATACCCATGCCGGACACAGGAAAAGCAGAGTAGAATTCAATCAATTACCTTGATTTTCCTTGGTATTATATTTCAAACAAAATAGCCGCGTAATTATTGAAGTTAGTATGATAAAATCTCAAATCATTTAATGTTTATTACCAATAAGTTTATCCATGTCCGTCGAAAAATTATTAGCCCCGATTAACTCTTTTCTTCAATGCGAAACGCCACAAGCTTGGATAGGTGAAGCGATTAAAAAAGAAAACTTAGACATCATTCTCATTGATCATTTAATTTGTGAGCTAAAAGCGGCTCAAAGTGCGATGTTTTTAATACGAAAATATGCGGTGGATAAAGAAAGTGGTGCGGCTTTATTGGCGTGGTTAAAGCCATTTGAAACCTTGATCTATAAAAGAGAAGGTGACTGGCGAGAACTTCCGTCAAAAAATAGATTAACTAAATCTGTCATCCCTCGCTCTGATTCAAAGTATGGCCAAGACCTTATTGATAAAATGGTGCTGTTAATTAAAGAAGAACTACATCATTTCTATCAAGTATTAGAGATCATGGATGAGTATGGTATTGAATATCGAAGCATTACTCCGTGTCGTTACGCCAAAGGCATGTTACGGCATGTTAAGTCTTTTGAACCTGACGCGATGATAGACAAACTTATTGTCGGTGCATATATCGAAGCCCGTTCTTGTGAACGATTTGCAAAATTAGCCCCCCATGTTGATAAAAGATTAGGTGACTTTTATATTTCGCTTCTTCGTTCTGAAGCCCGTCATTTCCAAGACTACCTAACTCTTGCCGAAGAAATTGCTGGCTGTGCTGATGTAGGAAAAGTAGCCGAACGAGTGAAGTTTTTTGGCGAAAAAGAAGCAGAGTTAATTTTAACAGGCGATGGCGATTTCAAATTTCATAGTGGCATACCAAATTTAGAAAAATAATAATCTGTGAAGAATCCAATTAAGTGCAGTTAATTACTAAGCAATAGACTGAGACTTTTGTCGCATTGATAAAAACTTACAATTGTTTAGTGATTTGTTTATATCGACATATAGCAATAAATTTTCATTAGGTTATCATCGATCAGTTAACTACTTTTAAGTAATCCCTCTAATAAAAATAATATAGGAATATAAATCATGAAAACTATGCTTACGCTCATTGCCGTTGGTATTTTGACGGCGTGTCAGCCAAATACAACCTCAGTAGAACAAGTAAACGCTTCAGCAGAAACACCCGCGGCAAAAGCCGAACAATCACAATTATCAGAAACAGAACGTTTAAACGAATGGTTTGCGGTTAAATATGAAGAGCAGTTGCAAATGAGCCCATTCATGTTGACTTTTCTAGGCCGTAAAGAAAAATATGACCAACTGGATGATATGAGCGAAGCTGCTGAGAAAAAACAACTCGCTTGGCAAAAACAGACAGTTGAAGATCTAAAGAATAGTTTTGACTATCAACAGCTCGATGATGAAGGAAAAATTTCATACGACATTTGGATTCATCAATACGAACAAGCAGCAGCAGGACAAAAATTTAATAATAACAGCTATGTTTTCACTCAGTTTAATGGCATTCAAGCGTTTGCAGCACAGTTTTTGATCAACTTTCATAAAGTGGATGATGAAAGCGATATGGTTGCCTATAACAAACGTATTGGTGGCACAGCTAGAGCCATTGCCCAATTATTGGTTCGTGCTCAAGAAAATGCCAATGCAGGGGTGAGGCCTCCAAGGTTCGCTTACCAAGGTGTTATCGAGCAGTCGACAAATTTAATCAATGGGGCGCCTTTTATTGAGAGTGAAACAGATACTCCATTGTGGTCAGATGCAAAAAGAAAAATTGCGGCATTAGTTGAGAGTAAAACAATAGACCAAACTAGGGCTACTGAATTAGAAGCTCAAGCTAAAGAAGCATTAATCACTCAGTTTTTGCCAAGTTATCAAGCATTAATATCTTGGTTTGAAGCCGATATTGTTAATACTCCTGAAGTAGCACAAGGCGTTTCAAGTCACCCTAATGGCGAAGATTTTTATAACTATCGCTTGAAAGCATCAACCACTACCGATTTAACCGCGGATGAAATATATAACCTCGGCACTTCTGAAGTTGCTCGTATTACCACTGAAATGAAAGCGATAAAAGACAGGGTAGGCTTTGAAGGGGATTTACAGGCTTTCTTTACTTTTATTAAAACCGACGAACAATTTTTCTTCACTAATAACGATGAAGGAAGATTGGGATATATCAGCCAAACAGAAGAATACTTGAGTGTTATTAACGAACAGTTACCAAACTTCTTTGGTGTACTACCTAAAGCCGATTTAGTGGTGAAACGAGTAGAAGCATTTAGAGAACAAGATGGCGCAGCTCAGCATTATTTTCCAGGTACACCTGATGGCTCACGTCCAGGTATATATTACGCGCATTTATCAGATATGAGCGCTATGCCTAAAAATGAAATGGAAGGTGTTGCTTATCATGAAGGTAACCCTGGGCATCATATGCAAATATCTATTGCGCAAGAGTTAACCTCTGTACCTCAATTTAGAACACAAGCGAACTTTACCGCTTATAGTGAAGGCTGGGGCTTGTATTCAGAACTGTTAGCAAAAGAAATGGGGGGATATCAAAACGACTTCTCTGATTTTGGTCGTTTAGTAAATGAGATGTGGCGAGCAGTACGTTTGGTTGTTGATACAGGTTTACATTCCAAAGGCTGGACAGAAGAGCAGGCTGTTGCATATTTTAAAGAAAAAGCGCCAATTGCCGAAGAAGCAATTATTTCAGAAGTCAGACGTTATCTTGTACTACCAGGCCAAGCTACTTCTTATAAAGTAGGTATGCTTAAGATTATGGAACTAAGAGCTACAGCTGAGAAAACCTTAGGTGATAAGTTTGATATCAAAGGTTTCCACGATACCGTTCTAGGTGGTGGTGCTATGCCATTACCTACGCTTGAACGACGTGTGAATGACTGGGTAGCGAGTGTGCAATCTAGTTAATCCTTTTTGATTATGCTGAAAGGATAATCCTCATCTTTTAAACCAAGTAATGGCTATTAAAGAAATTTAATAGCCATTTTCTTTTAGCAGTAACCAATAAACGAATTAACTGATAAAGTAATGTTTTCTTCGTAAATATTCTAACAAAAGGTACTGATGTGATTAGAATTTCACTCTTTGTTATTAGCTTCTTAACTTCATTTCAACTGGTAGCGGTTGATAGTAAAGGGCAATATATACAGCCTAATAATTTATCCCCTAAAGTGCGTATGGAAACGTCTATGGGGCATCTGATTATTGAACTTGATCGTCTCAGATCAAAAATAGCGGTCGATAATTTTTTGAGTTATGTGGCACGAGGGCAATACAACAAAACCCTTATCCATCGTGTGGAAGAAGGGTATTTGATTCAAGGTGGTGGTTTTATGACGGACTATACCGAAGTAGAGCCTGATAAACCTATATTTAATGAGTCAGGAAATGGCTTAAAAAATAGCGAAGGCACTATTGCCATGGCCAAGTTGTATCACGATGCGCATACGGCAACCAACCAATTCTTTTTCAACTTAAATGATAATACCAACTTAGATCCGGGGAATTCATGGGGTTATGCAGTCTTTGGTGAAGTAGTCGAAGGTTACAACGTACTTGAAGCTATAGCTCAAGTTGAAGTCGGTTACAGTGACGAATTAGGTTACCCCACAGTGCCTAAAAAAATGATCACAATTATCAGGGTAATAATCCTTGATGAGGAGTGATTTTCAATTAAAAATCGCCATAAAACTCAAACTTTTATGGCGTAAGGCAAACATATAAACACTGCATGTTATTCAACTGGCACGAACCCCGGTAAATTTACAACAAAAACCCGAAAATTTTCACCTTTATTTCACACCCATACTTGTACAGTTCATATTTCCCCCAAAAAAGGCAAAAATATGAAGAAGTACTATGTATTACTACTCTGCTTGAGTGGCATTTTTAATGTCATGGCAGAGGAAAAAAGCACTAATGAACTTGAATCACACAAGGAAAAAGTTAATCAAGCTATCTTAAAATTTGAAGATACCCAAACAGAGCATTGGTCTTATACTGTCTCTCGCTATGAAAACGAAGAGGGTGATATAACAAGTAGCATTGAACAACATTCTCCAAAAGAAGGTGAAAGATGGTCGCTTAAGCAAATTAATGGTCAACAACCATCAAATAAACAAATGCAAAGTTTTTCAAAAAAGAAACTGAAAGAGAATAGCAAAATTGAGGAAGGAGGGAATATAGATCTAAAATTACGTGAATTAATTAATCCAGAAAGCCTTTCTTTAGTTTCTTCTGACGATAGAAGTATTGTTATGTCATTCAATGTTCATTTGAAAAAGCTTGGCAAAGACGCTGTTGGCAAACTGCAAGGAAAATTAATTTATCAAAAAGAAAATCAATTTATTGAAGAAATTTTAATTTGGAACAATGATGAATTTTCGCCAATGCTAACTGCCAAAATTACTGATTTATCGATAACGTTTACCTTCATGCATATTAATGGCTCAGTACTTACTAAGAAAAATGAAATGAATATGAAAGGCAGTTTTGCTTATTTTACCGAAATCAATGAAACGTCTACTGATGATTTTTCAGATTACCAGTATCAAGGAAACCAAATACAATAATTAATCGAAAGAAGAGGGGGTAGCTAACGGAAATATTATATTGTTAACTGAATGACTTGTTTAATAATTCAATATTATCCTTAGTTACCTTCAGCCAAGCCCCTTGTTCGTACCAATCACCCAATACAATACGTTTAGCGTCTTGATTGTTGGCGGTTAATTGGTGAATGTCAGGACGATGAGTATGGCCGTGAATAAGCAACTGCGACTGGTGTTCTTCTAAACAACGAACGACTTCAGTATTAGTAACATCCATGATTTCTTGTGTTTTTACTGCGGTTGCTTTGGCACTTTTTATGCGATAATTTTCAGCCATTTTTCTGCGAATAAAAAGCGGTAAACTTTTTACCATGGCTTGCCACCACCAAGAGCGAGATTTTTTTCTAAAAGCTTGGTACGCAACGTCTCTGGTACAAAGTGTATCCCCATGCATGATAACCACTTGTTGGTCGTATAAATCAATAACCTTTATTTCGGGTAATAAAGTCATACCTGCTTGAGTGGCATATTTTTTACCCAATAAAAAGTCACGGTTGCCATGTATGTAATAAATAGTAACGCCGCTTTGACTCAGTTGCTTTAATGCATTGGCTACGTCTTGAATAAAAGGGGTATCGTCATCATCACCTAACCAATATTCAAATAAATCACCAAGGATATATAGCGTTTGAGCTTCTATCGCGTCAGTTTTTAGAAATGATAAAAAACAGGCCGTAATATCAGGCCTGTTTTGCGCTAAATGTAAATCAGCAATAAAATAAGTTACTGGTGATTTAGCCGGTACCATCATCAATATTTATTCAACAATAGTGCTTTCAATTACGATTTCTTCTTTAGGAACGTCGTCATGGAATCCCATACGGCCAGTGTCAACTAAAGTCATTTTATCAACAACATCCATGCCTTCAACTACTTTTGCAAATACACAGTATCCCCAACCTTGCACAGATTCATTTTTAAAATTTAGAAAGTCATTATCAGCTAAGTTAATGAAGAATTGCGCTGAGGCTGAATGTGGCTCTTGAGTACGCGCCATGGCTAATGTACCTCGGTTATTGCTTAAGCCGTTATTTGCTTCGTTCTGAATAGTGGCACGAGTATCTAACTCATCCATGCCAGGACCAAAACCACCACCTTGTGCCATAAAACCTTTGATCACACGATGAAAAATAGTGCCGTTATAAAAACCATCTTCAACATATTGTTGGAAATTTTTGGCAGTGATTGGTGCGTTATCAAAGTCTAATTCGATTTTAATATCGCCTAAAGTTGTTTTAAATGTGATCATTTTATTGTACTCGTCAGAAAAAGTAGGGGAATTGTAACCTATACCCATGATACTTCAAGATCCGAGTTTCAGGATAACAGAGCAATTCATGTTTAAGACGTTTGTAATTGCATCTGAATCCAATATTTTGAGTTAACATGGCTATAAAGCGAGCATCTGTAAAGGGAAGTGATGACCCTATCGTAGACTTCAGGTACAATTATCGAAAATTTCATTCGTTTATCACCATTTTTTAGGATTTATAAAACATCATGTTGCAGATATACAATACCTTAACCCGTAAAAAGGAAATCTTTACACCAATTCACCAAGGTAAAGTGGGGTTGTATGTATGTGGATGTACCGTTTATGACTTATGCCATATTGGCCATGCAAGAACGTATATTAGTTTTGATAACATTACTCGTTATTTACGATTTTCGGGTTATGAGGTGAATTATGTGCGTAACATTACCGATGTTGAAGATAAAATCATCAACCGTGCGATAGAAAATAATGAAACCACTGAGCAGTTAACCGAGCGTACCATTGCAGCAATGCATGAAGATTTTGACGCCTTAAAAATGATGCGTCCAGATCTTGAGCCGCGCGTTACTACCCATATGGTTGAAATTATTGAGATGATTGAGATCTTAATTGCTAAAAAGCATGCTTACATCGCTGGTGATAATGAACAGGGCGATGTATTGTTTGATGTCTCAAGCTATGCAGATTACGGAAAATTAAGTGGTCAAAACTTAGAGCAACTTCAATCAGGCTCTCGTGTTGATGTTGATGAGTCAAAACGTAATCCCTTAGATTTTGTTTTATGGAAGTCAGCAAAACCACAAGAGCCTAGTTGGGATTCTCCATGGGGAGCAGGGCGACCAGGTTGGCATATCGAATGTTCAGCGATGAATGCTAAAGAATTGGGTCATCATTTTGATATTCATGGCGGCGGTTCAGATTTACAATTTCCCCATCATGAAAATGAAGTAGCACAAAGTTGTTGTGCGCTTGATACACCCTATGTGAACTACTGGATCCATACGGGTATGGTGCAAGTTGACCAAGAAAAAATGTCTAAATCGTTGAACAATTTTTTCACTATTCGCGAAGTGCTTGCTAAGTATGACGCAGAAACGACTCGTTTTTTCTTAACAACCGGGCAATATCGTAGCCAACTTAATTATTCTACCGATAATTTAGATCAAGCACGTGCAGCGGTTGAACGATTCTATACTGCATTGCGTGATATCAACCTACCAGAGATTATTGAACTCGATAAAAGCAATGGCTTTGTTAGAGCCTTTTGTTCTGCGATGAATGATGATTTTAATACCCCAGAAGCATTAGCGGTGTTATTTGATGTCTCGAAACAATTGAATGTTGCTAAACAGTCAAATAGTAAAGAAGTGGTTGCACTAGCCTCACTATTAAAAGGCTTAGGTGGTTTGTTAGGTTTGTTACAGCTTGACCCCGCTGAATTCTTACAAGGTGGTGGCAATGATGATGAAGTGGCAGAAATTGAAGCATTAATTAAACAACGAAATGATGCCCGTGTTAATAAAGATTGGGCGTCTGCTGATGATGCAAGAGACAAACTTAAAGCTTTAAATGTTGTACTAGAAGACAGCGCGGGGAAAACGACTTGGCGTAAAGCCTAATACGTTCACCGCTAATAAAAATCCCGAATATCTTCGGGTGCTTTAATTATAAAAGGTTGTTCATCAAAATGAGCAGCCTTTTTATTTATCTCTGACAGCAATAAAATTTAAGCAGCTACGGGTTCCGCAATAATACAACGATTACGGCCAGAATTTTTTGCTTGGTATAGTGCCTTATCTGCACGTTCAAATAATGATGACCAACTATCATTCTCTTCTAGCTCAGCAATGCCGATAGAAACTGACATCGGTGGTAAAGAGGTATTAGATTGTCTTTGAACGAGCTTTAATTGCTCAACAGAAATACGAATTTCTTCGGCAATAAAATGAGCAAATTTTTGTGATTTGTTTTTCATCACCACAACAAATTCTTCACCGCCATATCGCACAGGGATATCCTCCGAGCCAATATGCTTTTTAATAATTGATGCGATTTTTTGAATGACTCTATCACCAATTGAATGACCAAAATTATCATTAACCGCTTTAAAATGGTCAATATCAATAATGATTGAAGAGTGTTGCTGACTAGTATCGAAGCCTTTTAACATGCTTTCACAGCCTCTTCTGTTGTATAAGCCTGTTAAAGCATCAATAGTAGCTTCTTGTTTTGATTCGGCCAATTGTGCTTTTAACAAATTAACTTCTGCTGAGGTTTTTGTTAACTCATCGGATAACGATTTACGTTGCCCCCTAGAATTATGAATAGTGCTTAGTAAAAAATTCACAACTTTATGAAGGGGTTTATGATCAACCATTTTTGCTAATACTTTATCAACTTTATCTAAATTTTGAGCGATTTCATTTTCATTATCAACTTGAGTATTAATGCTAGAAAGTGTCTTTTCTAGTGTACTTTCAAAAGGATTAAGTATGGTTTGCTCTATTTTTTCATTATTTGAGATATAACTATTAAATAAATGTTGGAGAAAAACTTCATCGACAGGTTTTTTATCATTAATGTGCTTAGATAATTCAACCTTTAAAGCGATATTTTGATGACTCACATAGAGATATATTACAGAATAATTTACAGGTGTCGGAGCAATATTATGATGGGTTAGAAAAGCTAATGTGCGCTCACTTAAGGCTGCCGCATATTCTACATCATTTTGATTTGGCATAGTTACTCCTCACCTCTTTAGAAACAACTTAATACAATGGAGGGTTTTATTATTTTATAAAATGTATTGTAACAAAAGATTAACTCTACCATCAATGTAAAACTGTTCTTAATCTTATGTTTTTATTGCATTTTGTTTTTTTATATATAATAAATAACTTTGATGTTTTTCTTGAAAATATTTGCGGTAAGTCATGCTGTAAGTATTTTTTGGCAGGGAGTAGGATAACCGTGTTTTTCTTTGAAATATGGTGTCTAGGCGCATAAAGGACTAGAAGGGCTTATCGGAGAACGAAATTGCACTATAAAATGGCTATTTAAGATCATAAATAGCCATCATTAAAATTTTAGCTCAGCTTAGTGTTTTTTTGAAAAATAGACTTAATTTACTTACTAAATTCCTCACAAGCAATAAGGGTATTTTCAATTAAGCTTGCTACCGTCATCGGGCCAACACCACCGGGAACCGGTGTAATAAAAGAAGCTTTTTCTTTTGCGACGTCAAAGTCGACATCTCCAACGAGTTTGCCACTTTCTAAGCGGTTAATACCAACATCGATGACAATCGCACCTTCTTTGATCCACTCACCAGGGATAAACGCAGGTTTCCCTACAGCAACAACAATCAAATCGGCATTACGCACTTTATCTTCTAAATTTTTTGTAAAACGATGAGTAGTAGTAATGGTACAGCCTGCAAGTAAAAGTTCTAAGGTCATCGGACGACCAACAATATTAGAAGCTCCAATTACTAGAGCATCTAAGCCATGTGGTTTTACTTTAGTTGACTGAATTAAAGTCATAATACCTTTTGGTGTACAAGGCCTTAATCCCGGTAAACGTAAGGCGAGCTTGCCAACATTTGAAGGATGAAAACCATCGACATCTTTTTTAGGAGAAATACTTTCAATGATCAAGTTTGCATCAATCGTGGCAGGTAAAGGAAGTTGTACTAGAATGCCATCAATAGCATCATCGTTATTTAACTCAGCTACTAATGCCAGTAATTTTTCTTCCGAAGTAGTAATAGGCAGATCATAAGAGCGAGAAACAAATCCTACTTCTTCACAAGCTCTACGTTTACTGCCGACATAAACCTCGGAAGCGGGATCACTGCCTACTAAAATAACAGCTAATCCCGGAGCCCTTAAACCTTGAGCTAAACGAGCACTTACTTTTTCTTTTACGGAAGATCTTAATTGTTGAGCGATGGCTTTACCATCAATAAGTGATGCAGTCATAATTCCTAGGGTATCGAGATTAAATAAACACGGCATTTTCTCATAAATTTTCAATGAGGTGTAGGTGATTTTGTTGATATATACTTAATCTGCCTCAAAATGATTAATTTCAGCGTTAAACTGCCTAATAGGTTTAGAGTCTTTAATAAACTTTCAAATATACTAATACTTATACTTGTATTGGAAAATCAACAATACGGTTGCTTATTTAGCATTTGTTGATGTAAAAGTAAGCGAACAGATCTTTTTTATAAAAAATGTTTGACGAAGAACGGGCAACTAGGTAATATCCGCACCCGTTGAGAGCAAGCTTGTTTTCAACGATATGTCGGTGATTAGCGCAGCTTGGTAGCGCACTTGGTTTGGGTCCAAGGGGTCGCAAGTTCGAATCTTGCATCACCGACCACTTTTTCTTTTCAATATTTGATCAGTTAAAGTAATGGTTTGGGTGTTATCAAGTTCAGTCGAAGTTTGAACCTAATAACGCCAAGC
>Ga0209396_1004842_pt1 | contig 12946 bp, 15 predicted proteins | sample GOMGulsemesocosm_6_FD_184638 | JGI IMG/M metagenome (GOLD analysis project Ga0209396, IMG submission 184638) | Methane-oxidizing microbial communities from mesocosms in the Gulf of Mexico - GOM8C Gulf of Mexico (SPAdes) (version 2) | ecosystem: Environmental > Aquatic > Marine > Cold seeps...
CTGCTCTACATGCTCTTGACCTTTAATGGTCATATGGCGCTGAACTTTTGCGTCAGACCACCACCAGGCATTAATCGTATCGAAGATCGCTTTGCCGTTCTCCTCAATGTTACGCTCAAGCAGTTGCGCTTGTTCTGCTTGTGGCATATCAGGAAAACACAGTTCTAGATTACGCTTAGCGATGCGCATACGACGACTAATTAGTTTTTTCACTAAGTAACCCATCATTACCCCTATCTTCATTTGCTTATCCAAGGGAAGCAATTGGGTTAAGCGCGCTAAGCCGACACCAAACCAGATCAACCAGAACTTTGGATGCAATAATTGTTTGGAAAACTGAGCTTTTTCTATCATAGTGACCTCGTAAAATAATGCTGAGATAATATAGAAACTTATCTGTATGTGCAGCTAGTGTATTTACCAGTAATAAAACAAAAGCTCAAACTCAACTAGAGTACTGCTGACTTGGCGCTTAAGGTGTCGAATTGAAATCGCAAGGTAGTACCGTACGTGAGATTATATGTTCTCACCAAAACCAAAGTAAGCAATTGTCTCGCCATCGGAATTATAGGTCACGTCTACTTTGATATTCAGGCGCTCATACGGCAGGATATTGTAGCGATAACCGATGCCCACAACGCCAAGCCACTCGCTATCGTTAAAGTCTTGTGTATTGCCCGCTAACTGTTCACCAAAACTTTTACCTGCGCCGCCAATGATGACAAGTGATGATTTATCAAGATACTGATTACCAGTCTCTGAAAGCTTGTGTCGATATTCAACTTCTAAGTTTGCCATGTTACTGGCAATGTAATCGCCAACAGCATAGCCGCGTTGTACCTCTTTGCCTTGGCGTCCATAGGTAGTAAAGGCTGAACTCGGAGCATTTTCGGCATCGATAAGATAGCGACCGACAAATTTTGTCGCAATGATCCTATTTGGATTATTGTCCAAACTTTTAAAATGACGGAAATCAGTAAAGAGTGATGAGTAGGTATTATCAGCATCGTTACCTAGCCATTCAGTATGATTTTCATATTGTAGATCCCAAAGGAAACCACTATGAGGATAATAGAAATGCTCTCTGGTATCCCACTGCATTGAAATGCGATAACCGCTATCATCTTGATAATCGGATGTAAAACCAGCTTGTTCTAATTTGCTTTGTTCCGCTGCATTATCGGCGGTATAACGCGTTGATACATACTTACCACCGACACCAACAAAGAAATCTTCGGCCACTTTAAACATCACATCAGAATCAAAATCGATGGTTTCTTTATTGGTATCGACACCTGATAGGGGGATGTTGGTGCTCGTAATACCGGTCTCGAATGAAACACGGAAATTATCTTCAAATAAAATAATATCACCAGACACCTTCGCAATATAGCTGTCGTTAGACGTATAAATTAGCGGGATCGCAATCGTTGATGCGTCGGATATGACGTCGTTATCATCAGGATAAAACGCAAATAACGGCACTGCAATAATGCCTGTTTTAATCGATGGGTCGTAAAATGGCAGAATGATAGGCTTAAATTTACTGGTGCGATCGACAGCAACGCTATTTTCTTGCGCCGCCGCATTATTCTCAATGATATCTGCATTATGCTTAATAGCAGGGGTATCTGATTTCAAAACAGCATCATTTGCGATCGCAGATAAACTTGTTAGTGCCGTTAAACTACATGCTATTAAGGTCTTATTGAGTACTTTCATTTGGTTATGTAAATCCGAGGGTATATATAACATTTGTGCTGCTAGGGTATAAAAACTGAGAGTAATATACATCTGGTACATTTACGGGTTTGCGCAGTTAAAACAAACGTTAAATAGTCGGTTTTTTTACCAAAAGTATGCGCTTGAATTTCCCGATAAATACGCCTAAAATGTACTGTATAAATAAACAGGTGTTTTAGGCGGGAATTATATAACTCATGAACATCATTCCAATTTTGGCGAGTGCGGGTATTACTGGCTTTGAAAGTCCAGCGGCTGAATATAGCCAGCTGGGCTGTAATTTAGATGAGCTACTGGTCGAGCATCCCAGTGCTACTTTTATTGGTAAGGCCTGTGGCGATTCAATGCAAGGGGTTGGTATCTTTGACGGTGATTTATTGATTGTCGACAGGCATGTCACGCCCACACATCAGGATGTTATTGTCGCCAATTTCAACGGGGAATTCGTGTGTAAGTTACTTGATATTAGAAGGCGACTGTTGCTTTCTGCCAATGAAAAAATCCAGCCTGTAGTCATTAACGATTTTGATACCTTTAGTATTGAGGGCGTGGTTGTTCGCTCTATTCGATGTCATCGACCCAGTCCATTATTGAGTGATAAATAGTGTTCGCGCTGGTGGACGCTAATGCATTTTACTGTAGTGCTGAACAAGTGTTCCGTCCTGACTGGCGCGGTAAACCTGTTATCGTATTATCTAACAATGATGGTTGTATCGTCGCGGCCAATAGACAAGCCAAAGACGCGGGTATCCCTAAGTTTAAACCCTACTTTAAAGTCAAAGCCTTGTGTGAACAGCGAGGCGTGATCGCGCTGTCTTCTAATTACGAACTCTACGCTGACCTGTCGGCCAAAATGATGGATGTGGTGGGGCGATTTGCTCCCGAACAACACATTTACAGTATCGATGAATCATTTTTATCATTTGAGCGCAGTTATCCTGCTATTCCTTGTTTACGTGAACATGGTGCTAAATTGCGGCGTGCGGTATGGAAAGAGTGCCGATTACCCGTATGTGTGGGCATGGGCACCACGCTAACATTAGCCAAAATTGCCAATCATGCAGCCAAAAAAATACGTGGTTATAATGGCGTCTGTGTACTGGATAATGACAGTGAACGCGTGCTGGTATTAGCGCAGTTAAAGGTAGATGAAGTATGGGGCATTGGGCGCAAGTTATCTAAACAGTTGGCGTTTATGGGCATTGAAACCGCGTTAGATTTAGCCAAGCTACCTGTTGGTATTGCCCGTAAAGATTTTAATGTCGAAGTCGAAAGGACAGTAAGGGAACTTAACGGCCAGCCGTGTAAAAGTTGGGATACTGCCAGAGCCGATAAGAAACAAATTTATTCAACCCGCAGTGTCGGCAAGCGTATAATCGAGCTGAGCGCGCTGCAACAAGTACTAAGTAAACATGCAGGTATTGCCTCACAAAAAGCGCGTAAGCAGGGCTCACTGTGCAAGATCATGATGTGTTTTGCGGCCAGTTCGCCTTTTGATGACAACCCCGCCAGCTTTCGCATTATCCATAAATTCCCTTATCCCACTTCTGATGTTACCCAAATAACCAAAGTCGCGACGAAACTCGCCGATGATTTATTTCATGACGGCGTCAGGTATTACAAGATAGGTGTCGGGCTGATTGAATTGGTCGATGGCCGTTATGAACAGCAAGATTTGTTCAATCTCGCGCCAAGCAATGACAAACTCATGGGCGTGTTTGACCAGTTGAATCAAAAATACGGCCGCGACACCCTGTTTTTAGGGGCGCAAGGCATAGATAAAAAGTGGGAAATGCGCCGTAATATGCTAACCCCACAATACACTACCAAGTGGCAGGATCTGCCTAAGGTGCGGTGTTGATTACTGAAGATGAAAATTTGTAAATCGAGTTAGCATATTATATAAATATAGTACGTCATTAAAAGGGAATTTTAATATATGATCACTTGTTATGTTAGATATGTAATTGATCCGTCAAAAATTTCGTATTTTGAAGAATACGCGAAAATGTGGATCCCGTTGGTAGAGAAATTCGGTGGTCAGCACAATGGTTATTTCTTACCTTCTGAAGGTGCGAACAACATAGCCCTCGCGTTATTTTCTTTTCCAAGTTTAGCTGCATACGAAGAATACCGAATAAAATCCGCTAATGATAAAGAGTGCATAAATGCGTTTAAATTTGGCGAAGAAGCTAATTGCATCATTAGTTATGAGCGTAGCTTTTTTAGACCTGTATTTGAGTAAAAGTATTATTTATCAAATCAGTTACAGTTTGTCAGATAATAGTTTTACTAAAACGAACTATCCTATTATATGAATATTATGTATTTAAAATAAGAGGTGCGCTGAATGAAATCTATGAATTGTAAGCAGTTAGGTGGTGCATGCGAAGAGGTGTTCCATGCCAATACATTTGAAGAAATAGCGGAATTAAGTAAGCAGCATGGAATGAAAATGTTCCAAAGCAAAGATCAAGCTCATCTTAAAGCAATGGAAGAAATGCAACAGTTAATACAGAAACCTGAAGACATGAAAGAATGGTTTGAAAATAAAAGAAAAGAATTTGAAGCTCTGCCTGAAAGTTAATTGGCTGATTCGCAATATCAAATGATCATAAATATTGGCTTGTTTCAAGGTATCGATACTGGGTTAAAGTCCAATGGTTGTTCTCAGTGGCAGGGCTTGCTTGGAACTGCGGGTAGGACTACTATGGAATGGCTAGAAGTTATTGAGTCAGCAATCAGTAATGAACAGAGCAGACTACATTTATAGGTACGGTATAAGAAACAGTATAGAAAAATGATAATAGCGAGGTGACAGCGATCGTTGCATAACTGCGCTGTACATAATTAGGGAATAGAAATGTTTTTGCTAAATAATATACATGATAGAAATTACAAAAAGTGTTATCCAACAGAATCAGATGTAATCTTTGATATCTCGGAAAAGCAATTGGGAAATATTAAAAATGTTGCTTGGAACGAGCTGCGAGAAGGCAGTATCGTCTGTGTAGTAACAAGCACTAGAAGAGTCAGTACTTTTTGTAAAGTGACGGCGATTAAAGGGCTTGGAGACAAGGATTCTGATTGTGGCGAAACATTTCTTTTATTCGGCGTCGTGATCGCCAAGCTTATGCCTGAAAGTAATATGGGTTTACTGTTTAGTAAGTTCAATGTTAAGCATCAGTACCTGCCTAATAATAAATTTAGCATAGGTTTTAATGTGGCAGACTTGGGTGAAGCGTTAGATCCCTTAAAAGTAAAAACCAGACGCGGCATTAAAACCATTATCGAGCTTAAAGGAAACGCAGAATAAATCAGTCAAGTTTGACGCTCGTATAAGGGCGTTACTTGACTCAAATAGGTTTTAAAACTAGCCCACGAAGTTGGAGGCTAGCACTGAACGGGTAAATGAAAAATTAACTAATAATTATTTTAGCCAATTCATCATTAGCAGGTAATTTCTCACCAACTGGTTTTCCAGTTTCACAATGATAGGCCAAGCCACTCATAAGCGTCTTGAAAACGCCTTTCATTACATGTCGCATCACTAAATGCCCCAACAACCATCCCAGTGGGCCGGCTTTGACGACAAAGTCTGATGACATGTAAATTTCACTGCTGTTTGCATCAAGCGCTTTCACTCTCATTTCTGCATGCATATTTTTTAACGGTAGTGAAAACTCAGAAAGCACCATTTTAAAACCTTGGCCTTCTTGGTAATCAACAATTTCTTCAACCAGGCTTGAGCCATCGTTAAAGGTACACAAGCGTTTTGCGCCCAGTCCTGAGCTTATATCACCTACGATAGGGGATGATTTTATCGTGGTTGCAAATTTTTCAACGCTGCTGAAGTCCGCCAACACTTGCCAGATCTTCGCCGCAGGAACATTAACTTTGATTGTTTTTTCAGTATGATGTGACATAAAAACGTCCTTATTTTAATTAAATGTTTGCCGGCAACCAGTTTGGTGAGCCGTCAATGTCGCTTGAGTTCTCTTCCCTAATTTGCTTTTAATCCTTTGATAATGATCTCAATAGAGGTTGATAGATCTTTTTCAAAATTTGGTTTCAACTCTTTGAATTCATCTTGCTGATATATTTTTATAAGCGCTTCATTTTGCGAATTTGCTGCCCAGTAATTAGCTGTTGCGGCATAACTCAGAGTTAAAAATTTAAACGCATCTTCACCTTGGATATCCGGATAAATACGGCTGATCTCCATGGCGATCGTGTAGAGTAAATTCTTCGCCTGTCTTTTGAATTCCACTAACTGTTCATAAGCGCTATTTTTTTCAAGCGCGATAAATAGAAGCGGGGTTAAATCAAGAAATCTTGGGTGCGCCACAAGTGACTTTACCCAGATATTTGCAAAGTGTGTTATGTCCGCATCTTGGTTAAGTTTTTGTAGTTGTTGGCAACACTCCATAAACCAATCTTCAAACAGGTCGGCAAACACACACAAAAAAACCTCTTCCTTGGAACTAAAGTAGCGATACATGTTGGATTTAGTAAATCCCGCTTCAGCAGCAATACCATTGAAGCTCACCTTGTCGTAACCATTCTTTTTGAATAGCGCGAAAGCAGCTTTATAAATAGCTTCTTTTCTTTCATTTTTTTTTCGTCTGTTGTAGCTCGCTGCCAATTCATTCTTTTCGCTTAAGTGTCCAGTGGTCTCTTATTTGCATTTTAGGAGACCAGTAGTCTCTTGTCAATGGTTGATTATGATTAACAGGCAAGAACTGAATATTAAAAGCGATGAATACGGTACTGGTATTGATTTTGGAGAGGGGAATCGCAGTGCAGGGCAACGCTTGTATCTACCTACATATAGATATGATACGCTAGTTCATAGCGCTTATGTTTGGTTAGCTGAATAACGTGTTATATTGGCAATTTAATCAATTATGGCTGTATTGATATGACAGATAAAAAACTTATCCGCATTTTGAAAGTGTTTATTGTAGTTGGTATATCACTGATATTATTCGGTCATTATCTTTTGTCATACACCGATTTTACCCAGCAGCATGGCGTGACGGGCATTATGATTAGTGCGGGCTGTATTGCCTTGGGGTTTGCGTTCTCGTTACCAACAAAAATGTATCTGACCTTTGTATTGGTTAAACGTGAAAGTGAACAGAAACAATAATAATAACGACGGGACAATTGTGAGATTATGAAAGAAACGACTAGATATTTGATTGTATTAGTAATGTTATTGGTTGCTGTGGCAATTGAATAATCGCTTTTGAGCTTGCGGGAAAAAGAGGTTTTTTGGATTAAAGGAGCCAATGAGATGCTTGCGCTATGGCTGAAATTGCTGGTGGTATTTTCATTACCAACCAGCATCTGTATTCGCGATTATTTGCTTAAACTCACCTTTATTTTCTTAAATAAGTCGTATTAGCTTAATTTAAATCGAGCAACCAATGCCGCGAGCGCCTCGTTTTCGTCGGTAAGACTTTGCACACTTACCTTAGTATCTTGACCGTTTTGACTTAACTCTTGCACCATCTCTTGGATGGTATGCATATTACGCGATATTTCTTCCGTCACAGAGCTCTGCTGTTCAGACGCGGTTGCAATTTGGGTACTTAAATCATTAATTTCCACGATAGATCCGGTCATGCTATCCAGGCTACCTGTGACTAACGATGTATTTTTTGCCACTTTCTGACAGCTCTCAGTGGTATGATTCATTGCGTTGACCGCAGATCCGGCACTAGCAGTCAGGCTCTGTAACATCTCATTAATTTTAGCGGTACTATCTTGGGTTGAGGCCGCTAAAGAGCGAACTTCATCAGCAACCACAGCAAAACCACGTCCTTGCTCACCCGCTCTGGCAGCTTCAATAGCCGCATTCAGTGCTAACAAATTAGTTTGATCTGCAATGCCACCAATAACTTCTAATACCGTAGCAATATTTTTAGTACCTTCATTCATCGCGTTAATACTTGCAGCAGTATCATCCATTTCAGAAACTAAAGACATGACACTATCCGATGCCTCGATAACCGTTACTTTGGATGCTTTTGCTTCCTCATTGGCGGCTTGGGTACTGGTTGCTGTCTGTAGTGCATTTTGCGCTACTATGTCTGCAGTGGTGCTCATCTCGGTAATAGCTGTCACTGCTAGTTCAGTTTCGGCGCTATGATTATCCAGTGCTTGGGTATTACGTTCAGACTGGGAATGAATATCATGAATACCACGGGTGATATTTTTTGAAGCCCCGGAAATATCTAACATCATCGATTGTAAGTAACCAATAAAGTTGTTCACCGAATGACTAATATCGGCGACCTCGTCATTACCCTTAATCACTAATCTCGAGGTAAGATCCGCTTCGCCACTCGATAAATTATCAATACTTAATTTCAGCACCAGTAATTCACGAATAATACGGTTGATAAGCCAAAGTGAAAACACAATCGCAACAATGAAAAGTACAGTGGCGAATTTAAAGCTATTTTGTATTTCTGTATCGAAAATATTCGCTGTCGCTGTTGTCAAACTTGCTTCAATAGTCGAGATTTCACTCTCATAGGTACCTGTACCTAATGACCAGCCCCAATCAGGGAAGATATTACGAACATACAGGATCTTGTTCTCCATTTTATCCGTCTCTGCATTTTTAAACGCTGCTGACATAAAAATAGCGGACTCATTTTGCAGACGTTGTGCTGAATTACGGGTAAAGTCTGCGGTAGTACCGATTAACTTAGCGTCTGGATGCATCAGGATCTTACCGCTTGCATCTTGCACCCAAAAATAACCATCTTCACCATACTGAGTAAGGCTTACCGCATTTAATGCCATATCAATTTTGCTTTGTTTTAAGCGGCTAGTATATTCACCTGTCGCAATCACAAGGTTGAGCTGCTCAAAATAGAAAGACGCCGACATTTTTTCTTCAATTTCCTCAGACACTGGGTTTAGATCATAATACAGGCTATAACCCACGGTTGATTTTTTAGCGCTACTGATGATATCGCGAACGTAATAATTGCCTTTTTGATCTTGTAAATCATAACCCGAACGCCCGATAAGACGGCGATTTGCCCCATTTGCCATGTATTCAAATGATTCGGCATCAAAAGCAAAAATGTAACGTCCATCATTCCAGCGGTAGTTGTCTACAAATGCATAAATATTTGCTTCTGCATCTTCATCCGACGGGGCATCGGCATACATATCAGCAATTGTTTTTTTGAATGTTAAGATATCGGTGCGCAGTTCTTGTCTAATACGATTTGCAGAAGATGACTCATATAAATTGGCCAAAGATAAGTTAAGGTTGTCGGTTTGACCTTGTAAGTTATTCTTTATTAAAGTTTCTACTTTCGAACGTATGTTAACCTTCTCTGCCTCTAACACTGTCTTTTCAGTCATGAAAATACTGGTAATAAAGAATCCATTAACAAGTAACAGCATCACGCAAATGGTAAGTGTTAATTTAATTTTGATTGTTAGTTTCATTTGACTCAGTTTCGGCAAAGCGTGATTCAACATAAATCACTAAGAGGGCAGGAAAATAACATATAAACAACATTATTCAATACCTCTTTTAAACTTATATGAAACAAAGTGTAACGATAAGGTTCACTGAATTTAACGTAAAACCACATCATAAATACTAACTTATTCATATATATCAATATAAAACCATGCTCAAATAACTTTTATGTGCATATGAAGTATATAGTGATTACATGTCGATTCGATATTTAATCTCGTACTGGCCCAACCTTTAAAGTGTGATCTTTCATCATTGCTGGTTTGAATATGGTGGATCTTATCTTGCATTTTTTGCCAAAATGCCAGTCAGCTTGTTATCCTGTTGGGCTTGGCCTTACGTTATAAATTTGGATAAAGATGAAACAGTCAATTGTACATATTGCTTTGGTCGTTCGTGATTACGATGAAGCACTGGATTTTTATATCAATAAACTAAAATTTGAGTTGGTCGAAGATACTTATCAGCCAGAGCAAGATAAACGTTGGGTTGTGGTTTCACCTCCTGGTTCCACAGGCGTGTCGTTGTTGTTGGCTAAAGCATCTAAGTCTGAACAGCTAGACTTTATTGGCAATCAAGCAGGTGGACGCGTTTTTCTATTCTTAAATACAGATGATTTTTGGCGTGACTATAACCGCATGGTCGCAGACGGTATTAAGTTTGTGAGACCACCTCAAGAGCAAGGTTACGGCACAGTTGCCGTATTTGAAGACCTTTATGGCAATAAGTGGGACTTACTGCAGTTAAGTGCAGATCATCCTATGTCAAAGAGATGATCCTATTCATATAGGTACTATATAAGCAGCGATTATAAGCACTAGTTATTAACGAACTCTTCGGACCAAACATCCTGTATCTCTGGCCAACCCCAGACGTTTATCGATACGCCTTTGAGTACGCCTTGGAAATATAGTGTCTGTCTGTGGTGCAGCATAGGTATCATCCAGTGTTCTGTGATCATGGCAGTGCTAATGGATTCCAACTCGGTAAGATAGTTCGTTAGTGGTTGTTGCTGGCGAATGCTGATTAATTTAGTTCGCAGCCAGTGACTCGCCTCAGCAGACAGACTTTGATTAAGTACCGCGTTAGATAACATCCAGTGAAATACCGAGGTCGGCAGGTTGTCGTCTAAATCCAGACTAATCAAGATAAGGTCTTCTATCAGGGTATTGGCACTGGCCTTTTGTACTAGCTCCTCAAAAGAATAGACATTAACCTCGCAGTCGATCCCCGCTTGCTTAAGTAACGTCATCATCGCCTGAGCACATTCCTTCAAGGTATGATGCTCGAATATGGCGATAGTCAGCTTGCTTGGCAAGGGTTGTTCTGCGGTGTCAGTCGAAATGATCTTTAACCAATTGGACAGTAGGTTGTATGCTGGAATGGCTTCAATTGGGTTGGCTGATTGTTTTAATTCTGCCATCAGTTTATCAGCGGCAAGCAGTTGGCTCAGATATTTACGCTGCAATAGCGACAGCTGAGCTTTACTGTTTATCATCGCCAGTAAACAGCCATATTCTATTCGGCTCTTTTGATCGCTTTCAATCGCCTGCTCATCAGGTGCCACTTCCGGTTCAAGACTGCTAACTTTTTGCTCAAGGCTGTATTCTTGCCCAAGACTGTTTGCTTGCTCAAGGCTGTTTTCTTGCTTAAGGCTATTAGTCGCATAGTTTGAACGGATCTGACTGGTTTTGTGCACTACATTCGCCTGTAGCTCTGTTGTACAAGGTAAATCGGTTTGTTGCGACGATACTTGCCAGATCGTTACTGTATCTGTGAGTGCACGATGGCCATAATAGTTGTCGTACGCCTGCAATCGTAAGTACTGCTGCGTGTGTTCTTGTACCCGAAATGCACCACTTCCGACGATAGCCGCGGTTGCGTTAAGTTGCGATTGTAGCTGAAGGTACGGCTGAATCGAATATTTCACATCAGCAATAAGTCCGGCAAACCCTGGATCTGGTTGATCTAATTGAAATTCGACACGCAGCGGATTTACCGCGGAAACATGACTGACATGTGCAAGTTCCGTTTTATAGGTCGGCAGCTGTTTAAGGCGATTAAATAATTCCGCTATTTTCTCGGCATTAATGGCGCTGCCGTCATGAAAGGTCAGTGCAGGGCGCAGATAGAATCGCCAGCGCTGTAGCTCTGCGTTGTAAGTCCAATGGTGGGCTAACTGGCGGCCGATAATGCCATTTTTATCGCACTGTACCAGACAGCAATAAACCTGACGTACCAAGAAACGCTCACTATTTCTTAACGCGATATGCGGAAGTAGGGCAGAGAAAGAACGCGCGTAAGTCAGCTGAATGTGTAATCGACCTTCACGTTGTACCGCGCCCGAGGTGTTTTGCAGCAATTGCCCAAACAACACTTGGTCATTGTCGATAAGGGTTAGTGCTTTCTCGTATTTACCCACGGCAATCATCTGCTGCGCCAGTTCTGCTTTTAGTTCATCGACAGCATAAACCAGATAGAGCCGAGAACGTTGATTACGTCCCGCCTTTGGTATCCATTCTAACCAGCCTAAATCACGCATCTCGTTTAATAAGGTGCGGCAATGTCGGGTGCTGGTAAACATCACTTCAGCTACTTCCTGCAGGGTGATGGCTATTTCTTGTTTAACCCCAAGCTTACTTAACCGAGAGAAGTGCAGTATTTTTTTCTCATTATTCAAAACAGGCTGCATATTATCACCACCACTTCCTCATTTAGTTCGTATTTAGGGATTAAAGGAGATTTATAGCAAGATTACGACTTAATGCGGATGTAAACAATAAAATTCACTCTGTTTTTTGCTTCCTGTTATTGGGGGATACTTAACGCATCATTTAAGCCTTGTATTTAAGTACAGGGTAAGCGCTTAAATCACACATCAAAATAGACAGAGGAATAACCATGCTAGAGACAATCAAAGCCATCTTTAAGAGTGCATCAGGCTCTTTATCTGGTCATGGATCAAACAGTGCACTCGCTGAGTATTATCAGTCTCGCCTGCAAGCAACTAACAGTGTTGTTGAAGTAGAAGCCATTCTTAGCATGAACACGTTAATGTCATTCAATGAGCAGGAAGAACAGCTAAGTGAGGGGTTAAAATGAGAATCGAGCATGTGGCGATCTGGTGTAAAGATCTGGAAGACATGAAACACTTTTACACGCAGTTTTTTAATGCCAAAAGTAATGACAAATACGAGAATCAGACCAAAGGTTTTCGTTCCTACTTTTTGACCCTGCTGGATGGCCCACGCATCGAGTTGATGCAGATGGATTCGGTGTTGGTATCTGCTGCTGATGTATTCCCGCAGTTCACCGGATTGGCTCATATCGCCTTTTCTGTTGGCTCTGAGGCAAAGGTTGATGAAATGGCGGCGATCTTTATCGCCAATGGTTATGAAGTGCTGGATGGTCCACGCTGGACTGGTGATGGTTATTATGAATGTGTGGTGTTAGACCCTGAATGGAATCGAGTTGAGATAGTGGTGTAGTAATTACTTTTTAGTCGATCCAAGCATCAATGAAGTCGAGACAGCAATGATGCTACCGCACAACATTTGTTATGCGGTAGCAAGATATAACTTTTTAGCTTGTGGTTAAATTAGTTAGCCACTCTGATTAGTGTACTGCTATCGGTATGAGACATTGACTGACCGTAAATATCTAACATCGTATTTTGTGAATAAGTTA
>Ga0209396_1004847_pt1 | contig 12941 bp, 13 predicted proteins | sample GOMGulsemesocosm_6_FD_184638 | JGI IMG/M metagenome (GOLD analysis project Ga0209396, IMG submission 184638) | Methane-oxidizing microbial communities from mesocosms in the Gulf of Mexico - GOM8C Gulf of Mexico (SPAdes) (version 2) | ecosystem: Environmental > Aquatic > Marine > Cold seeps...
CCTTGGCAAATGTATGCGCAATTGAATGTTGGTGAGCAATTACTAAAACAATCAAGCAGTACCTTTGCTAGTGGTGCGTTGGGCTGGCAGCTATCTAATGATAATAATTATGCTGCACTCGAATGGCGTCACTTCCAAATAAATGATGATCGTTTAAAGCAATTGGATTCTGATAAGGGATACGAATGGTCAATTACCTTTGGCAAATATTTTTAATTTTAGCTTGCTCGTTGCCGCTAGCAGAAGCACTTGAGCCTGGTGATAAGGTTCCTGACTTTGTGATGCCAAGTACTAATGGTGCACCACAGAGATTGTCGGAGCAATTAGGCAGTCCAGTAATGCTGGTATGGCTTAATAATTGTAATGCCTGCGCGGAAGAATTAATTGATTGGCAATATTTAGCAGAAAGCTGGGCGGTAGAGGGGTTAACTACCTGGTTTTTATGGCGTAGACAAGAAGGTTATAAGGCCCCTTGGTCGAGATTGCCTGTTTTAGAATATCAAGCGCAGAATGCACAGGCTTGGTGGTTTGAACCTAGCCCTGCTGTCATGTTCATTACCCCTGACGGTGTATTGGATTATTTGTTTATCGACAAAGTGAATATGCGGAAAGTTGAAGTCGCCAATGAGTTAAAGTATTGGCTACAAAATAAAGAATGGTTTCAGTAAAAGGTTACATACCATGCGTTTAATTTATTTAATGCTATTAACAATAGTATCCAGTTGGGTTATTGCTCAACCGATAGCTGAGAATACTCAGGCAAGTAAAATTAGCCAAAAAGCAATCTCTATCAAGCAGTCAGTTTTAGAGTTGAATCGTAATCTCTATCAATTAGAGGAGGACTTATTAAGTCCTGCGACGACTCGAGCCGGCGTCTATTTCTCTTTGTCATACGGTGAGTTTTTCGAACCGTACTCAGTCAATATTACTATCGATGATAAGCAGCCGATTCAATATTTATATACTAAACGGCAGGTTGATGCTTTACGACAAGGCGCTGTACAACCGCTGAAGAACTTAAACTTGGGGCCTGGTATTCATACCATTAAAGCGATCGCGAAAGGCGTCGATAATAACGGCAAAAACCGCGAGTTAGTGCTGGAACAAACGGTAGAAAAACACGATAAACCTTTGTATATCGAATTGAAAATTCAAGATAATAAAGAAATTCAAAGTGCAGAACTGATGATTAGTCAGTGGTAGTTGTATGAAATTTTTGTTGTATATTCTTTTAATTATAAGTACCAGCACAGCGTTCGCTTTAGACAGCGAGCAGGAAGTCTTGCGCTTAAAAAAAGGTGAATATTATTATCATTATCTCACTGGGGATTTCCCCAGTGCGATGAATCAACTTGCGCAGTGGCGAAGTAGTGGTGGTGCTATTGCTGATGAAGCGGATGTAATGGAAGCAGCCATGTTGCTTTCATTGGGTTTGCATCAGCAAGCTCAAGATATTTTCGAGCGTATACAGCAAGAAGGCAGTAGTGCGTCTTCTCAAGCTTGGTTTTATCTCGCGCAACGCTGGTTCGAGCTAGAGCAATTTGAGTCAGTTCTTTTTAGTATCGAGCAAATGTCGATAGAGGATATTAGCGCGTCAGTTATCGCTGAAGCTCAGTTTATGAAAACCAGTGCTTTTATTGAATTGGGAGAGCATAAAAAAGCCCAGAAGCAAATATCGACTATGGTGCGAAATGGTATTTGGACGGGGTATGCTCGTCACAATTATATCTTGGCCATGTTCGATGGTAATAACAGTGGTCAAAGTTTGGCGCTATTGATTGAGGATGCGACTTATTACTTGCCGCAATCCGAAGAAGGAAAAAATCTGAAAGACCGGATTAATCTAATCGCCGGGCTGCACTATTTGCAAGGTGGCAGAAACCGCTCAGCGGAAAAGCATTTAAAAAGAGTTAGTTTAGATGGGCCTTATACTCCAGCCGCCTTATTACAATATGGTTGGGGGCAAGTCGAGCAGGGGCGCTATGATCAGGCATTGCAACCGTGGCGTGAACTACAAACTCGATTCAATCGTTTTGACCCAGAAGTGATGGAGTCCATGTTAGGTGTGCCACATGTTTTGGAGTTAATCCGGGCTCATAGCCAAGCGTTAAAAACTTATGAAGTGACCGAGAAACGATTAACGGCAATGAAAGCGGCAGTGGAGCATATAAATGCAGGCCTTGCTGAAGATCAGTGGTTAGAACGCTGGATTTCACAACAAAAAGATCAAAGCTGGGGCTGGCAAGCGAATATTGAAAAAACCTTACCCTTGGATGATACCACGGCGGTGCTGAAAAATTTATTAGTAGAAGGCTCATTCGTTAATCAAATGACGGAGTACCGAGACCTTGTATTATTAAGCGATTATCTGATCGAAAAAGAAGAAAACTTACAGTTGTGGATTACCTTAGTTGATAAGCGAGAGCGTGAGTCTAAAGCAGATCAGGCAAACCCTATTATCAATAAAGCTAACCAGAAGTTAGATTTGGTGAAAGCTGAATTTAAAAATTTAGAAGCGAACTTACATAAATCAGATGAAGAGATTTTTGCATTGCCCAACCAAGCAGAAGAGAAGAAGATTTCTTTGCTTGTTGAGTCTGCAAAAGGAATTGAGCGCTTAATTCAGATGAATAAGGCCAGTCGTAATGTGGAACCTTATAAGCAACGCTGGGCAAGAGTTAAGGGGGTTTTCTTGTGGCAGATGAGCGAAGACAAGCCGCAAAAAAAATGGCAGCTCAAAAAAGAATTAGTCGCGATAAATCGCTTGATAAAACAAACTGATACTCAATTGTTGGAAGTTCGTTTGGCAAATCAATGGGCTCCTAGCGCTTGGTTAGGCATGAAAGAGCGAATTTTAGTTATGCTTGAGCAAACCAGCAAAATCAAACAGCTTTCTCTGCAGGTGCGCGATGAAAGTAAGCAAGCGCTGATTGCAGAATCTAAGCAGTATTTAAACGATTTAACCCATCGAATTAATGATTATTTATCTCAATCCCGTTTATCGATAGCGCGTCTTTATGATGACGCGTTGCAGCATTATGTTGCTACTGGCTCAATTGATGAGAAGGGTGAGTAGTATGAAAAAATTATTACTAATCCTTAGTTCTATAATCCTGTTACCTGCGTGCAGCTTGTTTGAATCTTTTTCTGAGCCAATGCAGTTAAGTGATCAGACGTTAGAGAACATGAAACCGCTGAAGATTCGCTTGTTAGCAAACGAAAATATTGAAATAAGTCATGACGAAGTCATGGATAAATACCGCAAATACCTTGATGTATCGACAGACGCGGAAATGCGGGTAAGAACCCATCATCGCATCGCAAACCTGCGTTTGCAAAAAGACGAGTTCATCTGGGAAGGTGGCGACGAATCTGATGAAGCAAAACTGAAAATCGCTGAAGCAGATCTTGGTCGAGAGTCTATTGCAGATTATGAATCATTATTAGCACAATATCCTGATCGTAATGATAATGATTTGGCCCTTTATCAGTTGGCAAAAGCCTATTCTTTAGCGGGAGAACCTTTTGAAACGATTCGAGTATTAGAACAGCTCGCAGAACTTTATCCGCGTTCAAATTATTATTTGGAATCATTGTTTCGTTTGGGTGAGATTTATTATGCTAACGGTGTTTATGAGCAAGCAGAAAATGCTTATCAGCGGTTGATTGATCGTGGCTCGGATACTAATAAATATCATTTAAGTGCGATGTATTTAGTTGGCTGGGCTCAGTTTAAACAAAATAACTATCAGCAATCATTAATGTCTTTTACTCATGTTCTTGATGCAGAGTTTCCTACGGAAGACGATGTCTTATCCGCTTCAATCAGTCAGCAAGATATGATGAAAGACATTCTACGCATCATGGCGATTACTTTTGATTATCAAGGCGACTGGGAAAACATTAGTCAGTTCTATGCCGGTATAGGTGGGCGTCACTATGAGCACTTAGTTTACGATACTTTGGCGAGTCAGTATTATAAAAAGAAATATTATAAAAGTGGAGCCTCAACATTACGTGCTTTTATTAAGCGTTATCCGCAAGATGTATTAGCGCCAGTATTTTATCAGCGAGTTGTTGAGGGCTATACGAAAGCGCGTTATCCAACCCTATTGCGTAAGCATAAAAAGATATTTGTGAAGATGTTTGGTGTTGAAAGTGAATACTGGCAGCAGCACGGCTTTGCTGTTCAAAATGCAATTAAACCTGCTTTAGCGACTTACATTTGGGACTTAGCACGATTTAATCATGCTTGGGGTCAGCGAATTAAGAATAAAAAGGAAAAGAAACAACGCTTACAAGAAGCTATGGAATGGTACGCTGAATATATTCTCAGCTTTCCGGATGCTGAAGATACGGCAAAAGCCCATTTCTTGTTAGCGGAAGTTGCTTATCAAACGAAGCAATATCCATTAGCTAAAGACCACTATGAAATTGTTGCCTATCAATACCCGAGTTATGAGAAGGCCAGTGAGTCGGGTTATGCAGCCATTTTAACCTATAGCAAGCATCGACCTAAAAAAGCGGATAAAACCATTTGGCGTCAGTTAACGGTTGCGAGTGCGATGCGCTTTGTCCAAGAATTCCCACAAGACGAACGTCGTGGACAGGTATTAGTGAATACATCTGAGATGTTATTGACCGATAAGTATTATCAGCAAGCGCTCGCAACAGCGAATCTAGCTTGGCAAAGTAAGGGGAATTTATCCGATCGTCACCGTTATGGCGCTTCTCTAGTACGCAGCCACGCAAGCTTTCAGTTGGAGCAGTTTATCGAGGCTGAGCAAGCGATTGTTGAAGCATTAGCCTATAAAAAGATTAAACGTTCAGTGCGCAAGGATTTACGTGAAAAATTAGCCGCTTCTGTTTATAAGCAGGGCGAAATGGCTAAGGCTAACGGTGATAATGAAAATGCTGTAAGAAACTGGTTGCGAATAGCTGAGCTAGTGCCTGAAAGTGATATTAAAGTCAGTGCAGAATTTGATGCGGCGACGTTATTAATGGCCTCGGAACAGTATGAACAAGCGGTTCCTGTATTATTAGCATTCAGAAAAACGTATCCAGATCATCGATTAATAAAAGACATTCCCTCTAAACTCATTGTTGCTTATGAAAGCCAGGAAAACTGGGGTGATGCAGCATTTGAATTACAAAAGATCTGGCAACAAGGTGGTGAAGGGGATCAACAGCGTATAGCGTTATTCCAGTCGGCAGAATACTTTGAAAAGGCGAAGGATTTGAAGAATGCCCTCGCTATGTATAAGCGTTATGCCCACGATTATAAAAGACCTTTCAACCCGGCTATTGAAGCACATAATAAGTTAGATCAAATCTATCTTGAATTGGGCGATGATACTAAGCGTTTATTCTGGATGAATAAAATTGTTTGGTTACATCTGGGTGCTAAAAAAGACAAAACAGATCGTTCAAAATACTTAGCTGCTAAAGCTTCGTATGAGCTTGCGGAAAATGAACGTATTAAATATGACAGAATTAAAATCTCTCTGCCTTTAGCTAAAAGTATTGATAAGAAAAATAAGCGCATGAAAGCAGCATTAGAACGTTATACCCAAGCGGTTCAGATTGGCGTATTGGAATATACAACCTCTGCGACCTACCGTATTGCTGAGCTTTATTCTGAGTTTAGTAAGCACTTGATGGCTTCAGAGCGCCCAGGGGGCTTGGATGAGTTGGAACTTGAAGAATATGAGTACTTATTGGAAGACCAAGCGTTCCCATTGGAAGAAGCGGCTATTGAAGTGCACCAGACCAATGCAGGTCGTACCTATGATGGACTATATGATGAGTGGGTTAAAAAGAGTTACGGTTCTTTAGCCGATCTTATGCCAGCCCAATACGCAAAATTTGAAAAGCAGGTGAGTTATGTTGACGCCATTCGTTAATGCCATGCGCCTAGTATTAATTACAGTTATGGCCGTATTAAGTGGTTGTAGTTTGTTGGCGTCTAAGCCCGAAGTAGTTGATACCCAGGCAGAAGTTTTAGGTCCAATTGACCCTGCGTTGCAGCAAGGTTTTAGTGATGCTTTGGTTTTATTAAGGGATGAAGAATATGTTGAAGCAGAAGTAGCGCTGGTTACTTTAACAACTCAGTATCCTGATTTTGCTGGCCCATGGTCTAACTTGGCGATTGCTCAAAATAAGCAAGATAAGTTTTCGGCGGCATTAGTGAGTATTGATAAAGCACTTGTGCAAGATAGCGAGTTTTGCCAAGCGATGTCTTTGAAAGGTGTTATTCTTCGAGAGCTGGGGCAATTTAAGTTAGCAAAAGAACAATATCAAGCGGCCATAGCATGTAACCCAGAGGATGCATTAAGTATTTATAATTTGGGGGTTCTATCCGATCTATATCTGCACGATGAAGTATCTGCTTTAGGCTATTACCAAGCTTTCTTGAAGACCCAGGGAGAGGAGCAAGATGAGACTATTAAGTCTTGGGTTGTCGATATTAAGCGTCGTGTACCAGAACCTACACCAGAAATAGAAGTAAACCCGGGAGCGGATGCTGATCAAAAAACCTCTGAGCCCCAGTTAGCGGGAGAAGAAATATGAAAATTGTATTATTACTTCTGTTCGTTATCATCCTGCCAATTCAGGCCGGTGAGGTTATTCGCTTAGACGGTATTTCTATTCAAGGCAGTAGTGAAGAACCGAATGTTCTTTACATTACCCCGTGGCAAGCGGCTCCTGGCACAGGGCGTTTATTTACCCCTGTTAACAGTTATCGTGATCAATGGCTTAAGCCTATTAACCGCCAAGTGATGCTGCGCGAAGTTAAATACTTGAATCATTATCAAAAGAAAAATGCTTTTTCTCCTGCGGAATATAAAAATAAATAACTTTCGCATTATAGAATTAGCACACAGGTATCAGTATACTGAATCGAATGACAAAATTTCACCTAGTTGTTTATTGAACGACTAGGTACTGAAATGTTTTAAATATAACAACTAGAAATAAAAATTAGGGGAGTACACATGGATACTATAATTCGATTTTTTCAAGAGGGTGGCACTTTTATGTACCCAATCGGAATTATTTTGGCGATTGGGCTAGCCGTGACGCTAGAACGCTTTATCTTTTTAACACGAGAGAAATCTTCGAATCGTCAATCGTTTGAAGAAGTTTTACCTATGTTACAAAAGCGTGATTTCCGTGCCGCATTAAATTATGCCAATTCATCGGATGCAAAAATTTCGACTATCTTTGCTGCAGGTATCAGCCGTATTCCTTCTGGACGTCGTGAAGACATCGAATTAGCGATGGAAGAAGGTGTTATGGAAGCAATCCCACAATTAGAGAAACGTACGCAATACGTTGCTACCTTAGCTAATATTGCAACTTTGATGGGACTATTGGGTACCATTATGGGTCTTATTGCCGCCTTTACCGCCGTTGCTAATGCTGCTCCAGCCGATAAAGCAACCCTACTATCTCAGTCTATCTCCGTCGCGATGAATACCACTGCATTTGGTCTGATGGCTGCGATTCCTTTACTACTGAGTCATACTTTTTTACAAGCTAAAACCAACGAGATTGTTGATAGCATCGAAATGGCTGGGGTTAAGTTCTTAAATATCGTAACTGAGCGCAAGCAGAACCCTACTAAAGAAGGCTAATGGAGAAGTTGTAATGAGACGCCATAAGAGAATGAAATCCGAGGCGGATCTCGATATTACTTCCTTCATGAATTTAATGATCATTTTGGTTCCTGTACTGCTATTGAATATGGTATTCGCGCAGACAGCCGTGCTTGATCTTAAATTGCCATTAGGGGATTCTGTCGGGAGCGCTGATCCTGAAGCTATTTCAGTTGAAGTGACTATTCGCAAAACCGGTATGCAAGTTATTGTTGCCGCTGGCGGAGCATCTCGTTTGATTGGAGATATTCCGGTAGTCGATAAAAAGCAAAATTATAAAAAATTATCTGAAACCTTACAGCAGGTTAAGAAGGGCTTTCCAGATAAAAAAGATGTGGTATTACTGTCGACACCAGAGATTGATTACCAAACCCTGGTCGCTGTAATGGACACTGCGCGTTCATATGAAACTGTGGTAGTAGCCTCCTTAGTCACAGCTGTGTTATTTCCTGAGGTCTCTTTAGGGGATGCCGCGGTTATTGAATCTGCTTCTACGGAGGTGCTGCCATGAAAATGTCAAGACGCGCCAAGCGTATGCAGCGGAATCACAAGCGTAATGCAAATAAATCGGTTTTAAACTTAACCGCTTTGATGGATATTTTTACAATTTTGGTATTTTTCTTGATGATGAATCAAAATGATTCAGAAATTCAAAGTAATGATTCCATTCAATTGCCAAAATCCATTGCCGCCAATGAGTTAAAAGATACGGTTCGCATTCTAGTAACCAAGGATGATCTGCTAGTACAGGGTCGTTCTATTGCTAAAATGGCTGCAGTCTCAAAGATTGAAGGTGAGATTATTCCGGCTCTAAAGAAAGAATTGGATTATTTGGCCAGTCGCTCACCATTGCCCTTGGAGTTAAAGGAAGAGGGGCGTCCTATTACTATTATGGGTGATAAGGATACGCCATACTCCATACTCAAACGAATAATGGATACCTGCGCGAAGGCTGAGTTCAATAATATTTCATTGGCAGTTAGTCAGAAAGGGGAGGCGAGCTAATTATGGCGACAGTTAAAGTACGTCCTCCCGAACTGCCTTGGAATGATGCGGATCAGAAAAACTTTCGTTTAATTTTGGTGATTTTTTTAAGCATAGTGTTTGTGGTTGGCTTTGTCGTGCCACGCATCACCTTGCCTGAGATCGATCGTAAGGAACTTGAAAAAGTTCCAGCCTCACTGGCAAAAGTGATTAAGCGTAAGAAGCTTGAGAAACCCAAGCCTAAGCCAAAACCTAAGCCAGTTGAGAAAAAGGAAGAGAAGAAACCTGAACCTAAAAAGGTTGAGGAAAAACCTAAGCCTAAGCCGAAACCTAAGCCAAAACCCAAGCCTAAGCCAAAACCTAAAAAGGAAGTGCCTAAGGAAAAAAGGGTGAAAGCAAAAGAGAAAGCGAAAAAAGCTTTTGGTAACGATGCGCTTAAAGCGTTAAGTAGCATTAAAGCATCAGTGCCCATTTTAGCGCTTAATACCTCGAGTAAAGGTTTATCGAATAAGGGGAATAAGGCAACTAATGTTGGCTCAGTTATTGATCGTAACGCTGTTGGTCGCGGTTCAGGTGGTGTAAGTGTCGCGTCATTAACGACAGCAACAGTAGGCGAAGATTTGTCTGCTCGTGATGTTACTGCAGTTGAATTGAGCAGTGAAGAGATTCAAATTGAAGAGACTGGGCGTAGTCGCAGTCAAGAAGAACTTCGTTTGGTCTTCGAAAAGCACAAGTCAGCGTTTGACCGCCTATATCGCAAGGCCTTGCGTAAAAATGCAGCGCTGGAAGGCAGTGTGACGTTGAAACTTGAAATTCAGCCAAATGGTAAGGTTTCTAGTTGTAAGGTTGCAGAGAGTGAAATAAAAGATGTGAGATTGCAAAAACGTCTAGCATCCCGTTGTCGCTTAATTGCTTTTGAAGATAGAGCTAATATAGATATTACAGTGGTCGAATTTCCGATTCGATTTATTCCGTAATACTTAACAGCTAAAGAAAAAGTCACCTTCGGGTGGCTTTTTTTTTCTTTGTAATTTGTATTAAACTAACTGAATACCATCAAGCTGAATGCCACTAAGGGTGTGACATGCCTCAACTCAAAGTTTTTGTCTGTTTCTTAACTTCATTGTTGATTTATAGCCCAGTTATGTTCTCTGCAGACTTATACCGTTATCAAGATTCGGGCGGTCGTTGGGTATTTGGTGATAAGAAATCGCTTTCTGGTCAAAAAGAATCTGGAACGCAGAGCAGGGATATTGAAAAATTTACAATTAAGGACAGCTTAATAAAAAAAGTAAAACCTGAACTGTTAACCGAAAAAACAACAAGTAAGGTGCAAGGTGGAGAGTTTCATTGGCGATTAAAGAACCCTCTTCCGGTAACAATTCAGCATTGGTTAGCGATCAAAGGACAAGATGGTTTTTTGACCTCAGTATTGGCTAAAAAATTTGAAGAACTGATATTAGAGCCTGAAATGTTTAAGCTTAAAAAACAGGATAAGGTTGAACACTTTTATTTACTTGGAGAACCGATTGAACGCCCCAGTCTTCAACTTATTTCGCCTCCATTTTCTGCAGGGAAGAGGTTCTTAATCAGTCAAGGTTTTAATGGTTCTTTCAGTCATCAAGGTCGAGGGAATCGCTATGCGGTCGATATCGCTATGCCGATAGGTGAGAATATATTAGCTGTTAAAGGGGGTGTTGTTGCTGATGGGCAGGATAATTTTTCTATCGGCGGTGCGGCGAATTATTTTTTAGATAAGGCAAATTATGTCACTGTTATGCATGATGATGATAGTTATGCAATTTATGCTCATCTCTTGTATGGCAGTATGGATGTTGATGTTGGCCAGCGAATTGAGGCGGGGCAGGTTGTAGGCCGAATCGGTAATACAGGGTATTCAACGGGGCCACACTTACACTTTGTTATGCGATATAACTCAGGTAAAGGGGCTTACTCGATCCCCTTTAAATTTAATACTGAGTCGGGGGCAAAAAACCCAAAGCGGGGGGCTTATTTTTTAGGGATGTTGAAACAGCTATAGTCGGCTGACAAGCTATTTCAATATCGCTAACGAGATTTATGCTTCTGTTAAGCTATCAATCTCTGCGGCTTCTACAGTCATACTCTTGGTCGGTGCCATCACTTTTGCGGTACCTGTTACCACGGCTTTTCCATCTTGGTTAGTCACTTCACAAGAGAGTGTAACGATAGGTTTTTCCTGGTGCTTTTCAATCGCCGTTAAGATCACGGATAGCTGATCACCAATGCAGACTGGGCGCTTAAATTGTAGGTCTTGAGAAAGATAGATTGTACCTGGTCCGGGTAAATCCATGGCAAGAGCAGCAGAAATCAAGCCGCCGGTAAACATTCCGTGTGCAATTCGTTGTTTAAACGGGGTTGTTGCTGCATATTCAGCATCTAGGTGCAGCGGATTTAAATCGCCACTCGCACGAGCGAATAATAATAAATCCTCTTCTGATACCGTATGTTTACGAACGCAAAAATCGCCAATATTTATGCTATCAAATGGGCGGTTGCTAATTAGAGTCATTGTACTTCCTTGTCGTGTTAACAATTATTTTATCTGTTGGTTAATCCAGTCAGAGACATCTTGATAAACCTCAGTTTTACAGGTTTCGTTGAGCATTTCATGACGGCCTTCTTTATATAGTTTTGCTGTGACATTGTCATGACCTGTTTGTCGTAGTTTCTTTTCCAGAGCAGGAATTCCTTTGCCCATTCTACCCACAGGATCTTTGTCGCCACCAAAAAGGTAGATGGGTAAGTTATGCGGGATTTTTTTAAGGTTTTCTTTACTGCTGATTTCAATTAGTCCAGACAAAAGCTGGCGCCAAGTTTCAGCACTGCAGGCAAAGCCGCATAGGGGATCATTAATGTAATGGTCGACCTGTTCAGGATCACGGCTTAACCAGTCAAAGTCTGTGCGACTGGGTTGAAAGTGACTGTTAAAAGATGCAAAAGACAGTTTATCCATTGTTTGTGATGGCGTGCCTAAGCCGATACGGAAATTTTCAATTTTGGCAACCATGCGTCCGGCATAATATATAAACGGATGCTGATAGTTGGTGCCGGATAAAATGAGTCCGGCTAGATCTTTTCCATGGCGGATTGCAAAACCCTGCGCAATAAACGAGCCCATGCTGTGAGCAAAGAGAAAAAGAGGCAGAGACTTATCGAGTACAGCGCTAGTCTGAACGTCTTTAACATCTTGTATTGTTTTTAACCAGCCATCTTGATCGGCATAATGTCCAGCAGATTCACCATCTCCATGGCCACGATGGTTGTGGCTAATAACATTAAAACCATTGTTTGCCATTGCTTCAGCAAACTCCTGATACCTGTCTATATGTTCTGCCATGCCATGGCAAATGTGCAGGTAGGCTTTGGCTTGGGGTGAGGTCCAAGTACTTACCTTTATATTACGACCATCATTAGTGGTGACAATCGTTGAATTCTTGTTCATGTTTTGACCTGTTTTATAGGCTTTATTATAGGTTTTATCGTCGAAGGGATAGATTACTGCTATTTCGTTCTTTTTTGTATGTTTTCACCAAGGTTTTTTGCTCGAACTATCAAAAACTGGTAATCTCATCGCCATATTTAGTTAGCATTTTGACGTTATCCGCTTAAATAGATTATGCGAATAATAGTAAAAACCTATTTAGTACACTTATTGTACCAACCTTATTGGGAGTAGATATGAACGAAGCTTTCTTCCAGGATAATTATCCTGCAGGCCTAACGAAAACAATTGATACCACTAAATATCAATCAGTAATTGAAGTTTTTGATGGCTTTGTCGCTAAATATGCCGATAAGCCTGCATTTACTTGTCTAGGTCAAACGATTACTTATGCTGAGCTTGAAGCTCAAAGTGCCGCTTTCGCCGCTTATCTTCAAAATGAAACGGGCTTGAAAGCGGGTGACCGCATAGCAGTTCAACTTCCTAACGTTCTTCAGTATCCAATTGTTGTGTTTGGCGCCATGCGTGCTGGTATGACAGTGGTAAATACCAATCCGCTTTATACCGAGCGTGAAATGGAACACCAGTTTAATGATTCTGGTGCTAAGGCTTTGGTTGTACTTGCCAATATGGCAGCAAAAGCCGAGCGTGTTTTAGCCAATACCTCTATCGAAAAAGTGATCGTTACTGAAGTGGGCGATATGCACGGCACGGTTAAGCGTGTTTTGATTAACAGCGTTTTAAAATACGTTAAAAAAGAAGTAGAAGCTTTTAATATCTCTGGTGCTGTATCTCTACGTAAAGCATTGAGCCTA
>Ga0209396_1004851_pt1 | contig 12932 bp, 8 predicted proteins | sample GOMGulsemesocosm_6_FD_184638 | JGI IMG/M metagenome (GOLD analysis project Ga0209396, IMG submission 184638) | Methane-oxidizing microbial communities from mesocosms in the Gulf of Mexico - GOM8C Gulf of Mexico (SPAdes) (version 2) | ecosystem: Environmental > Aquatic > Marine > Cold seeps...
TTTTCTTCATCCTTGCTCGACATTTTAGTCAACAAGTCTAAAACACGCTTAGTTAAGGCACTGCGAATCGAATCTACATTCTTGTCTTGCTGTAAAATTTCACGAGATACGTTTAAGGAAAGGTCGCTGGAATCTAAAATACCTTTTACAAAACGAAGATACAGCGGCAAGAACTGCTCAGCTTCATCCATGATATAAACGCGCTGGGTATATAGCTTTAAGCCTCGAGCCGCATCACGATTCCATAAATCCATCGGCGCTTGAGAAGGAATGAATAATAGACTGGTATAATCCAGCTTACCTTCAACCTTATTATGCGACCAAGCCAGAGGCTCTTGCCAATCATGTGATACGTGCTTATAGAATTCGTTATAATCTTCATCAGTGATTTCAGACTTTGGCTTAGTCCATAACGCTTTTGCTTCGTTCACCGCTTCAGGTATTTTCTTATTTTCACCCTCTGCATCTTCACTGCTTACTTCTTGCGGTAAGAATATCGGGATCGCGATATGATCAGAGTATTTTTTGATCAAGTTACGCAAGCGAGAACTATCAGCAAACTCAGCTTCATCATCTTTAAGATGCAAGGTAATACGTGTACCACGCTCAGCTTTTTCAATATCTTCAAGGCTGAATTCACCTTCGCCCTGTGACTGCCAACGCACAGCTTGATCAGCCGCTAAACCTGCACGACGGGTTTCAACAACCACGTCCTGAGCAACGATAAATGAGGCATAGAAACCTACACCGAACTGACCAATCAATTGGGAATCTTGTTTTTCATCACCACTTAGCTTACCTAGGAACTCAGACGTTCCTGATTTAGCGATTGTGCCCAAGTGATTAACAACATCATCACGGCTCATACCGATGCCGTTATCTTCAATCGTCACGGTTTTCTTTTCGGCATCAAAATCAATGTGAATGGCTAGTTCACCATTACCTTCATATAAATCGCCATTAGATATAGCTTCAAAGCGCAATTTATCACAAGCATCGGAAGCGTTTGAAACCAACTCACGTAGAAAAATTTCTTTATTGGAATACAAAGAATGAATCATTAAATGAAGTAACTGTTTTACTTCAGTTTTAAAGCCCATTGTTTCTTTTTGATTGGTCGTCATCGAATCTCCATAGTCCTGAGTCATCAGGAATGTCTTAAATTAGTTAGCTACTACTCTAGCCATGTAACAGAAATAGGGACAGACGGCTGAATTTCAAGGTTTTTTTAAAAAAAACTGGCAACAGCCTTATAGGTAAATAAGGCTGCCAGAGCTAGGCAGGCTATTTTTTAGCCAGCAAAAAGTGCGCACGAGCGGTCGCAATGGGATTAGCACGGTCATTTTGCCATGCATTGATCGCTACATTAGCCACACGACTGCCCTGTCGCCAGACTTGGCATTCTGCAAATGTATCCTGATCTCGACCTGCTCTTAAATAATCTAAAGAGAAATCGACAATCTTCGGCATTAAGGGTGTATCCATAAACATCAATAGATTCAACGCGCCCGCCAATTCCATGAATCCACCGATGACACCACCATGAATGGCAGGCAAAATTGGATTACCTATATTATCGATATTTCTGGGCAGTTTAAATATTACGTTATCACCAAAGCGCTGAAACTCAAGGCCGATATAATTTGCATAAGGAATACTGTCTACTAGTGGCTGAAAGTCACCGCTGGTTTGTGCTTGCTGGATAATGTCTTGAAAACTCATTATGACTGGCCTCCTTTCTTCATCTTCACCAGTGGCTCTGTACCCATATAGACACTGGCATCACCGGTTTCAATAACCCCCCGAAATGCTGGAGGTGTCATTTCAGCGCCTATGCGCATAAAGGTAGCGTTGCACTTTGCGACGAGCGTATCATCGTTTTCTTGTTTTACCTGGCACTCGGTAAACACAACATTATTCGCCACACGAGTCACCGAAGCATGGGCAATCAAGTCCTGCCCCGGCTCAGAAGATTTCATATAATCCACTCGTAAATCGAGTGTTGGGCAAAGCTCCATACCTTCAATCGCAACAAAACAGGCAGTACCGCAAGCGGTATCCATCAAGGTCGTTAGCGCACCACCATGAATAATCCCCGCCAGTGGATTGCCGATAATATCTTCACTATAAGGCAATCGCATTTGTAGACTGGTTTCATCAGCCGACAAAACCTTTAGGCCTAATAACTGGCAATGACGCAGCACGGAGATGAAACGTTCTGCTTTTTGCTGAGCGGTAATATCCATAGAAATTCACATTACTCTAGTAATTAATGCTTATGTTAATGGTGCGAGGTTATACCCTATTCTAGTTGATGATAAAACCAGAACCTTTGTTAAATTTAAAAAGGTTATTATATAATAAGCAAACACTATTAATTTCAGGCAAAAAAAAGGACGCATGAAGCGTCCTTGTCTAAATACTGACTTTTATCTACCAACCAGTAATTTTTTTCAATGCCTTGCCGATGTCTGCAAGACTGCGCACTGTTTCAACGCCCGCATCTTCAAGAGCCGCAAACTTTTCATCCGCAGTGCCTTTACCACCGGCGATAATCGCGCCGGCATGACCCATGCGCTTACCAGCAGGAGCTGTAACACCCGCAATGTAAGATACAACAGGCTTAGTCACATTGGCTTTAATAAAAGCGGCCGCTTCTTCTTCCGCACTACCACCAATTTCACCGATCATTACAATCGCTTCTGTCTTAGGATCGTCCTGGAACAATTGCAATATATCAATAAAGTTTGAACCCGGAATAGGATCACCACCAATACCAACACAGGTAGACTGACCAAAACCATAATCCGTAGTCTGCTTAACAGCTTCGTACGTTAACGTTCCTGAACGCGATACTACGCCGACCTTACCTGGCAAATGAATGTGACCCGGCATAATACCGATCTTACATTCACCTGGGGTAATCACACCTGGGCAGTTAGGGCCGATAAGACGCACACCCAACTCATCGCATTTAACTTTCGCTTCCAACATATCTAGCGTTGGAATGCCTTCGGTAATACAAACAATTAGTTGAATACCTGAGTTCGCAGCTTCTAAAATAGAGTCTTTACAATATGGCGCTGGCACATAAATTACTGAGGCTTCTGCACCGGTTTCTTTAACCGCTTCAGCAACCGTATTAAATACCGGCAAACCTAAGTGAACCTGACCGCCCTTGCCCGGTGTTACGCCACCGACCATTTTTGTACCGTATTCTATAGCTTGTTCAGAATGGAACGTACCTTGCGCACCGGTAAAACCTTGGCAAATAACCTTGGTATTTTTATCGATTAAAATGCTCATTATTTAGCCTCCTGATTAGCAGCAGCTTTTACTGACTGTTCCGCTGCGTCCGTTAAACTTGTGGCTGCAATAATATTTAAACCGCTATCGGCCAATACTTTTCTGCCAAGTTCTGCGTTATTACCTTCTAAACGTACGATAACAGGAATTGTGACACCCACCTCTTCAACAGCGCCAATAACACCTTCAGCAATTAAATCACAACGTACTATACCGCCAAAAATATTGATCAAAACCGCTTCAACATTCTCATCAGATAAAATGATTTTAAATGCTTCGATCACACGTTCTTTCGTCGCACCGCCGCCTACATCTAAGAAGTTCGCAGGTTTACCACCATGCAGTTGTACGATATCCATGGTACCCATGGCCAAGCCAGCGCCATTTACCATGCAGCCAATATTACCGTCTAAGGCTACGTAGTTTAATTCCCATTTAGCCGCATGTGCTTCACGCTCATCTTCTTGTGATGGGTCGTGCATCTCTTGCAAATCTTTATGGCGATATACAGCATTGCTATCGATATTTAACTTGGCATCCAAACAATGCAGGTCACCTTCTTTGGTAACAACAAGAGGGTTTATTTCTAACAAAGCTAAATCTTTATCAACAAATAGTTTGGCTAAACCTAAAAAGATTTTAACGAACTGATTAATTTGCTTACCTTCAAGACCTAACTTAAAAGCTAATTCACGCGCTTGATAGGGCTGAGCACCGACCAAAGGATCAATTTCAGCTTTTAGGATTTTTTCTGGTGTTTCGTGGGCGACTTTTTCAATCTCTACACCACCTTCCGTCGAAGCCATGAAAACTACTCGACGGCTTGCGCGATCAACAACCGCACCTAAATATAACTCTTGGTCAATATCAGTACAGGTTTCTACTAATATACGACTAACAGGCTGCCCTTTGGCATCCGTCTGATAAGTCACTAGATTTTCACCCAGCCACTTTTTAGCAAATTCTTTAACTTCTTCTTTTGTAGTAACCAGCTTCACTCCACCGGCCTTTCCTCGACCACCGGCGTGCACTTGGGCTTTCACAACCCACTTATCACCTTCAATATGATTTGTCGCATCGACTGCTTCTTCAATCGTTCGCGCCGCGATACCTTTCGATACCGGTAGTCCATACTGGGCAAAGAGTTCCTTACCCTGATACTCGTGTAGGTTCATTCAATATATCCCGTCAGATTGCTTAGGTTGATCATTCAACTAGCCAAGAACAAAGTCAATCATGTGAAAGTATGATGACTTTAGGTGCGCCTTTGCACTTTCTACTACTGCGCCAATTCCGAACTAGCTGCCAAGTTTTTCTTATAACCTTTCGAGATAATAGACTGTCACAATTAGAATTCCAAACACCAAAAACAAAAAAAGCCGCAAAACAAAGCTTTATTCACTAACTGATGACTCAAGTCAGCGAATATCACTCTATTTCCCAGCTTTCTTTGCAGTAACCCTTATAAAAAAAGGGTTACTGATAGCAAACTATTTCAGCTTACTTCTTTTTCTTTGGCTTTCGATTTGCCTTATGAATAGCAGCATTATTAACCGACAATGCAGCTTCATGAACGGCTTCCGAAATTGACGGATGGGCAAAAACCATCATACCGATATCTTCAGCGCTAGAACCGAATTCCATTGCGATAACGATTTGCTGGCAAAGATCACCGGCATTAGGGCCAATAATATGGGCACCTAAAATACGATCCGTTTCTGCATCAGCAATGATTTTTACAAAGCCATCGGTATCAGTAGAAGCCATCGCACGACCGTTCGCTGCAAATGGGAACATACCCACATTATAGCTTTCGCCATCGGCTTTTAACTGCTCTTCCGTCTGGCCAACACTTGCAATTTCAGGACTAGTGTAGATAACAGAAGGAACGACATCGTAATTAAGCTGTGCTTTATGGCCAGCAATACGCTCAGCAACCATTACACCTTCTTCAGATGCTTTATGCGCTAGCATAGGGCCACGAACAACATCACCAATTGCCCAAATACCAGGAGCATCCGTAGCACATTGCTCATTAACAAAGACGAAACCACGCTCATCCATATTAACGCCACTATCACCCGCCAACAGACCTTCAGTATAAGGACGACGGCCAACAGCAACGATTAACTTATCAAAAGTAATCTTCTGCTCGCCATCAGAGTCCTGATAAGTCACGGTCACTTCATCGCCACTCACTTCGCTACCCGTTACACGAGCACCGATGCGAATATCCAAACCTTGCTTAGTCAGAAGCTTCTTCGCTTCTTTGGCAACGCTTTGATCAACCATATGAAGGAAGGAGTCTTGCGCTTCAAGTACAACGACTTCAGAACCTAAACGACTCCAAACACTGCCTAACTCAAGACCAATAACTCCAGCACCGATAACACCTAAACGCTTTGGTACTTCGGTAAACTCAAGCGCACCCGTTGAATCAACAATAATTTTATCGGTAAGCGGTGTTGGCGGAATCTCAACCGGTACAGAACCGGTTGCGATAATCACATTTTTCGCTTCAATAACTTCACTAACACCTGCGTGATTAGTGAATTCAACTTTACGACCAGCTAACAATTTACCCGTGCCTTCAAATGCGGTAACACCGTTCGCTTTGAATAAAGTCGCTACACCCATAGTCAGATTTTTAACAATCTGATCTTTACGCTGCACCATTGCTGGCACATCCATTTTCACTTCACCGGTAGAAATACCGTGCAGTGCAAACTTTTCATGAGCTTCTTCGTATTTGTGCGAACTATCTAACAAGGCTTTTGATGGGATACACCCTACATTCAAACAAGTACCACCAAAGACGCCTTTGCCTTCTTTATTTACCCACTTGTCGATACAAGCCGTTGATAAACCCAGCTGTGCGCAACGAATAGCTGCCACATAACCACCAGGGCCGCCACCGATTACCACAACATCAAATTGCTTACTCATGTGTATTCCTTATTAAATATCCAATAACAAACGGGCTGGATCTTCTAACATATCTTTAATCGCTACCAAGAACTGAACGGCTTCTTTACCATCAATCATTCTATGGTCGTAAGACAGCGCTAAATACATCATTGGCAAAATAACAACTTCACCATCAACAGCCATAGGGCGATCTTGAATTTTATGCATACCCATAATAGCGGTTTGCGGTGGGTTCAAAATAGGCGTAGACAATAATGAACCGAAAGTACCACCATTAGAAATAGTGAACGTACCACCCTGCATCTCATCGATACCCAGCTTACCATCACGAGCACGGGCACCAAAATCACCAATAGTGCTTTCTACTTCCGCTAAACCCATATCATCGGTATCACGTAAAATAGGCACAACCAAGCCACGCTCAGTCGATACCGCAACACCAATATCTTGATAACCATGATAAATCATGTCGCTGCCATCAATAGAGGCATTAACTGCTGGGAATTTTTTCAATGCTTCCGTCGCTGCTTTAACGAAGAAAGACATAAAGCCTAACTTAACGCCGTGGGCTTTAACGAAACGATCTTGATACTTTTTACGCATCTCCATGATCGGCTTCATATTTACTTCGTTATACGTCGTCAACATCGCTGCATTTTGCTGAGCACTTACTAAGCGCTTTGCAATCGTTGAACGTAAACGTGTCATCGGCACACGCTTTTCAATGCGATCACCCGCATCAAAGCTAATAGCACCGGCGTTAGCATTGCCAGCAGTTTTAGCAACGGGAGTTGGAGCACTTGCCGGTGCTGCTACTGGAGCAGCAGCCGCTTTTGGTGCTTTCAAGTGATTAAGAATATCTTCTTTAGTCACACGCCCGTCTTTACCCGTTGCAACAACATCACTTGCACTAATACCATTTTCTTCAGCCATTTTACGGGCTGCTGGACTCATGATAATGCCTTCAACAGTATCTACGGCTTCAGCTTTTGTTTCAGCTACAGCGCCAGGTGCCGAAGCGATACCGCCCTCTTCAAAAATACCAAGAACTTCAGCACTTAATACAATTTCGCCTTCGCCTTTGATAATTTCTTTTAAAACACCGTCAGCAGAAGCAACTACTTCAAGCACAACTTTATCAGTTTCAATATCAACAATTAGCTCATCACGACTAATGGCTTCACCAGGCTGCTTGTACCAAGTCGCTACCGTGCCATCCGCGACAGATTCTGGAAATGTTGGTGTTTTGATTTCGATGGTCATTCTCTTTCCTTAAAATTCTGTTGCTCGCTTACCCTAAGGTAAGCGCTTCATTAATTAGTTTTTGTTGTTGCGCTATGTGCAGTGCCATATAACCTGCCGCTGGTGACGCTGCAGCATCACGACCTGCATAATTTAAATACAGACCAGGATTTTGCATGTGCAATACACGACGCATATGGTGCTGACTACTGTACCAAGCACCCATATTCATTGGTTCTTCCTGACACCAAACCATATCTTTCACATTACTATAAGGCGCTAAAGCCTCAAGCAACTGCTCTTCAGGGAAAGGATAAAGCTGTTCTAGCCGAACAATAACAACGTTATCTTGTTCGCGTTCACGACGTGCCGCTAGCAAGTCGTAAAACACTTTGCCCGAACATAAAACAATACGTTCAACTTTCGCTGGATCTAGATCATCAACTTCAGGAATAACTGTTTGAAAGCTACCTTCGGCTAAATCTTCTAACGTACTAATCGCTAATTTATGACGTAGCAAACTCTTTGGAGTAAAAACAATCAAAGGTTTACGCAACGGACGAATAACCTGACGACGCAACATATGGAAAACTTGTGCAGGTGTCGTTGGCACACAAATTTGCATATTGTGTTCCGCACACAACTGCAAATAACGTTCTAATCGTGCTGACGAATGCTCAGGACCTTGGCCTTCATAACCGTGTGGTAAAAGAACCGTTAAGCCACACAAGCGACTCCATTTATGTTCACCACTGGAAATAAACTGATCAAATACAACTTGGGCGCCGTTAGCGAAATCACCAAACTGAGCTTCCCAAACAACTAAAGCACCAGGATTCGTTGTCGCATAACCGTATTCAAAACCTAATACCGCTTCTTCTGATAATAATGAATCATAAATATCACAGCGCGGTTGATCTTCAGCAATATGTTGCAAAGAACAATAAGTCGAACTGTCTTTTTGGTTATGTAAAACAGCATGGCGGTGAGAGAACGTTCCGCGACCAACATCTTGACCAGTAAAACGAACTTGGTGTCCTTTTGCTAACAAGGTGCCATATGCAAGAGTTTCTGCGAAACCCCAGTTAATGGTCAATGCACCCGCTGCCATTTTACGGCGGTCGTCTAGAATTTTGCTTACTTGACGCTGAACTGCAAAACCTTCCGGTACCTCTTGCATCTTCATTGCAAGTTCTTGCAATTCTTTAAGGTCATATTGGGTATCAGCAAGCGCCGTCCACTCATGACCTACGTGAGGAGTCCAATCAACAAACAGCTCTTCATTTGGCTCTTTCACCAAACTTTTAACTACGTGCAGACCGCTGTCCAGAGCATCACGGTATTCATCCGCCATCTCAGAAATGCTTTCTTCGGCAACAATATTAGCTGCCACTAGATTCTCAGCATACAACTGACGAGTTGTCTTTTGATCGCGAATCTTTTGGTACATGATCGGCTGAGTGCCGGATGGCTCATCGGCTTCGTTATGACCACGTCGACGATAACAAACCAAATCAATCACAACGTCTTTTTTGAATTCGTTACGGTAATCAACCGCAAGCTGAGTAACAAATAAAACCGCTTCAGGATCGTCACCATTAACGTGAAGGATCGGTGCTTCAACAATTTTTGCCACATCGGTGCAATATTCTGTTGAACGAACATCTTCACGCTTATTGGTTGTAAAACCGACCTGATTATTAATCACGACATGAATCGTACCACCGGTTTTGTATGCACGGGTTTGTGATAACTGGAAAGTTTCCATTACCACGCCCTGACCTGCAAACGCTGAGTCACCGTGTAGCAATACAGGAATAACCGCATCACCACCAGAATCATCACGTCGATCTTGGCGAGCACGAACAGACCCTTCAACTACTGGCGATACAATTTCCAAGTGAGATGGGTTAAAAGCTAATGCTAGGTGAACTTCGCCACCAGGAGTCATCACATTCGATGAGAAACCTTGGTGATACTTAACATCACCACTGTGGTTGTAATGCGCCTTACCTTCAAATTCATCAAATAAATCTGAGGTTTTCTTACCGAAGGTATTGATCAACATGTTCAGACGGCCACGATGCGCCATACCAATAACAATTTCTTTGGCGCCGTAAGTACCACTGCGTTGAATCAATTCGTCCATTAAGGGGATTAAACTTTCGCCGCCCTCTAGACCAAAACGCTTAACCCCTGGATAGCGAGAACCTAGATACTTTTCTAGACCTTCCGCTGCGGTTAAACGCTCTAATAAATGTTTTTTAACTTCTTCGCCAAACTTAGGGTGCGAACGTACGCTTTCTAAACGTTGCTGGAACCAACGCTGCTCCGCCGTATTAACGATGTGCATATATTCAGCGCCGACGGTATTACAATACGTCTGCTGCAATGCATTTAAAATTTCGTTAAGTGTTGCTTCGTCTTGACCAATAAATAATGAGCCAGTTTGGAACGTCGTGTCCAAATCAGCTTGAGACAACTCATGGAAAGCCAAGTCTAAGTCAGGTACCTGCTCACGTTCCATTAATCCTAACGGATCAAGTTGCGCATGCTGATGACCACGACCACGAAAGGCGTTAATCAACTGCAGTACTTTAACTTGCTTACGTTCGAATTCTGAACTTACGCTAGATTGAGAGGTAGGTTTAGACCGATTCTGATTTTTTGAAATTAATAGAAACTGTTCGCGAATCGGTTTGTGTGGAATATCGGTCGTAATATGTTCTTCAACTCTTGGGAGTTGATTGAAATATTGACGCCACTCTTCCGGAACTTCGTTTGGATCACGAAGATAGGTTTCAAAGAGATCTTCTATGTAAGCTACGTTCCCACCGGCGAGTTGGGAAGTACTCCATAGTTGCTCCATAGTCAGCTCGTGCATTTAGCTCCACCTTGTTTGAACATTTCAAAGGGACTACGTCACAAGACACCAATTACCGGCTCACCGGAGCAGGCCGATCGGATAAGATCGTTGGCCTTGATGACGAAACGGATGTTACCCGTCCCCTCTTCTTAATATACAGCTTAGTAAAAAATATCGCCTTGTAAGCAATATCTTTGAAAGTTTTAAACAGGAGTGAATTGTATGTCCAATTCACTCCTGATACAGACGATCAACTCGAGCATTCAAAAACGATAAAATCGTTTTTTAGATCTCGCGTTGTAACAACATTCCACGAATGTGTCCGATTGCTCGCGTAGGGTTTAAACCTTTCGGGCATACATTGACACAGTTCATGATGCCACGGCAACGGAAAACGGAAAATGGATCGTCCAAATTCGCCAATCGCTCTTCTGTAGAGTTATCTCGAGAGTCCGCTAGGAAGCGATAAGCTTGCAATAAGCCCGCTGGTCCAACGAATTTCTCAGGATTCCACCAGAAAGAAGGACATGAAGTTGAACAGCACGCACACAAGATACACTCGTATAGGCCGTCTAACTTTGCACGCTCTTCAGGTGACTGCAAACGCTCAATAGCAGGCGCTGGCGTATCGTTATTTAGGTATGGCTTAATGCTTTCATACTGCTTGTAGAAAAGCGCCATATCGATAACAAGGTCACGAATCACTGGCATACCAGGTAAAGGACGTAAGATTAACTTATCGTTCTTACCTTTAGTTGCTTCAGAGATTGGCATAATACACGCCAAACCGTTTTTGCCATTGATGTTCATACCATCACTGCCACACACACCTTCACGACATGAGCGACGGTAAGAAACAGAAGAATCCTGTTCCTTAACTAAGGCTAAAACGTCCAATACCATAAGGTCTTGACCCGCCGGGATCGCAACTTCATAGTCTTGCATGTAAGGCGCTTCATCTTTTTCAGGATTGTAGCGATAAATACTAACTAACATGATTTATTTCCCTAATTAATAAACACGGATTTTCGGCTCGAACGGAGGCACAGTCTTAGGTGCAAAGTTCACATCACGCTTACCAATGGTTTTAGTTTCTGGGAAATACAATGAGTGGCATAACCAGTTCACATCGTCACGTTCGGTATAATCATTACGGGCGTGAGCTCCGCGAGATTCTTTACGCTCAATCGCAGCAATCGCTGTTGCATAAGCAGTTTCGAACAAGTTATCCAGTTCAAGAGCTTCAATACGAGCTGTGTTAAACGCGCCACTCTTATCATCAAGATAAGTATTGCGTACACGCTTTTCGATTTCGTCTAATAGACCCAAACCTTTAACCATGCTGTCGCCATCACGGAATACACCGAAATAAAGCTGCATAGTTTTTTGCAGGTCTGCACGAACGTCCGCAACACTCTCACCAGAAGTAGAGTTATTCAAACGATTCAAACGTGCCATAGCGCGTTCGACATCTTCTTCACTGGCATCAACCGATTCAAAACCTTCTTTAAAGTTTTGCTCAATTTGAATACCAACAGAACGTCCAAATACAACCAAATCAAGTAGTGAATTACCACCTAAGCGGTTTGCACCATGTACTGATACACAAGCGATTTCACCGGCAGCGTATAAGCCTTCGATAACAACGTCTTTGCCATCTACTTGAGTCAATGCCTGACCACCGATATTAGTCGGTACGCCACCCATCATATAGTGACAAGTAGGCACTACAGGAATTGGGGCTTTAACTGGATCTACGTGAGCGAAGGTACGAGAAAGCTCAAGAATACCAGGAAGTTTGGCATTCAACGTTTCTTCACCTAGGTGATCTAGCTTAAGGAAAACGTGATCGCCATCTGGACCACAACCACGACCTTCTAGAATTTCTAGAACCATCGAGCGCGCAACAACGTCACGACCGGCAAGATCTTTCGAGTTAGGAGCATAGCGCTCCATGAAACGTTCACCGTCTTTATTGACTAAGTAACCGCCTTCACCACGACAACCTTCAGTAACCAGTACACCAGCGCCGGCAATACCGGTTGGGTGGAACTGCCACATTTCGATATCTTGCAATGGCACACCAGCACGAACGGCCATACCAACACCGTCACCAGTATTGATTAATGCATTGGTGGTCGATTGATAAATACGACCTGCACCACCAGTAGCCAATACAGTTGCTTTCGCTTTAATGTAAACAGTTTCGCCTGTTTCCATATCAATCGCGATAACACCAGCAACCTGACCTTTAGCATTCTTAACCAAATCAACTGCATACCATTCGTTTAAGAAGGTAGTACCGCCTTTAAGGTTGCCTTGATACAAAGCGTGCAATAAAGCATGACCCGTACGGTCAGCTGCAGCACAAGTACGAGCTGCTTGAGTTGGATTATCTGGACCTTTCGACTGACCGCCGAATGGACGCTGATAAATACGGCCTTCTTCAGTACGTGAGAAAGGCAGACCCATGTGTTCAAGTTCAAACACAGCTTGTGGACCAACAGAACACATGTATTCGATAGCGTCTTGGTCACCGATATAATCGGAACCTTTAACGGTATCGTACATGTGCCAACGCCAATCATCA
>Ga0209396_1004852_pt1 | contig 12931 bp, 10 predicted proteins | sample GOMGulsemesocosm_6_FD_184638 | JGI IMG/M metagenome (GOLD analysis project Ga0209396, IMG submission 184638) | Methane-oxidizing microbial communities from mesocosms in the Gulf of Mexico - GOM8C Gulf of Mexico (SPAdes) (version 2) | ecosystem: Environmental > Aquatic > Marine > Cold seeps...
GGTTCTTGTTTAGTGCTTGGATGATGGCGGTGCAATATTGTGATTATCCTTTTGATAATCATAAACGTGATTTTAACGTGATGAAATCTCAGCTCAAGCAAGACCGTGGTTGCGCCCTTTCTTTTGGCAGCATGACCACATTGTTTTCGATGATCCCAATCGTCAACTTTATTGTTATGCCAGTGGCTATTTGCGGCGCAACGGCGTTGTGGGTAGAGCGTTATCGCGATCATCATATCGCCAATGATTCAATTACCCCTTGGAAAGGCTCTTAGGGTCTGTTGAACTTATGAATGTGCGCTGAACTTTACCTGTATTGTCAGCGCATTATTGTGTACAAAGTGTAAGAAAAACCTTATTCCCTCCTACATTTTCACTACATTTATTCACTGGCTGTTCGCCAACTTTTCCCTAATAATAGTCACACATTAAATCAATTAGGCCCTTAGCCATGAAAAAATTATTCCCTGTACTAGCCGTATTATCTCTGGGTGCTTGTAGCGCATTACCACTTCAACAAAATGCTTCTTTAGTTCGATTAACGCATCAAGAACCAAGTGCTGACACTTGTAAATTTCTTGGTGATGTGACGGGAAATCAAGGGGACTTTTTCACTGGTGGATTTACATCTAATGCTGATTTAGAGACTGGCGCACGAAATGATATTAAAAACAAAGCCACAGTGATGGGCGGTAACGTGGTGTATTTACTGACCCAACGAGCTGGTCAAACAGGAAACTATAACGGTGATTTTGGTGGTGGAACACAACAAACTAACGTTACACTTAGCGGCAACGTTTATCATTGTAACCAAGAATAAAATCTAGCCAACGCTTCCAAAAATCAGTCAAGTGTAGGACTTAAAAAAAAGCCAATGATATCATTGGCTTTTTTATCTTTAGGTTCAATAAGCTCACTGCAATGCCCCGTTAGAGGCAATGCTAGTTAGTAGAATGTTTTATTGTTTTCTTTCATATCAAGCAGCATAGGTGATGGGGCAAAACGCTCGCCATGCAATGTCTCATAGTGCCCTAACAAGCGCACCACTTCATCAATACCTAATTTATCCATATAACTAAATGGTCCGGCTAAAAACGGGGGAAAACCAATACCAAAGATAGCACCGATGTCACCATCTCTAACATTAGCAATTATGCCCTCATCTAAACAACGAGTAGCCTCATTTAGCATTTGAATCATACAGCGCTGCGCAATTTCACTGCTAGGCGTTTGTTTAGACGGAGTTACACCTAATATTTTATAGACACTTTCGTCAACAAGCTTTTTGCCTTTGGATTTTTTGTCATAACGATAAAAGCCTTTGCGGCTTTTCTTACCTTTACGACCATCCTTAAGTAGCGCGTCGAATGCACTTGGCGCGGTGAATCGCTCACCTAATTCAGCTAATAAGATTGGCGAGATTTTCGCGCCCACATCAATACCTACCTCATCAAGCAATGTCACAGGGCCAACAGGAAAACCAAAATCAACTAACGCTTTATCGATGGCTTCTATTGTATCGCCTTCAAGTAACATGTTTGCCGCTTCATTGAGATACAATGCTAATATTCGATTAACATAAAACCCGGCACCATCTTGTACAACAATCGGTGTTTTACCTTGTTTTTTAGCGAATGCAACGGTAGTTGCTATAGTTTCAGGCGATGTTTTATCGTGTGCAATCACTTCCACTAAAGGCATTTTGTCCACGGGCGAGAAATAATGTAAACCAATAACGTTTTCTGGATGTTTTGCATGTTGCGCTATTTTTGCAATGGGTAATGACGATGTATTAGAGGCAAAAATAGTTTTTTCACCGCAATGCGTTTCAATATCTTCGACCATTTTATGCTTTAGGGACAAGTCTTCAAATACGGCTTCAACGACGATATCTACATTGCTAACGCCAGTGTAGTCGGTTGTACCAGTGATATTATTCATTTGAGACTGCATTTGCGATCGGGTCATAAAGCGTCTTTTCACTTTTTTATTCAGTAAATCAAAACTGTATTTATAAGCCTGACTAATACCCTCGTGAGAGATATCTTTAATTCGCGTTGGGATATTGCCTTTGATAGCTGTGACGTTAGCAATGCCGCCGCCCATTAAGCCGCCGCCAAGCACCATGGCATGTTTAATGGGTTGTGGTTTCGTATCGCCACTACCCGTTTCTTTTTTCATTTGAGTAGTCGCAAAAAACAATCGTCTCAGCGCTTTTGATTCATCAGTCATTACAAGTTGTGAGAAATGCTTTGCTTCAGCCGCTAAACCGGCTTTTCTATTTTCATTAACGCCTATACGCACACAATCGATAATTTTTAACGGCGCTGGGTAATGACCTTTGGTTTTGGCTAGTACCGACTTTTGCGCTTGATTAAATATTACGTTTCGGCCAACGGCTGTCGATTGCAGCAATGCATTGATTTTATCAAGTTTAAGTTTACGTTTTGGTTTGCCTTTCAAGGCCATTTTAAGCGCCACTTCAAGCAAGATAACACCAGGGACAACATCATCGACTAAGCCAATTTTGTTAGCGTCTTTAGCCCGTAGCTGTTTTCCTGTAAGCATTAAATCTAACGATTTTGCAATGCCAACCAGCGCAGGTAGTCGCTGAGTACCACCGCTACCAGGCAATAAGCCAAGTTGCACTTCAGGTAAACCCAGCACTGTCTTAGAATCGTTGGTGACCACGCGGCCATGACACGCCATAGCTAATTCTAATCCGCCGCCCAAACAAGGCCCATTAATCGCAGCGATGACAGGGATTTTAAGCGCTTCAATACGGTCAAACATGTCTTGACCCAGCTTAGATATTGCCAAAACATCTTCGGACGTTTCACACTTATCTAACATGGTAATGTCAGCGCCAGCGATGAAGTTATCCGGCTTTGCAGAAATAACAACAATGCCTTTGAGCGTCGAGTTTGCTTCGAGCTCATCAAGTACTACACCCATTTGCTCGCCAAATTCGGCGCGCAATGTATTCATTGTTTCGCCCACAACATCCATGCTAATAATTGCGATGTTGTCGTCATTAATTGTCGTTGTAAAAGTACTCATTATTCAACCTCCAAAACCATAGCAGCCCCAAGGCCACCGGCGGCGCAAGCCGTTGTTAATCCCAATCCACCACCGCGACGTTTTAGTTCATTTAAGACCTGTGTGATTAATCGTGTGCCTGTCGCCGCAAATGGATGACCATATGCTAAAGAGCCGCCCATAACATTGAATTTGTCCATATCGATTTGGCCAATAGCTTTCTTGCGATTGAGATGACGCTGGGCAAATAAATCAGACTCAAACATTTTCATGTTGGATAAGGCTTGTGCCGCAAAAGCCTCGTGCATTTCAATGAGTGTTAAATCTGACAATTCAATGCCGGCACGTGCTAAGGCTATTGGCGTAGCGTATGAGGGTCCCATCAACATATCTTCCCATACGTCGATAGCCGCAAAAGCGTAACTTCTAATATATCCCATGGGTTGATAACCTAAGGCTTTAGCGACATCTTCGCGCATCATAATGATGCCAGAGCCACCATCCGTAAGTGCTGTTGAGTTTGCCGCTGTCACTGTGCCATGCTTTTTATCAAACACAGGACGTAGTTTTGCGTAACTTTCTAATACTGAATTGGTACGAACCGTATTATCTTGGCTTATATGCGTTGAGAAAGGTTCAACATGTGCGGTCATAACTTCTTGCGCTAATAATCCATCGTTCCAGCATTTAGTGGCTAGTGTGTGCGAACGATGTGCCATAGCATCTTGATCTTGACGACTAATTTGATGCGTCTTGGCCATTTGCTCTGCCGTTTGGCCCATCGATAGTCCCGTTGAATATTCTGCAACAGCAGGCGGCACCGGTAGCAAGTCTTTGAAAGATAAACGTTTGAAAATATTGAGTCGCTGACCTAAGGTTCGTGCTTTGTTTAAATCAACCAAGGCGCGAGCAAGGGTTTTTGAAACACCAATAGGAACCACCGAAGAACTGTCGGCGCCCCCAGCGATACCTATTTGACTAGTACCCGACAAAATAGACTCAGCAACATTAACCGTTGACTGGAAACTAGTGGCACATGCGCGAGAAACACTATAGGCATCTGTTGAAACATTCATGCCAGTGCCTAGAACAATTTCACGGGCAATATTTGGTGCTTCAGGCATTTGCACAACTTGTCCATACACTAATAAATCCACTAATTTAGGATCTAATTCACTGCGTGTAAGGAGTTCATTAACAACGGTTTTCCCTAAGTCTAGGGCTGGTACGCCATGGTAAGCCGTGGCTTGTTTAGCAAAAGGCGTTCTTAAGCCATCGATGATAGCGATGCGATGTCCGCTTTTACTCGTTAAATCTTGAGTGGATTTCATGTTGTAGCCCCGTCGTTTTTATCGTTTGTTAGCGCGATCAAAATCAATAAATTTTAAAATCAGTGGCTTACTATAACTTACAGGTCTGACCACGACAAGTGTAAAAAACGAGGGCAGATACACATAATTAGCACAAGCAACGGAACTTATTGTCTTATTTTTGTTCAACAAAGGCTCAGTAAAGAGATAAATGCGCGTTTACCCTAGACTATTACGTAGATTTTGGGTAAATATGTCTCATCAATTTTTTTGTACACCTTTTTATCGCACGCTAGGCAAATATACTATTATGGCAATTGAAAAATTTAATCAGCTAAAAGAATACCTTGATACTCAGATATTAGGTCAACACGAACTTACTCACTCAATGCTTGTCTGTTTATTAGCAGACGGTCATATTTTAGTTGAAGGACCACCCGGGTTAGCAAAAACCCGCGCCATAAAGTCGTTAGCAGACGGCATAGAAAGTGACTTTCATCGTGTTCAATTTACGCCTGACTTGTTGCCCGCTGATTTAACTGGCACCGATATTTATAGACCAGAAACCCACGAGTTTGAATTTCAAAAAGGGCCGTTATTCCATAATTTAATTCTAGCCGATGAAATAAACCGTGCACCAGCTAAAGTACAATCAGCCTTGCTAGAAGCAATGGCCGAGCGTCAAATTACCGTGGGGCGTACCACCTACCAATTACCTGAGTTGTTTTTGGTCATGGCGACCCAAAACCCCATTGAGCAAGAAGGGACTTATCCTTTGCCCGAAGCGCAACTTGATCGCTTTTTAATGCATGTCAGTATCGATTACCCTGGGGCCGAGGTTGAACGAGAAATACTAGCGCTCAATCGCAATGAAGCATTATCGAAAGCAGCCGTTACGCCACCAAATCTAGTGCAACACGAAATAGTCGATGCCCGTAAGCAATGTCTTGAAATTTATTTGGCGCCGCAACTTGAAGAATATATCGTTCAAATAATCATGGCGACACGTCGTCCTGAAAATTATGAAGGCGATTTAAAAAACTGGATAACCTATGGCGCAAGTCCTCGTGCAACCATAGCCTTAGAGCGCTGCGCGCGAGCAAGTGCATGGTTACATGGCCGCGATTTTGTTAGCCCTGAGGACATTATTAATGCAGCACCTAATGTACTGCGTCACCGTCTATTACTGAGCTATGAAGCCGAGTCCGAGGGAATCACACCAAGTATGGTCATTGATAACATTTTATCATTGGTTGCTGTGCCTTAAATGAGTGTTGAGCTGCCCCCATTTGCTGATGGTATTAATTTAAGCATTAAAGAATTACTCGAATATCGCGGGCGCAGTGCCCTGCTCGATTTATCCGCAAAAAGTCAGATAAAGTCTCACATGGCCGGCACCTTGGTGGCGAAAACCAAAGGACGAGGCATGGAGTTTGATGAAGCGAGACATTATCAAATTGGTGATGATATACGCGCTATTGACTGGCGTGTAACTGCGCGCACAGGAAAAACTCACACCAAAATTTATCGTGAAGAACGCGAACGTCCAGTATTTCTATTAGTGGATTTAAATCATCAGCAATACTTTGGCTCTCAGCTTTTGTTAAAGTCGGTTCAGGTCTGTCATTTAGCCTCGCTTTTAGCGTGGTCAGCTATTGCCAACGGCGATCGCATTGGTGCCTTGCTCTTTAACGATTTTGAACATCGTGAGCTTAAACCTCGTAATCGCCATCACGGCGCGTTAGCTGTTATTGAGTATTTGGTAAAAATTCATAATCAGGGCCTAGATTACTTTAAACAAAATCAGCAAAAACCACAGGCGTTTGAACAAGCTTGCCTGCGACTAAGACGTGTTGTTAAGCCCGGAAGCTTGGTCTTTGTGTTGTCAGATTTCACAAATTTAACGGACAAAGCCATTAAGCAACTGCAATTATTATCGCGCCATAATGAAATTATCGGTTGCCAAATAACCGATCCATTAGAACTGACTCTCCCTTCACAATTACAGGGCGCGTTAGCCGTCACAGACGGACAAGAGCGCAGTGAATTCTTGTTAAACAAAGCGCGACGTCAGCAATATGAAGCTCAAAGCGAACAAGCACATAATCAACAAAGTCTTATCCTAAAAAAACTCAATATTTCGTTATTGAAATTTTCATCCCACTTGCCATTGCTCGATCAATTGGGTAACAAAAATCCTGCCAATGGCATTAAAAACGAGGAGGCGTAATGACTAACATGCCAAATCAAGTCTCGATCGACCAGCTAAAAGACATAGCACTCCCCCCAGAACCTGGTTTATGGCCATTAGCCATCGGCTGGTGGATACTTATTGCGGTAAGTTTAATCATCGTTTTTTTTGCTGTGCGTAAAATAGCCAGTCATATCAAACGATGGTCAATAAAGCGCATTGCGTTAAAAAACCTTGCACTATGCACTAGCTGCGATGATATTAATCAATTGCTTAAGCAAGTGGCTATTCACTATTGCGGTGCTAGTGTTTCTGCTTTTAATGGTCAAGCTTGGACCGATTTTTTATCACTCAATGTCGACGACATTTCTAAAACCGCCTTAATTGACATTCACCAAGCGTTATATAGCGCCAATCACGCACAACATTTTGACCAATTTAAACCTATCGCTAATCAATGGCTTTCAAATTTGAATACCCGTGCTTTACTTGAGATGAATAATGCTAACTTTTAATTTGCCTTGGATTTTCATTTGCCTGCCTCTGCCTTTGTTAGCCTATTACTTTTTGTCACCCAAGCAACAGCCACAACTTGCGGCGCTCAAAGTTGCCAACAATAGTGCCTTTCCAAATGCTCACGAATCTGTGGTTAATAAGTCATCAAGAAACCTAATATTAAGTGCCATCGTTTGGTTGTTATTAGTAGTGGCCAGTGCCCAGCCAATGTGGATTGGTGAACCTGTGGCTTCACCGACACAGGCTCGTGAGCTTATTCTTGCCGTCGATTTGTCCGCTTCAATGCAAGAAGATGACATGAAACTCAACGGTCGTTATGTTGATCGACTTACGATGGTTAAATCTGTCGTCAAAGACTTCATTGCCAAACGAAAAGGCGATCGTATCGGGCTTATCTTGTTTGCAGATAATGCTTATGTTCAAGCCCCATTAACGTTTGATTTAACGACAGTACAAACACTGCTTGATGAGTCATTTCTTGGGCTTGTTGGTCAGCGGACCGCGATAGGTGAAGCGATTGGCTTAGCGGTTAAACGATTTGATAATAAAGAAAACAGTAATCGTGTTTTAGTGCTGTTAACCGATGGCGAAAATACAGCTGGAGCCATCACACCTGAGCAGGCGATGGAACTTGCTATCGCCAAAGAAGTGACCATATATACCATTGGCGTTGGCAGTAGCCAAAACAAGCAATTTGGTTTCTTTAACCGCGCCTCTGGTGTTGACGAAAAGTCACTCACAAAAATAGCCCTCGCCACTAAGGGTAAATTTTTTAAAGCGACAGATTCAGACGAATTAGAAAAAATTTATGAGCAACTGGACAACCTTGAGAAAATTGAATCGAATGAACAAACCTTACGCCCACAAAAAGCGCTATTTTATTGGCCATTAATTGGCGCATTAATTATGTCATTGCTAATGATGGTACTGATGATCAACTGGGAGAGACGCTAATGGACCAAATCATCACGGATTTTCATTTTGTCAGACCGCTTTGGTTATTAGCGTTTTTGCCCGCAATAACCTTAATTATTGTGCTGTTACGTCAAAAGAACAAACAAGGCCAGTGGCATCAATTTTTACCGCCGCATCTTGCTAAAGTGTTAATAGAGACAACAGCAACCTCAAAAAAAATTGGATCGTCGGCCTTAATTATAATCGCCAGCGCACTTATTTCCATTGCACTGGCAGGCCCCACTTGGGACCGTGTTGAGCAACCTCTGTTTAAAGTTAAACAAGCCCAAGTGATTATCGCCGATATGTCGCTATCTATGTATGCTACCGATGTGCTGCCTAATCGATTAACTCGCGCTAAGTTTAAAATCAAGGATCTCGTTTCGCGATTAAGTGAAGGAGAGACGGCATTAATTGCTTACGCTGGAGACGCTTTTGTGATTAGTCCAATGACACAAGATGTGGCTAATCTTCAAAATTTAATTCCGTCACTAACCCCTGAAATCATGCCTGTGTACGGTTCTAGGCCAAGTTGGGCCGTTGAAAAAGCGCTTGAATTATTAGAGCAAACTAATTATAAGCAAGGTACGCTTTATTTGATCACTGACGGAATTGAGCCGTCAGATGCCCGTGAAATTACACGACTATTAAAGAACACCCAATTTACCCTCAATATACTTGGGATTGGTACTCAACAAGGCGCCCCAATAAGGCTGCCTAACGGGCAATTACTTAAAAATGACATTGGCAATATAGTGATTCCTAAGCTTCAAAGCAGTATCTTACGTGGGCTGTCCAGTGATCTGTCCGGTCGGTATAGCAACTTAACCAATGATCAAGCAGACATTGATTATTTGGCACATAATGTCCAAGCTGATGAATTTGACAGTGAACAACAAGACAATCAATTTGGTGATGAATGGCATGAAGTGGGTCCTTATTTAATCTTAATCTTATTGCCCTTTGCAGCCTATGCGTTTAGACGCGGTGTCATCACTGTGATTGCGATGACCATCATGCTCTACCCTCTATCTTCGCCACCTATGATGGCCAATAGCGTAGCAGCGACAACGTTACCAGCTGTGCAGCCGAAAGTAGTGCCTCAATCCGCTCCAGTTCAAAAAGTAAGCTGGTGGAATGATTTGTGGCAAACTCAAAATCAACAAGGTCTCACGTCTTATAAAAATGAAGACTTCTCTTATGCTTCATCACAATTTGAAGATTCACAGTGGCGTGGTACAGCACATTATAAGCAAGGTAACTTTGAGCAAGCGTTAGAGCATTTCAATCAAAGTAGTCAGCCTAGTGCTCTTTATAATCAAGGAAATACGCTGGCACGATTAGAGCAGTATGACGATGCAATAAGTCGCTATAAGGATTTACTAAAACAAGATCCTAAATTTCCTAATGCGCAAGACAACCTCGAGTTAGTTACCCAACTTGCTGCGCAACAAGAGAAGAAGAAAAAACAACAAGAAAAGAAAGATAATCAGAATAAAGAAGACGGTGATAAGCAACAATCCCCAGATGATAAAGACAAAGGAGATGATAATAAAGACGATGGTTCATCTCAGCAAGATAAAAAGCAAAATGGTGAACAAGGCCAAGAAGATAACAAAAAAGGCAATCAACAAGACAAAGAAAAACAATCACAAGACGAGTCAGAAGAGAAAAATGACAGTGAAAGCCAGTCAAAATCTGAAAAAAATGGCGATAAAAAAGATCCATTAAGTGAGCAAGAAAAGCAAAAACTGGCCAAACAACAACAAGACGCTAAGCAAAAACAGCAAATGTTTAATAAAGACAATTTGACACCAGAAGAATTACAACGTCTTAACCGGTTAGTTAAAAAAATTCCCGATGATCCCTCATTGTTGTTAAAAAACAAAATGGCATTGGAAGCACGAAAACGTCAACATCAACGTGTATCAACAAAGGAACGTAAACAGTGGTAATTCAACAATACAATGCTCTTCTCACTATAGCTAGCTTCGTTAACAAGGGACGTTTAGTTTTATTATTAGCATTAGCATGTCTATCTTCTCAAGCGTTTGCTATTACAACGCTAAAAGCCAGTGTTGACCGCAACCCAGCCATGGTCGCCGAAGCATTTAATCTAACAATTGTTGCCGATGATAATGTTGACACGAACAGTTTAGATACCAGCCCATTATTACAAGACTTTATTGTGGGACAAACCTCCGTTTCCTCGAATACACAAATCATTAATGGCGCAATGACTCGGCAAACCACTTGGCGAGTCAGCTTGATATCACGAAAATCTGGCGATTTTACCATTCCAGCCCTCACAATAAACAATGTTAGCAGCCAACCAATCACCATCAATATCGTTGCTGAGCCTAAAAGTACCCAGAACACTGAGAATATCCAACTCGAAACATCCATCAGCAGTGCCAAAGTATATATTGGTCAGCCCCTTATTTACGAAATAAAACTATTGTTAGGTACACGGCTTCAGCGAGCACAACTGCAACCCCCCAGTCTAGTTGGCGCTGAAATTTCACAAGTCGGTGAAGATAAAGATGCTAGTGAGATAATCAACGGTAAACGCTACCGAACTATTACGCGCCAATATAATATCAGCCCAACCCAAGCAGGAAATTTCGAGCTTGAAGGCTCAATTTTTAGAGGCGATATCAGTCAATACGGCTATAGTCGCTCAAAACCTATCACCTTATTAGGAGATAACCACCAAATTGAAGTCAAACCTATTCCGAATGACTTCCCTGGTGATTGGTTAGTCTCTGATATGGTCGTCATTGAAGATAAATGGGCCACAGAGAAAGAATATCAAGTAGGTGAGCCGATTACGCGAACAATCACATTGTCAGCAGCGAATGTGTCCACAGAGCAATTACCGGATATCTCGATAGATGCTGGCAGGTTATTACAAAGTTATCCAGACAAGCCAAAGTTACAACAAGGATTAAATGGAACAACATTAATTTCTCAATCCATCCAAAAGATTGCATTAATCCCCATTAAAAGTGGTGAGGTAATTGTGCCCGAAATCAAGGTTCCTTGGTTTGATCCTCGCAGTGAACAAATTAAGTGGGCGAGAATTCCTGCCAAAACCATTACGATAAAACCATCAACTGCACCTACTCAACTACCTCAAACCGCAAGCCCCGTTGGCGATATTAGTCAGTCAGGCCTGGCTGTATCAACTAATAATTCAATTCAAGATCAGTCTTTATTGCCTTGGAAACTCTTTAGCGGATTACTTGGTTGTTTATTGGCACTATCACTGGGCTGTTGTATTTGGTTGTATCGAAAAACTAAGTCGACCCATGTGACAGTCGAGCAAGCATCAAAAGTATCTAGTGCCATTTATGATACACTGCTGTCTTCATTAAATAAGAGTGAGCTATCTGACGTTGTCCGTTTATTGCCTTTATGGTTAAAGCAAGATTTTAAGATGACAGTTGATCACCCTACTCCTAGAAAATATGGCATTACTAAGCACTATCAGGAGCTAACAAAAAATCAGTTTAGCCAGCAAACTCAGGTGATTGATTGTAAATTATTAAAAGATAGTGTTGTGATGATGATTAAAAATAATAAAAAACCTGATTCAATACGACTTAATGGGCTATACCCGGCAAATACGCAATAAGTTGTAAAATTATGAAAGATTTCACAAAGGTCTACGGTCTTGAAAAGAGATAACGAATTAACAAAGCAATACGAAGCTCTCGTTGCCCAATACCATATGGACTTATACCGTTATGGCTATTGGTTAACGAAAGATAAACAAGTGACTGAAGATATTGTTCAAGAAACGTTTTTAAGAGCGTGGCGCGCCATAGAACAGCTTCAGGATATTAAGGCAGCTAAAGGCTGGTTAATAACCATATTACGCCGAGAAAATGCAAGACGATTTGAGCGTAAGCAGCTCTCTTTAGTCGATATTGACGACTATAGTGTCGCTGACGATAACGAAAGTCATCAACAGACATCTATAGAAAATGAAGAGCTTCATCTGGCTATAGACATGTTGGCCAATGAATATAAAGAACCACTAATTTTGCAAGCAATGCTCGGATATAGCGGTGAAGAAATTGCAAAGCAGTTAAGTCTTAACAAAAATACAGTCATGACTCGGTTATTTAGAGCAAAGAAACAATTAGCAAATATTTTAACCAATCACGCTGCAAGTAGAACGGATTAATCATGAATACCTTAAATAATTATGAATTGGCGATGGCAGATCCCTATTGTACTGACCCTGACTTTCTGGAAGCAGTAAAAAATGATAGTGCGTTGCAACAAGCCGTTATTGACGCTAAAGAGCATGACAAAATGTTTCAGAATTTTGTGTCGGATATCCCTGTTCCTTCTAAAAATCACATGGACGCTATTAATGCTATTTGTCATGAAACCACAACGTCATCAGTCACTCAGTTACCAAAACCGCGATTAAACAGCTACAAGCCGTATTTTGCGATAGCGGCATCTTTTGTTGTGATGACGATTAGCGTATTTATGTTGAGCGGACAAAATAATCATAACCTTAATTTAATGGATCATGCACTGGCCCATACACTTCACGGTGCCCCTTTTGCTGGTGCAACAGATACTAACCCGACACTTATTCGCGTTAACCAACAACTCTCCTTATATGGTGCGTCCTTAACGAACGCCAATGATATTTTATGGTCGAGTCATTGCGAATTTCAAGGTATTGCCAGTGCACATTTAGTTTACAAAAATAATGCGGCAAAAATTAATGTATTTCTTGTGCCAAAATCATTAGATTTTGATGCCATTAAGGCTCGCTTTGGTAATGATGAATTCAATGGCACAATCACCGAACTCGCTAGTGGCTATTTAGTGGTTGTTGCGCCAAAAAATAGTGATATCAATAGCATAAGGTCTAATATAGAAGAACAACTAGATT
>Ga0209396_1004854_pt1 | contig 12930 bp, 10 predicted proteins | sample GOMGulsemesocosm_6_FD_184638 | JGI IMG/M metagenome (GOLD analysis project Ga0209396, IMG submission 184638) | Methane-oxidizing microbial communities from mesocosms in the Gulf of Mexico - GOM8C Gulf of Mexico (SPAdes) (version 2) | ecosystem: Environmental > Aquatic > Marine > Cold seeps...
TAGTGTTCAACAAAGCTTAATGACCTTTAATGAAGTAATAGAGCAATATGACACGCAAGCAAGACCTGTGACGCAAAACGTCAATGCTGCGCAATTAAAAGCAAAACTTGATGTTAGCCTAGGAGAAGAAGGTGCTGACATCAATGAGTTAAAAGAGATGTCGCTCAACTACTTAAGACAAAACCCGGATGTGTCATCTGCAAAATTTAACAAGTTACTCTACTCAGGTCTCAATGCTCCGGCTCTACTGGGGGACTGGGTTACCAGCGTTTCAAATGCAACTATGCATACCTATCAAGTAAGTCCTGTTGCAACATTGATGGAGTTAGAACTGATAGATCAGTGGAATAAACTGGTCGGCTTTGATGATGGCGAGGGGGTGATGGTTAGCGGTGGTAGTCAAGCAAATCTTATCGCCATGTTACTGGCTAGACATAAAGCCTGCCCGCAAGCGAAAACCCAAGGTATCCGCGATACAATGGTCGCTTATGTATCAGATCAAGCGCATTACTCAAGTCTTAAGGCGATCAATGTACTGGGTGTAGGCTCTGATAATTTAATTGCGGTGGCATCGGATGAGCAAGGCCGAATATTACCAGATGCGTTAGAGCAGGCTATAAAGTCGAGCTTAGCACTGGGGCACAAACCCTTTTATATAGGGTTAACCGCGGGAACTACGGTACTAGGGGCTTATGATAATGTTGCGCAATGTTCGCAAATATCCAAACGCTATGATCTATGGCTGCATATTGATGGCGCGTGGGGAGCCCCTGTGTTGTTCTCGCAAATCCATAAGCATTTATTAGCGGACTCCCACCTTGCTGACTCTGTTGCTTGGGATGCGCATAAGTTGATGAATGTACCACTCACTGCTGCTGTTATTCTAACGCGTGAAAAGGGCCTATTGAAAGCGGTATGCTCAGGTGGGGGCAGTGATTATTTATTCCACGCTGATGAAAATGCGCAATTTAATTTAGGAGAGCGTTCGATTCAGTGCGGTCGCCGTGCAGATGCACTTAAAGTGTGGATGAGCTGGAAGGCGATTGGCAATAAAGGCTTCAGTGATAAAATTGACTATCTGCAACAATTAAAAGCTGATTTTTTGGCTTTAGTTGAGCGTTCAAGTTTTGAATTGTTGCACCAGCCTAGCTATTTGAATGTCTTGTTTCGCTATAAAGCAGATGCATCTTTGAGTGAAGCAGGATCTAAAGCGCTGTGTATTGATATTTGTGAAAAGCTGAAACAGCAGAATATAGCCTATAGTGATTACGCAAGCTGTAAAGGAAAATCCGGTATTCGATTAATCTTAGCCAATACCAATATCACTATTGAGCAGTTAGCAACGATGTTAACTGCGTGTGAAGAATTTGCTAAAGAGTTAATAGCAAATCGTGATTACTCAAATTTGTGAGATTTAGATAATGGACAAGATTGTTGCAATAGTCACTCTTTGTGTAGCTCTCGCAGGTTGTAGTTCCGCTCAATTAGCAAACGCTGAAAAAGGGCAGACGCTCACAGCTATAAGCAAAAGTCGATTAGATCCGATACTTGCAGAAGTGTCAGGTTTAGCGCAAACAAAAAAGCGCTACTGGGGGGTGAATGATAGCGGCGGTAAACCTGCGCTTTACGGTATGCAAAAGAGTGATGTTAAGCGCTTTAATGTGGTGACAGTGAAAGACGCGGTTAACATCGATTGGGAAGATTTAGCGCAAGATGATGAATATCTCTATGTCGCAGACAGTGGTGATAATTTCGCAATACGAGCAAATGTAAATATCTATAAAGTTTCAAAAAATAGCTTAAGCCAAATTCGTCATAACGGTGAGATTGACTCTGAACGTTTAACCCTTGAATACGCCCTCAAAGATAATTTTTTACCATTGAAAAATCATAATTTTGACAGCGAAGCCCTAAGTGTAGTCAATGATAAACTGTGGTTGTTTAGCAAAAACAGAGTAGATGCGAAGACGCAGTTGTATATTGTTGATAAAAAAAAGAAATATCAAAAAATTTCACCGGCTAACAGCTTCGATGTCGACGGGCTGATTACGGCAGTGGACTATCACCAAGAGCGAGGTAAATTACTGATGCTGGGTTATTCAAAGCACTCTGTATTTGGTCATTCTTTTATCTGGATGGTAGATGTTAAAAATGACCAGGTTGACTGGGATAGTGCAAGCCGCTTTCGAATCAAACCCTATGCTCAGTGGGAATCTGTGCAATGGATCTCTGATGATCGTTTTATATTAGGGGCTGAAAAAAGTCCATTGTCTAAAGCGCAAATTGCCGAATTTATCCTGCCAAAATAATCAGTTTAGACTATTAAAATCACAAGAATACATGGGCGCATCCTAATATTTTGTTTATAATGCGCCTTTTAATCCATAGTTAGTTTTCATCCAAAAACATGGCCGTAGTGAGAGCGATTCAATCGTTCAAGATGTGAACTGCTAGGTATGGCCGTTTGGTTATTCCAAACAACTAAATCTAGTGGTGTTCAGAATAAGACCCTTGATGATTTAGGCTTCGCCTAATTCATCTCTATTGGATGAGCGAGACGTTCGCAGTAGGCGGCTGTTTCTGGATGGGAACTAATTACATTTCAGACTTAATAAGTAGGAACGCAATGCTACAAATATACGATACTTTAACCAAGCAAAAAGCCCCGTTTAAACCGTTAAAAGATGGGGAGATAAGTATCTATGTCTGTGGAATGACGGTTTACGATTTTTGCCATATTGGCCATGCACGAGTGATGGTTTCATTCGACGTTATTACTCGTTTCTTGCGCTCTACAGGTTGGAATGTGAATTATGTGCGTAATATCACGGATGTGGATGATAAAATTATTAACCGCGCCAAAGATAATAACGAGAGTATGGAGCAGTTAACACACCGTATGATCGCTGCTATGCATGAAGACGAAAAACGCCTGTTTGTACTACCACCGGATCAAGAACCTCGTGCAACAGGTCATATTCAAGGCATTATCGATATCACGCAAACGCTTATCGATAAAGGTTATGCCTATTTAGCCAGTAACGGTGATGTTTATTATCGTGTGGCCAAATTTGAGGGCTACGGTAAGTTATCGAACAAAAATATCGAAGATCTACGAGCCGGCGCGCGCGTAGCAATCAATGATGTTAAAGAAAACCCGATTGATTTTGTACTCTGGAAAGCAGCCAAAGAGGGTGAGGTTAGTTGGGAGTCGCCATGGGGCGCAGGTCGTCCTGGTTGGCACATTGAATGTTCTGCAATGTCTAAGCACTGCTTGGGCGATAACTTTGATATTCATGGTGGTGGGCCGGATTTACCTTTCCCGCATCACGAGAACGAGATTGCTCAATCTGAGGCAGCAAATGGTTGTACGTTTGCTAACCTTTGGATGCACGCCGGTGCGGTACGTGTAAACTCGGAGAAAATGTCTAAATCATTGGGTAATTTCTTTACCATTCGCGATGTGCTTGAAAAATACAATGCTGAAGTGGTTCGTTTATTTTTAGCCAGTGTGCATTATCGCAGCTACATCGATTATTCTGAAGGCTCATTAAAAGAGGCGCAGACTAAGTTGGAGCGTTTTTATCAAGCACTTCGTGGCGTGCAAGCGGTTAAAGGTGATCTTGATAACCGCTATAAAGCAGCTTTCGAAGCGGCGATGAACGACGATTTCAATACGCCCAAAGCGATAGCGGTATTGTTTGAGCTCGTGAATGAGCTTAACAGTGCAACACGCAGTGGTAATGAAAATGCCCCTGCGCTTGCCTTCCAACTGACAGAGCTTGCGCAAAGTATTGGGCTTTTAGAGCAAGATCCTGAAAGCTTTCTACAAGGTGATGCAAAAGAGGGCGAGATTAGCGCTGAGCAAATTGAAGCGTTGATTGTTGATCGTAAAGCAGCACGTGCCAATAAAGACTTTGCTGAATCGGATAGAATTCGCGATGAGCTTTTAGCGCAAAGCATCGTTTTGAAAGATACCCGTGAAGGGACTAGCTGGTTTAGAGAGAGCTAATTGCCCGCGAAATAAATGATCTCTGCTAGAGTATCTAGCAGGGGTTTTTAGCCAGGGTGAACTGGAACACAGACTGATCATCCACTCTACTGCCCTATTCGAAGGGGCTTGTCATTACTCCTCAAGCTTAGTCGGCCACTCTTTGAAGGTTTTTTATAGCCCTTTCTACGCTTACGTACCTTACGCTTTTTCTTTTATTAAATGCCAATCACTCCCATATTAATTTCTACTTAAACTCATTAAGGTTTTTTGGCTTGCTTAAAAAGCACTTACATGTTTGATGTGCCTGCGCCTGTTTGTATCAAGGTATAGGCCTTTTTGAAACAAATAGTGTTTTTGTTAATAAGCAGGTAGTTCAGATCAAAAGATTGTGCTTGATTAACGAGATTGAATGAGTTGAAACCAAAATATATAAAATCACGTTACATATCAATGCATTATAGTTATAGTAAATAGAGTGTTTTATGTTTTTTCAATTAGCGACAAACGGGTGAATTCGTGACAACAATTAAAGCAAAACTGACAGTCATTCTAATGCTTTCATTAGGGGTAGTCTTAGCAATGGTCATTTGGGGTGTTTCAAGTTTATGGGGTCAGATCAATGAATACCAAAATTTAATCGAGCATGAGGCAACGGATCAGCAAAAGGTCCTAGTCATTGCTGGTGATTTCAAAATCCAAGTTCAAGAATGGAAAAACGTTTTGCTTCGTGGATCTGATGATCAGCGAAGAGATAAATACTGGATGAGTTTTCAAAAAAATGAGGCCAGTGTTCAAAAAAGAGCTAGTGAATTGCTGCAAATATTAACCGAAGAAGCTAAACATGATCAGAGGCATAAGGATTCAAACGCGACTGAATTACTCGAAAAATTTGTAGAAGCGCACAAGGTCATGGGGCTAGCTTATCGCACTGGATATAATGCATTTGTATCCGCAAATTACGACCCTTCAGTGGGAGATAGAAAGGTCTCAGGAATAGATCGAGCGCCAGCTAACCTCCTAGGAATGGTTGCGTCGGAATTGAATGTACTTATGCAAGATGCCTCAAAGGAAGCATTCGTACATTCTCAAAGCGTCATTACCACAACCGTGGTTTCAGTCACTTTCGGGATTGTGGCTGCAATTGCGCTGTTTCTCGTCTTAGCAGGTCGAATGGTAATTAATCCGGTAAATGCTTTGACGAAATCTTTATCCTTTCTTGCCCAAAGTGATTATTCTCAAAATATCACCTACAAGAGCAACGATGAAATCGGTGATTTAGCAAGCAGTGCACGTTTAATGCAGGAAAATATGAAAAGTATTTTAACGACTTTAATAGACTCTGCAGACCAAGGGGAGAAAGCTGCTAGTTATCTTTCTAGTTCCAGTTCAAATGCTAAAAAGACAGCCACAGAGCAACAATTTAGGACAGAGCAGGTTGCTGCAGCCGTACATCAAATGAGTACAACAGTACTTGAAGTGGCAAAAAGCGCACAAGTCGCTGCTAGTTCGGTTCAAGAAACTGATGACTTAGCCAAAGAAGGTCACGCTATCGTTAACGAAACTGTAGAATCAATTAGTGAGCTCGTCATAGAAGTAGAGAAGACGTCTGTTGTGGTAGAATCACTGGCACAAGATAGTCAGAGTATAGGTAGTATACTCGAAGTTATTCGAGGCATTGCAGATCAAACAAATTTACTCGCACTTAATGCTGCAATTGAAGCGGCACGTGCTGGGGATCAGGGGCGGGGTTTTGCTGTCGTTGCCGACGAGGTTCGAAGTTTAGCCAAGCGAACTCAGGAATCTACTTCTGAAATCCAGACTATGATAGAAAAATTGCAAGCAGGTGCTGTTGATGCCGTAGCTATTTTAGTTTCTGGTAAAGAGAAAACAAAAGAATGTGTTTCCAAAGCAGCCCTCACAGATTCTGCTTTAAATAACATTGAAGAAGCAATTACGGCGATTAAAGATATGACGATACAGATTGCTAGCGCATCAGAAGAACAATCAGCAGTGGCGGAAGAGATTAACCAAAGTGTCATTGCGATAAATCGCTCAACAGATATTACTGTCGAAAATGTATCGAAGATTGAAAATGCAAGCGAAGAAGTGAGCAATATGTCGATTGAGTTCCGTAGAATTACCAGTGATTTCAAAGTATGAAGAATAAGTAATGAGGCTCTGTATCGGTGACTATGTTGTATTAATAGCGTGATCCTGAGAATACGGCTAAAGCTTATTCTTATAATAAAGACTGTTTATGGCTAATTATTAGTCTCGCCAATAAAGAAAGGCTTCTTTATTGGCGAATTTAGTCACTTTTTTATGCCTCCCCAGTATTACCGCTAATAGGTTGTCTTCAGGCTTGAATTATTACTTTTAAGCACCCGGATTATTTTCCAGCCTTCATACTGAACCTTATAAAACTTACAACATCAGGTACTGCGGGCTCAAAGGGGTTATAAAAAACGGTGAGATAGCTATGTTTCGACAAGAGAGAACAGAGGTGATGTAGCGTTAATGAATGACAGTGCGTTCAGCTCTTAATACCTGTCCTTAGCTACAGTGGTATTTAGGAGTGCTAACAAGGAGGCTGATATTTAATACCTAAAATTAACCAATAAAATTAGAATAGACCAGTTACTACTGGCCCTTATTTATTAGGGGTATTGAATGTACACGGACAAATAAAACAGCTAGATTTTTGCTCTAGCTGTTGGTTTCAAATAGAGGCTCTTTTTCGTTTAAGCAGGGCGTTTATCAACCATGTAAGTCGCTTCACCAGATACGACTAATTTATCAGCGACATGCACATCTGTGCGCATTGTTACTCTGCCTCGACGTTCATTAATGTCTGTAATAGTCAGTGTTGCAACTGCTGTATCGCCAATAAATATAGGCTTGCGAAATTTAAGCTCTTGGGACAAATACACGCCACCAGGCCCCGGCATTTTAGTGCCTGCAACCGCTGAGATAAGCGCTGCAGAGAACATACCGTGAACGATACGTTGACCAAAGCTGGTTGACTTGGCGTATTCATCATCCAAATGGATAGGGTTGTTATCACCTGAAAGTGCAGCAAATGTTTCGACATCTTGGGCGCTAATTGTTTTTTCCATGCTAGCAGACATATCAATGGATAGATCTTCTAAGTAAAAGCCATGTTTATCAGTCAATTTCTTCTCCAGTACTCAATCGCTAAAGCATTGCTTTAGCTCTATATAGGTCATCAATTATTATTGGCGTTATTGTAACAGTTTAGTTAAGAGAGCCAATGTGCTTGATAACATTTGCCTTAAAAAGAGGCTTTAAGAGTTTTTTCCATGGTATTGTCTTTTAGTGTTAGACCGAATATTACTCACAATGGTTCGAATTCCCGTGTAATCACATCATTGCAGATAATATCCGAGCGAGTAAGGGGATTAGCAATTTTCAAATGTTGGAAAATAAGGTATCTTAGCCCCAGATAAATTAATTAAGAGAAGCGCATAAGTATGATTATTAAACCAAAAATTCGTGGCTTTATTTGTACTACTACCCATCCTGAAGGTTGTTTAGCCAATGTTCGTGAGCAAATAGCCTATGTTAAAAATAATGGCGAGATAAAAGACGGGCCTAAGCGCGTTTTGATTGTTGGTGCTTCAAGCGGTTACGGTTTGTCATCAAGAATTACTGCAGCCTTTGGTAGTGGTGCTGCGACTATTGGTGTATTTTTTGAAAAACCAGCGACTGACAAGAAGCCGGGAACAGCAGGTTGGCATAACAGCGCTGCGTTTACTCAAGAAGCGCAAAAAGCGGGTCTTTATGCAAAAAGTTTAAATGGCGATGCTTTCAGTAATGAAGCGAAAGAAAAAACCATCGCACTGATCAAAGAAGACTTAGGCCAAATCGACTTAGTCATCTACTCACTGGCATCCCCTGTTCGTAAATTACCAGAAACAGGTGAGTTAGTACGTTCAACCCTTAAGCCTATCGGTCAGCCGTATGCATCTACAGCGCTTAATACCAATAAAGATACCTTGTTTGATGCAGAAGTAGAGCCCGCTACCGAGCAAGAAATTGCCGATACCATTACCGTAATGGGTGGGGCTGATTGGCAGTTGTGGATGGATGCATTGTCAGATGCCGGCGTATTGGCTGATGGTTGTAAAACCACTGCTTATAGCTACATGGGTTCTGACATTACTTGGCCTATATATTGGCACGGCACTATTGGTCGCGCCAAGCAGCATGTTGATGAAACAGCCGCGGCACTGAATGAGAAAATGCAAGCCATTGGCGGTCAGGCGAATGTTGCTGTATTAAAATCTGTTGTGACTCAAGCGAGCTCTGCGATACCAGTAATGCCTTTGTATCTTTCAATGGTATTCAAAGTCATGAAAGAAAGTAATGTTCATGAAGGTTGTATTGAGCAAATTGATAGACTGTTCCGTACTGCTCTGTGCAGCGACGATGTGCTTTATGATGAAGGCAACAGATACCGTATGGATGACTGGGAATTACGCGGAGACATTCAGGCGCGCTGTAAAGATATCTGGGAAAAAGTGAGCGATGAAAACGTATTTGATACGACGGATTATGCCTATTACAAATCAGAGTTTTTAAAGCTGTTTGGTTTTGGTATTGAAGGTATTGATTACGATCAAGACGTTGATACACTTGTGCCATTTGACGTTATCGATATCTAAATCTATCGTGTAGTAACGTTTTAAGAAACCGCCTGATGGCGGTTTTTTTATGTGTGTGATAAAGGTGAATACGATAGAGATTAATTATCTCAGGGTTTAATTCTGAGTACATTGAGGAAGTCGTAAACACAACCCTAAAGGTCTGATAACTGTACTCAATAATGCGGTCTTAAAAATCGGCTGAATAGGCTCATTTTTTAAATACAATACGCATAAACAAAGGCACGCTGTACCTAAAAAAACGGGCTATGGTATCTATATATCGCTCGCTTCCTTTAACGATAACCCTTTATTGGGTGTATCTTTTCGATAAGTATATAGAGCATCAATCAACTTGAATTGGCAAAGCGCTTTGCTCTTTAAAAGTACGAATTGCAAAATTAGAATTTATATCCTTAACCATCGGTATTGCACGTAACAGACGCATAAAACTTTCGTAAGCCATTAAGTCTTTGCAGACGACTTCGAGTAGGTAGTCATACTGCCCTGAAACAACATGCCCATTGATCACCTGATCAATATAGGTGATTTCTCGCTCAAATGCTTCAAGCTCTTTTTCCTGGTGACTATTAAGGTTCACATGTACAAAAACGCTCATGTTTAAATTAACGCTCTGTCTGGATACTTTTGCTTGATAGCCAACGATAATCTGCTCTTTTTCCATTCTCTTTATGCGTCTTGCGCATGGGGAAGCTGAAAGATTTATATGCTCTGCTATTTCTGATGTGGTTAAACGTCCATCTTTTTGCAGTAGTTCAAGAATGCGTCTATCTAGGTTGTCCATGGTTGAATCCACCAATAAATTATTAATAATTATCTGTATTCACTAATTTTTAAGTATTATACATCCGTTTTAGGCAAAAAACAGCGAGCGTTTATCTGCATAATAGCCTCTCAAAATAGACTCATAAAGAGAGAAGTAATGATGTTAGCTGTAAACTTAATGATTGCTCGAAACCCTTATCATTTAGGCGTAGTGTCATTGATAGTGACTTTGATTATATGGTCATCTTACTTTGTTGCGCTACGTAGCGGTGCACAATCACAACTGACACATTTTGATATGGCTGTTCTAAGGTTCATACTTCCGGCATTGGTGCTACTTCCTGTGTTGTATCGTGCAAGATCGCGCATTTTGGCAACCAAGAAACGTTATTTGTTTGGTATCGTGAGTGGGGCGGGTTTACCGTTTTACTTACTCTCTGTGATCGCTTCCTCTAAGGTGCAGGCAGTAATCGGCAGTCTTCTTATTCCAGGGGTAACGCCGATTTTTGTCACTATGATCGCCGTCATTTTCTATCGAGAGTCATTATCGATAAAAAGGTTTATAGGCTTGTTGGCGGTTGTCGTTGGTGTCTCTCTTCTGGTTAGCGCGGAGTTAGGTTCTGAAAATCCGCAAATTATAGGGCCGTTATTGTATTTATTGGCGGCTGTGTTGTGGGCTGTTTATACCATTAGTATCAGAGTATCAGCTCTGTCTAGTCTAGAGGTGGCCGCTATTTTGAATGTAAGTGCCGCGCTAATGATTGCAATTTCTTTACCTTTTGGTGCTTTCAACAGCAACCTGACCCAAGTGTCTTTGCAGGAAATATTTCCTCAATTGTTAATCATGGGTGTTTTCTGCGGGCTGATATCGGTGGTGACCTATTCAAATGCCATTAAAAGTTTAGGGGCAGAGCTTTCAGCATGCTGGGGGGCTCTCACCCCTGTGCTTGTGGCCGTTCTTGCGTATTTTTTGCTGTCCGAGCAGCTAAGCACTAGCAGTTTGCTCGCGATGTTAATCATTTGCAGTGGTGTGATTTGTGCAAATATAAAAAGAGGCGTAAAGAAATAATTTTTTTATTTCACAATTATCTTCATATTTGTTTCGATTCGTTTTAAAACTTGCAGAGGTTCTCAAGCATTCAATCAATTAGCTAAGCATTGAAATGATTTCTGTTTAGATTATTTCAATGCTTATTTTATATAGCGTAATTGGCGAGTATGTCGTTTTTGATACGCTTGTTTAAAGCCTCAATTTAATGTATTAATCATCTAACGATTGTAAGACAAAGGATTAGCTTTACGGTCACTCCCTCTGTGCTTTAAAGACGATCAGGGAGGTATAAGTGGTTACATACAAGAGTAATTCATAGCCATATTCAAGCTAAAAATCACAGAAGTAGCATAAAGCCTTTTATCCATTAGTGCGTAATGGCGGATTCTCACCGGGCTGATTGGTTGGTTCTGGTCGAGCAAGGAGGCTTTTATGCATATAAGAAATGAGTTATCTGTCAGTGAAATTGTTGAACATATCGCTAGAGGGGATAGCGCAGCAGAAAATGTATTAGTACAAAAGTACCAGCGTCCTTTAATGGAAATGCTGAAATATAGAACACAAGATCAAGTACTTGCAGAAGACTTATTACAAGACACACTACGCATTATAATACAAAGATTGCGCGGCACAGGTATAAAAGAGCCCGAAAAATTAAGCTATTTCATCCAAAGTACCGCCCGCAATATTGTTATTGCGCACTTTAGAAAAGAGAGCTGCAGAGGTACGCAACCTAATACTGATATTGTCGAGCAGGCAATAGGTTCAGAAAAAGAGCAACTACAAGTTGTTTACAATGAGGAGCTAAGCATTTTCATAAGAAACCTTTTGCGTAAATTATCCACGCCACGTGATCGTGAAATACTGACTCGATTTTATGTCTGGGAACAGGAGAAGTTGCAGGTTTGCCAAGCGATGGAACTGACAGTCAATGCTTTTGATAGAGTCGTATCAAGAGCGCGTAAACGCTTTAAGGTAATCGTTGGAAATAGCACACTTGGGTAAGGTATCAGACTAATTTGGGATAGATGAATACTGCAGTTTCCAAAGATAGATGAGAGAATTTTGAGGGGGCTATCAGTTATGGAAGTAGCGAATAAGTCCCTGGGGTATTCCCTGTACTTTTTAAGCCAGGTAAGTCTAAGCGTTTTGACAAAGCAAATATGGATGGAGCAAAATTTCATCTATGTTAACCGCTTAGCTTTTCTTTTAAAACGTAAGTACCCTTCGTGGCGTACAGGACTTACTCGCTGTTAACTGGATGACTAGGTTATTTATGAGTGATCAAAGAGATACTTACGTTGATGATTTCGTTCTGCGCTATCGCATGCATCACTAAATCCTAAAGAGCTAGGAGCATTCGACATTTGATATTTCGAACACCATTGCATTTAAGATAAGATAGCACAAGCACGCCTTTACATACAGCCTGAGATTAACAACGCATAACCGCTAATAAAACCTTCTTACCAGCCTTAAGGTCACCTGACTAGCGTCTCATGTTCATCGCTAGGCCTACTTTAGACGTATTCGTTCTAAGTAAATGTGTACTAATCCAGTGACCTATAGCGACTAGTTTATGGAGGTCAATATTGGTCTCTACCCCGAGCCCTTCCAGTAAATAAACAACATCTTCAGTGGCTACATTACCACTAGCCCCTTTTGCATAAGGGCAGCCGCCAAGGCCTGCTACTGAACTATCTATGCCTAAAAGACCCAGTTCAAGAGATTCACAAATGTTAGCAATGGCTTGTCCATAAGTGTCATGAAAATGAACCGCGAGTTTCTCTCTTGGAATTTCTTCGAGTAAAGGTGAAAGCAGTGCTCTTACTTGATTCGGGGTGCCGACGCCAGTGGTATCTCCCAACGATACTTCATAGCAGCCCATTTCGATGAGCGCGTTACTAATATCAATCACTTTCTTAATAGAGACATCACCTTGGTAGGGACATTTAAAGATGGTGGAAACATAAGCGCGTACTTTAATATCTTTTAATTTTGCCTGTGACACAATTTCTGCAAAACGGGTTAAGCTTTCCTCGATGGAGCAATTTATGTTTTTCTGACAGAAGGTTTCCGAAGCTGCTGTAAAGACGGCAATTTCTTTGGTGTCGACGCTGATTGCTTTTTGCAAGCCTCTTAGATTGGGAACGAGTGCACTAAAGTTAACAGTATTACGATTGGGCAATGCTTGCATGATTTCGATAGCATCGCTCATTTGGGGAACCCAGTGGGGGGATACAAAACTGGTAGCTTCTATGTGTCGCAATCCAGCATCACAAAGACGCGTGATAAGTTCGATTTTTGTTTCAGTGTTGATGAGAGAAGTCTCATTTTGTAGCCCATCTCTTGGGCTTACTTCAACAATCTTAACGGTTTTATTAAGCATTTATAACCTATCGAAATAAACTCGGCTAATTCGAATTGAATGTCTT
>Ga0209396_1004857_pt1 | contig 12929 bp, 13 predicted proteins | sample GOMGulsemesocosm_6_FD_184638 | JGI IMG/M metagenome (GOLD analysis project Ga0209396, IMG submission 184638) | Methane-oxidizing microbial communities from mesocosms in the Gulf of Mexico - GOM8C Gulf of Mexico (SPAdes) (version 2) | ecosystem: Environmental > Aquatic > Marine > Cold seeps...
CACTAATGACCTGATTCGCCATAATTTGATGCACGGTACAGCTGGATTGTGAGTTCTTACTCCAATTGACTAGATCTTCTCGACTGGCAATATCAATTCCAGTGCTATCACGATAACAACGTCTTAGCGCTTCACTTTTTGTATCCTCATCAGAATTTTCAAAACGAAAGATATCCGATACGCTCACTACCCCGACCAGCTCATGATCTGAAGCGATTACCGGAGCACCACTGATTTCATTTTTGAGGAAGAATTCTGCTAAGCGCTGAATGGTCCAACCTTCATAAACGCAGAGTACGTCTTTGCTCATAAGGTCGGTAACGGCGAAGTCTCGAACTTCAATTTTATTGGCTGTCTTTAAGTTCATAGGGCTTACCTGCTAATAGAATTTTAATATTTCTGAATCTAGCTTAATATAACTTTAGTCAACTTTGCTGATACCTGCCTTTAAACCAAGGACTTAAACCAAGGACTTAATACTATAAGACTTAACAAATTAATAACTAATTGATATAAGTCAGGTTTTTATTAGGAAATTACCAAACATTACAAATAACATGCATTCGCATTTGCACTCACCCTATTTTTCCTTATGATCCGCCTCTTCATTATTGCCTATGTTTTATATTGGGCTGCCGTTTTGTGAATTATATCTATGCCTTTATCCGTACAACTTTCAGCTATGAGTCAGTCCTCTCATAGGAACATCTCCGGTTTTATTAAAACCAAGGGCAAGACTCACTTTAAGTTGAGCGATCAGCAAGGCGCTGATGTTGTCATCATTGATATTGATAGCGAAGAGGGAAAAGCCCTCTTCGCTGAGTATCAGAATAACGAGACTCAAGTAATTGCCCTCTCATTATATTCCCTAGATAAATCTTCTTCATCTGTAATTTATATAAAAAAACCGATCACCAGCATAGAATTAATTCATGCCGCTGAAAAAATAAAACAGCGAAACTATGTGAAGGTGAGTAGTTCGGCTAACAAAATCAAATCAACTAATAAGCCTGAACAGGTTCATGATAAGTCACGAAAAGATTCACGAGATAAATCTCGTGAATCCACTGATGACAGCCAATACTATGAACCGACTCAAACCCTACAAGGAATGTTAAGAAGAGCCATTCAGTTAAGCGATAAAGAAAAAACAAACGTCGTATTACGCATACAAAAATATTGCATAGAAATTGATGCGAGTAAGAAATGTGCGCGGTTAAACTTTTCTCAAAATCGTTTACGAAACTTATGCCACGTTCAGCTAAATACTTCCAGCTGTCGCATTAGTAAAGAGTCTCTAACGGCTTCAATATCTGAATACCCTTCGCTCTCTCTTACTGAACTTTCTTGGAATACAGCGTTACTATGCTCCAGAGGTAGGCTCGCTAAACCTTTATCTGACAATTCAATTTATCAGTTAAAAGCTTGGCCAAATTTAACACGTTGGAATGTTCCTCAGCACGCACTACAAATTGCTGGTCTATGGTCAAAGTCTCCGAATACCATAACGGCAATATCTCAGCAGCTTTCCATTCCTATTACGGATGTACGAAGTTTCATAACAGCAGCGCTGGATAGTCATTTAGCGATTACTAATGAGCCAAGCTCTAAGATTATTCCATTTAAAGCAAAGAAGAAAAATTCGACATTATTTAAGAAACTCCTTAATCGCCTCAATCGAGCATAAGATCATATGCAACAGTATAAAATAATATTTTCAGGCCCTGTCAGTGCTGGTAAAACCACCGCGATTAAGGTGCTAAGTGATATTGATGTGGTATCGACCGAAGCACGAGCATCCGATGAAGTTAAAAAGATAAAAGAGAAAACGACTGTTGCAATGGACTACGGTCGCATCAACCTAGACGCTGAAACGTCTGTGCATTTATATGGCACTCCGGGGCAAGCGCGCTTTAATTTCATGTGGGAAATTTTAGCCCAAGGCGCTTTGGGGTTAGTACTGCTCATTGATTGCAGTGTTTCATCGATGATGGATGACATTGATACTTATCTCGATGCTTTTAAAGACTTCACCAAAGACAACCCGGTGGTTATTGGTTTAACTCGAGGTGATCTTGCTGCTGAAACACAGGGTATAGACTGGGATCGTATTCATAGTGCGCTAGCAATCAAAGACATCTCTGCAGCCGTATTTGAAGTCGATGCTAGAAATAAAGAGGACATTAATATGCTGGTGCAAGCTCTCGTTCTTTCAATTGATCCTTTAGCTATTTAGGAGCACCTGTGAATTATCCTACAGCAAAACAGTTTATCTATTTAACTAACGAAGGCGTGCATTTTGCTACATCTTCTTCACAGCATGACCCCGATCGTAGAATATTGTTGTGTTTATTAAAGCAGCCCAACACTCTTAAGCTTTTTCAGTTTTTGAATTTATTGAAGGCAGAGTCTGAGAAGCTATCTTTTGAGCATACGATTGCCCTATTCAATAAAGGCTATTTGATTGCGAAAGATACTGCGGGTGAGTTAGCCAGTCTTTCTATAGAAAAAAGTCTGCCTAATATATTAAAAGAGCTATCTGATAATCAACATTGCGCTATTGCTGATCAAGAAGGGTTTTTATTAGCCCATTCAGGTTTCAATTTAAACCAGGCCGAACAAGCAGCAATTTTGGCAGTAGAAATCATAGGCCTACAAGCGAAGCGTCAGCACAATATTCAGCAAGCCAGTGGCGAGCGTTCGTTCATTAGCATTATTGATGCTGATGGAAAATCACAGCTACGATTTGTGCCAATTTACTTTAATCAGCAAGTTTTTATTCTAGCGATTAAAGGGAATCCTCAATTAAAAAACACTCATTTTATTCATCTAGCCTGGCTATTGGGCCAGCGTTATTTATAACTCTATTTATTTACACAGGTTTTAAGGAATTCTTATGCGCGAAGAAAGCATCACCTCAATTTTATCCGATCTAAATAGCAGCTCTACCGACATTGAAGCATCAGCCATCATATCAACCGACGGCTTGGTTATCGCATCATTACTACCAAACAGTGTTGATGAAGACCGAGTCGGTGCGATGAGCGCTGCAATGTTATCACTGGGTGATAGAACGGCATTAGAACTTGATCGTGGAGAGTTAGAGCAGGTTCTAATTAAAGGCGCCAATGGTTATATTTTGATGACACATGTGGGTCATGACGCGGTACTTACAGTAATGACTAAGTCCAGTGCAAAACTTGGCCTTATTTTCTTAGATGTTAAACGTGCTGTTAGTGACGTTGCTAGCGTTTTATAAGGAGTTAACATGGGTAATATGTCACCAGAGCAAATCGTTGGCGAATATCGCGAGCACTTGTTACAGCACTTTAATTCTGCAGCAAGAACCGTTTATACCACCGACATAGAAACTGAATTTCCTGCTGGAAAATTAATCGTTTCTCGTACCGACCTTGACGGAAATATCACGCATATGAATCAAGCATTTGTTGATATGTCAGGTTATAGCGAAGAAGAACTATTGGGCCAGCCTCATGCAATTCTTCGTCATCCCGACATGCCTAAAGCTGTCTTTTCTGAAGTCTGGGAGGTTGCTGGCCGTGGCGAAAAATGGCATGGCTATGTTAAGAATTTGCGTAAAGATGGTGGTTTTTATTGGGTACACGCCACCGTAATTGCCAATATCCGCCAAGGTAAAGTGATTGGTTTATCTTCTGTTCGTCGCCAGCCATCAGCTAAAAAAATAATCGAGATGGATGCCAAGTACCGTAAAATGTTGGAGCAAGAAAAAGTATGAAATATACATTAAGCATTTGCCCTACAACGCCTGCAGCGGCCATGTCTGGTTGGTATATTTTGAATACCTACTTACAAAAGAAACTCGATATTGCTATGCATATTGAGATATACAGCGATTTTGAAAGTCAGCGCCAAGCATTTGAAAAAGATGAGATCGATTTTATCTATGCAAACCCTTATGACGCAACATTATTAATTCGTGACTTAGGATTTAGCGCATTAAATAAGCCGAATGAAAGCGCTAATGAAGTCGTAATTCTATGCAAAGCAGATTCAGCCATAGAGTCATTCACTGACTTAAACCCTGGATTAAAGATTGCCACGACAAATGACCCGGCAATCAATTTAGTGGCTATGATTTTATTAGAGTCAGTAGATATTGATTCTTCTAATAGCACACAGTTAGATTGCAGTAGTTTTATTATTGCCGCTAAGCAGGTATTGAAAGGTGAAGCGGATGTAGCGTTTTTACCGAAGTCTATTTACGACAAGCTATCTGCCATAGTCAAAGATCAGCTGCGCTCATTGATTAGTAGTGAAATTAGTGTCATTCATCATATTTTTGCTGCTTCAGAAAAAAGCCAAAGTATTCATAAGAAAGTTTCAGAAGCATTATCTGAACTAGCAGGAGATCCTACGGGACAGGATATTTTAAACACTATTGGCATTCCTTCTTTTTCAGCTATGGAGCAAGAAGAAGCGGAATTTATGATTGATTTGATGGATACGCTAAAATAACTTTTATGAGTCCAATCGCAGAAAGATTTGTATTACCTGAACTAATTAAAACTGTTTGATAAAAAAGCATCACAAATTTGTGATGCTTTTTATTTCTTTCTTTTTATGCTGCTCTATTGGTTAGCAACATGAACCAACTTAATTGCATCGGCGGTAATGCCATAAGTGTAACGAGTGTAATAAACGCCACTGACGGTCACGGTATAACTTTCTCCAGCAGTCAACGTTACATTCGCAACTTCAACATCACCAAACTCATACGAGTTATAATAAAGATCAATACTGCCAGGGTTCGTGGCGGCTAATTCCGTATTACCTGCTTTCACGCTATACACGGTTTTATCAGAGCCGTAGCCATGGCCCCAACCAAATCCACCCGGTGATTTAAATAACACCTGATAAGTTCCCGTTTCTGCCACTGTAAAAGTCCAATGTGCTTCAGATGTTAGATCGGTACCATAGCGATAGCCGCCATTATTCGCCGAGCTATTTGATTTATCTTTCCAGCCACCACCCGTTTCGCTGTAGTGAATTGCATTGTCGTTATCTAAAACGACTTCTGCTAACGTTGGGTCAATACATAACGGATCGTCACCACAGCCTGCTTCTTCTACTGGAACTTCAACAGGGACTTCAACTTCAACAGGTACTTCAATTTCAGGACCGGTATAAACGACTTTAATCGCATCAGCCGAAATCGCATAGTCGCTAGAGCCCGTATAAGCACCGCTAATTACGATGCTGTAAGTTTCATTGGTATTGAGTTCCACGGAAGCAATTGAGGTGAAATCATAACTGTTGTTATAAAGATCGGCAGTCGTACTCGCTAATTCAGTTTCGCCTTGGTAAAGCTTAAAGGTCGTCGCATCAGATCCATAATAGGTATCGAAATATCCAAATGCACCTGGCGCTTTAAAGAAGATTTCATAACTACCCGCTGCGCTAACATTAAAGCTCCAGCTTGCCTTAGCTGCTGAATCAATACTTAAGCGATAATCATCACCTTCATGAGCCCCTGACGTTGCTGTTTCCCAGTTACCCGTTTCTGCATAATCTACACTGTTGTTATCAATGATGATGCCTTCTGCACGCGTATCAACCGTCGTTGAGGAAGTGCTAGCGCCGTCTGTCGGTATTAAAGATTCAACATAATTATTCCAGTTATAAACGGTGTAGTAGAACGGTGCGTGATAAACCATGTTTGGCGTTGGCGTCGTTGGGTACGTTTGCTGTCCGGTATAATGACCATAATAATCAAAATAAACGACTTCGCCTGGCGCATGCTTAAAGCCTAATGGTGAACCTAATAAACGTGGAATAGGATCTTGATAATAAACAGCGCGATAGTATGGCGCATGGAAATCATTACCGAAGTCTGCATCCCCTGTTGCAGGCTGACCAATGGTATACAAACCACTGACATCACAATCCGTTGCCGAAAGACACATGCGGTCTGCCGCAAGATGAGTCATTGCTCCGCCCATACTATGGCCGGTGAACCAAAGCTTTACGCCTGCCGCTTTTAAAGCCGTCAAACGAGCCGAGACTGGAGTCCAAACAACATCTAATGCATCTTTAAAACCTTCATGAACCAGACCACCCTTTTCTGCAGCTACTTGGTCATAATCGATATCGGTTAAATAATCTGCAAAGGTCGTTGGCTCAGTACCACGACAAGAGAAAATGGCAAACTCAGTATTATTGGCAATAAAACATTGAGTACTATCGACTTCGTAGAATTCAAATTCTGTTAAACCTGCTGCCGTCGTTTGTTGCTCAATAAAGTCTGGCTCGCTATACACTAATAAAGAAGCATCTGATAACCAAAAAGCATTGATCCAACTATGTTCAGTCGCATTAAATTCGAATGGAAAGCTGGCGGCATTTTGGAAATAATTAAAATCATTATCCGGTGGCACGATCGCCAACTTAGAACGTGAATCTGATTTTTTCATCGCAACAACATCACCAGTTTCAATCTCTGGCGCTACATCTGGGCCAGCCGGATATTGATAAGTAGCAACTACAGGATAGTGGTCTGAAATATCGGTGGTATTACCATCACGGGAAACAGTCGACCCGTCACAGCCAGTCCAATCACCATCTAGGTAAGACCAGTAAAAGCTCTCTGGAGATTTTAAGGCGATAACATCAACTTCAGGTGTTGTAACCGGCTGAAGATAATCTCTGCGATGCATTACATAATCTAAAGTATCGTCATAACAAACATCGTCGTCATAATAATAAACGAACGCTTTACTCATTTGATTATCGTAAGGATAAGAACCGAAGCCATCATCATTAGGGAAGTTCAATAACGCATTGCCTGCCGCTAATACATCAGACATTTGTGAAGACTTGCTAAACGGAACGTTAAAATCGCCAGTTAAAATAACCGGTTCATTTTTTGGAATATTTAGGCCGTCGATCCAATCTCTGATTTCAATCATTTGATCAGTACGCACTAGGTGCTCATCGTCATCTCCACCATCGTGAGTCGCTTGAAAATGCGTCGCAACAATATGATATTTAAAGCCGTCGATATCTATCTTTGCATAAACGGCACCCTTGTTAGCTTGGGCATCCGGTGAGCCACTGGTAACTGACGAAAAGACTAACGCATGTTGCTCTTCGATTGGGTGTTGCGAAGAAATCATAATGCCACCACGAACAACCGTCGGTGCATTTGAACAAGGGCCTGAAATAGAAGTCCAGCCGCCATCGGAACAGACTAAGCCACCTACGGGTGTAGCATAAGGAAATTCTTCGATAGTGGTAATCGTTGAGTAAGAATAATTATCCAATACTTCTGAATAACCAATCACATCGGGTAATGAATCCAATGTGCGTAATGCAGGGGCTAGATGATCAGCACGTTGATTTTGATCCCAGTCTCCGGCAATACCCGGCAGCATCATTATGTTATATCCCATAACCGTAATGTCACTGCGCTCAGGAGCATTTTCAGGTTCTGCAGCACCGGCCCAAGTAGGTGATATCAATAGAGAAGTTGATAGAATTATCGTTTTAAAATGTTGTCGCATGTTGTGACGCCTCATACTTTATTATTATATTCGACGCGGATATTACTGACAGGTCTTTACGCTATCATTGTACGAAATGATTGAGTTTCAAATAAATCAAAACTTTTTTTATGACTGTTATCCCATTGTGAAATTTCAATAGCAAGGGTTAAACCAACACAAAACTTAGCAGAGCGCTGGTCCTACATCCTTCTTCTTTTTTGGTACAATTGATCTATCTAAATTATCAATTATTCTTCGTCTCTTAAGGTTAAAACTTCATAACCCGACTCTGTGACTAAAATTGTATGTTCCCACTGAGCAGACAGCTTTTTATCTTTGGTCACCACTGTCCAACCATCCTTCAATGTTTTCGTTTTTCTAACTCCCTGATTAATCATCGGTTCTATCGTAAAGGTCATGCCCGGTTCTAATACCAATCCTGATCCGGCTTTTCCATAATGTAGCACTTGCGGTTCTTCATGCATCTCACGACCGATACCGTGCCCGCAATATTCACGCACCACACTGTAACCCGCTGCTTCAGCATGCCGCTGAACGGCATTACCGATATCGCCTAGTGTTGCCCCAGGTTTGACCACTTCAATACCTTTCCATAACGCTTCATAGGTAATCTTAACCAATTGCTTAGCCTGAGGGCTCGCGCCTTCTAAAACATACATCTTGCTAGAGTCAGCAATGAAACCATTCTTCTCTAAGGTAATATCAATATTCACAATGTCTGATGGTTTTAGCGATTTATGACTATTCGGTACTCCATGACAGACCACCTCATTAACCGAGCTATTCAATGTGTATTGGTAACCGTACTGTCCTTTACTCGCCGGACGGGCTTTTAAGGTATTCACAATAAAGTCTTCGACCCGAGCATCAATCTCTAGAGTCGTAATCCCACTCACCACAAAGTCGTCCAACATGGCAAAAACCTGGGCTAATAAAGCCCCGGACTCCCGCATCAGTGCTATTTCATCTGCCGTTTTAATTTTTACTGCTTTGTTCTTCATCCAGCCAACCCGACTTCGCACTTAGCCAAGTCAAAGGCTTGCTGTTTTAATTGATCTTGAATGATCTCTGCATACGTTAGGTTTGGGTTAAGTTCCGCTAACATGCCCATCTTCATCCAAAATTCCGCTTGAGAATTAATCGAGCGCGACATCACGCTACTCGACTTACGAATTTCTTCGTGCAGATCTTCAGAAATTTTTACAATACCCATCGATTCACCTTAAACCTAAGACCTTAGCCTTCAAATATGCGTTTCATATACGAATCATATACAAATAATATATGAAGTATATACGAAACATATAACGATACAAACAATTGCAATTAGACGACCAATCGATACACGACCAAATGCGCCACTCGAGTACACTCGTGCTCATAGATCAAACAACTCCTTACTACATAGGCACCTTTTTTGGTTATTGAACCTGACTATCAAACCGATGCTTTTAAAGAAATTGCTACATACTCTTATGCGTCGAGGATTATTACTTACCTTGCCGGTTTAGCGGTTGTTTTAGCTGTATTTGAAGCCAGCAATAGCCCCTTCCAAGATAATCCTTGGGTCATCTCCATCCTATTTATAATCTGTATCACCTGGCCTCACATTGCTTACGCTTGGTTTAAAAATAGCCAGCAGAAGTATAAAACGTTAAACCACAGCCTAATTCTTGATTCCTTTTTTGGTGGCGCATGGTTACCTATTTTAAATTTTGAGTTAGTGCCGAGTGCCGTTTTTATTACAATTTTAATGATTAATAGCATCAGTTCCGGGGGACTCAAGTTACTAGCGCAAAGTATTTTAGCAATGTTTATCGCCACCTTCTGTACCAGCTTGATACTGCTACCATCGGTTAATTTCGAATCTGAATTTATAATCATATTATTTTGTATGCCGATGATTATTATTTACCCGATGGTACTCGCATTCATCAATTACAAACTGACTCGTTTGATGTTTTTACAACGTAAAAAGTTACTTCACATTAGCCGCAATGATAGCTTAACCCGTGTCTTTAACCGTCGATATTGGGAACAACGATTAATAGAAGAATTCAACCGCTGTCAGCGCTCCAACGAAAAAGCGTGCGTGATGATGGTAGATATCGATCACTTCAAAAGCATTAATGATACTTACGGACACCTTGTGGGAGATAATGTGTTAAAGCAGTTTGGAGAGTTATTACAACAACTCCGTAGCAGTGACATCGTTGGCCGTTATGGTGGTGAAGAATTTGCCGTATTACTGCCGAATAGCAGTTTAGAAGAATCTTTATTAGTTGCTGAACGCTTGCGATTGAATATAGAAAATAGCGAATTTGAACGCATTGGAAAATGCACAGTAAGTATTGGCATTGCCTCTCTCGATAAACGCTATGACGATGCTTACAAGTGGCTAGATAACGCAGATCAGGCTTTATACCAAGCCAAAAAAGAAGGTCGAAATAGAGTAAACATCTGGCTTAATCGTGAAATGCGCAGTAGCTCAAGAGTGGCTATCTGACATAATAATATCGAGCTTGGCCTGAGCCTTTTTCAGATTTTTCAGATCAACGGGCTCGATCATCTCACAGCCATCTAAAATCATCTCCTGAACATTAGATGGGTAATACTTGCAGTCGTCAGGGCGATCTAAATAAATGTCACACATATACGGAGCGCCTTCTTTTTCTTGACGCAAGAAAGGACACAGTTCTAATAATTTACCGCTTTTAGGGTCCGCCCAAATCTCGCCCTTACTCACATACTCAGCAATATCCGGATTAAATATTTCCCACAGCTCTATCTCTTGCTTAGAAGCCGACAAAGCACCATTGCTGTATTTGATACAGCATTTACCGCAGGAATTACAATCTTTCATAAATTTAGCTGCTTACTGATTTTGTTCGGATTCAATTAATTTCATCAAACCAATAAAAATTTTCGCCGTTGATGTCACGACTATCTGACGATCAATCCGATAATCAGTGAGTAACCAGTTAGTCGCCGCCTGGCGCATTGCCCCAATGGTAGAAATACCCAGCACTTCCATTTCATCTTTAGACAATACCCAATCAGGATAAACGCGCTGAGCCAAACTCATAACCAATTCCGAAAAACCAAGGATGTAGCCATTGTAGAGTTCATCGACTTCGGCACTGATCCCCACCAATTCCAGCATACAAACTCTGGCTACACGGGCATCTTGCATCTCGGAGAAATAGCAATTTAAAGCCGCATGAATGAGCTTTTTAAAATCAGCACCAGGGGCGGCTTCCACCACTTCTTGCAAAATTTTATTGCGGATATTGGTCATGCAATCTTCGTAAACCGCCATCAACAGTTTTTCCATGGTGCCATAGGCTTCATAAAAATAACGGTCTGTTAGTTTAGCTTCTCGGCACAACCCTCGCACCGTCGCGGCACGAAATCCCTGAGTCCCAAAGACTTCTAAGCCCGCCACTAAAAACTGTTGGCGGCGCTGCTGTTTGCGCTGCTCTAAGCTCAATCCGCCATAGGTACGGCCTTGAGATGGTATTTTATCTTGTTTCATGGGGCCATTTGACAACACCCGTCGTCAGAAGTAAAGTGAAGACAAGCATCTTCAGATGAGGAAGCAAATATGCACAGACCCGCAGCGGAGCAAATAACAATATGAAAACCTATCAAGCCATCATCATCGGCAGTGGATTTGGCGGTCAATGCGCTGCGTTGAAACTGAAAAAGAACGGTATTGAAGACTTTATTATTCTGGAACGTCGGGACTTTATGGGTGGAACTTGGTGCCAAAATACCTACCCTGGTGCAGCGGTTGATGTGCAATCCCCCCTGTACTCCATCGAGTCAGAGCCCTACGACTGGTCACAAATGTTTGCCGAGCAAGATGAATTAGAAACCTATACCAATCACGTTATCGATAAAAACAATCTACGTGATAAAACTCAAACCAATGCTAATGTCAGTAAGATTGAATGGCATGAAACCGATCAGCAGTGGCAGGTACACCTACAAGATCAAGCTACCATCAGCGCACAATTTGTGATTAATGCATCCGGCCCACTAAGCACGCCAGTAATCCCCGACTTTAAAGGCAAAGAATCTTTTAGAGGAAAGTCTTTCCATACCAACAACTGGGATCAGGATTACGACTATCACGGCAAGCGTATTGCCATCATTGGTAGCGGTGCCAGCGCCGCACAGATCATTCCTGCAATAGCAAAAGACGCTGGGGAATTACACATATTTCAACGTAGCCCCCACTGGGTGATGCCTCGTCCAGACTATGTTTTCAAATCTTGGCAGCGCAAGCTGCTTAAAAACAAGGCGTTATATAAAATACTCAGAAAGGCTATTTACTGGGAACTTGAGAGCCGAGTGATTGGTTTTAAATATTCACAAACCATGCTTAAACTCGCTGCACAGAATAAAGCGGTAAAACATATTAAAACCCAGATCTCTGATCCGGTATTACGCGCCAAGGTCACTCCAGATTATACCATTGGTTGTAAGCGCATTATTTTATCCGATACTCTCTACCCAGCACTGTGTCGCGACAATGTATCGCTCCACGATAAAACCCAGGGTATTAAAGAGATCACTGAAAGCGGAATTATCACTCAAGATGGCGAGAAGTTGGATCTGGATTTAATTGTTTACTCCACGGGTTATGATGCAACCGACGGGGTAATTTCTTATCCAGTAATTGGCCGCGAGCAAAAACAGCTTGGGGACTTTTGGCAAGAATATCCTCGTGCGTATTTAGGTACCTGTGCACCGGGTTTTCCTAACCTATTTATTGTTACCGGCCCGAATACAGGCATTGGTCATACGTCTGCCATCGTGGTGATTGAAGCACAAATGAATTACATCATATCCAGCATTAAATCCCTCAATGCCCCGAACAATAAAGCTAAAAATCATAAAGTGATTGAAGTAAAAGCCGATGCAGAAAATCGATATACCCAACACATACATAAAGAAATGGCTAAAACCGTGTGGAAATCTGGCGGCTGTAATAGTTGGTATCAAAGCAAGAGCGGTCACGTAATTGCCATGTTCCCTGGGTTTAGTTTTACCTATCAACGCTGGACCAAAAACTTCCGCCCAGCCGACCATACTTTTTCTTAACCACTCAAATAATAGCTACAAAAAATAGAATAATTAATAAAATATAAATAAGAAAAAAGAGACAAACAATGAAAAAGATTAGCAAGATATTATTACTCAGCATCATAGCGATTAGCGCTATCTGGATCGGCACAACCTATCCCAAGATTGGCCATATTACTTTTGAAAACGCGACAGACCTTGAAGCCAGCTTATTTGGTTTTGAACAAAAGGAAGTCAATATTGGTGAGTTAAGCTTGAGCTATTACGAAAGTGAACGCTCTGAAGATAAGCCCA
>Ga0209396_1004862_pt1 | contig 12926 bp, 9 predicted proteins | sample GOMGulsemesocosm_6_FD_184638 | JGI IMG/M metagenome (GOLD analysis project Ga0209396, IMG submission 184638) | Methane-oxidizing microbial communities from mesocosms in the Gulf of Mexico - GOM8C Gulf of Mexico (SPAdes) (version 2) | ecosystem: Environmental > Aquatic > Marine > Cold seeps...
AGTATGGCGTTAAACCAATTAATGCTTAAGGTCCAACGTATGAGTGGAGGCTATAAGTTGAGATAAATTATGATCCATAATAAGCACCTTTCGTTGACACTTATATTAGATCATAAAATTAATGGATTTGGTATTACTAATAAAAGGAATATGAAAGGTTTTAGCAGAAAATCCGTAACCAATAACGGCTGTTTTAATGGGTGTAGAAACCATGATGATTAACTCTTTATTTTTTAATTAACAGATGATGAGCAAGCAAAGGGGATGATCCAGTGCTTTATTTGAGAAATATATCATAAACGATAGCGCTTTAGACAGGACCTAGGAGTGACATGAGATAGTGATAGTGATAGTGATAGTGATAGTGATAAAAAGCGAAACCCAATCTATGATTAAAGTCTCGCGTTAAATTGCAGTTATACTTGATCACAAAGATATCTAGCATACTCAGAATAAGCGTTTCCACTGCTCGGTATCGACGAACCACCTTTCCTCATAAATTTTGTCGCCCTCAAACCTGAACAAAACGGCTAATGCTGAGGCATCTATCATATTTGATTTCCACTCAACAATTGAAACCACTTCATTTTCACCTTCAATATGACGAAGCCCAGTGATCTCGAAGCCGTGCGGAAGTAACTCTCCCAGCTTATCGAGTGCAGAACGAAACGTGCTCCGCCCTCTGAGAATATCTTCCTGTCCTGGCATGATGAATGTCATATCATCCATGTAATCCGTGATTAAAGTATCGAAATCACCAGCGCCAACGGCGTCCCAACCGCGCTGTACTATATTGGATAAATTAATTACAGCTACCCTCTATATAACTTTGTATCATTTAACTATAGAAGGTATTTACTCATCGTGCGCTAGCCAACCTATACTGTAATCTTGGTATTGATTGGTCTGTAATAACAGTAAACTATCTTTCGCTTGCGCTAACACAGTCAGCGCTTTATGTTTTAAAGGCTGGTCAGTCGCTAAAATACAATAAGTAACTACGCTGGTCGTTTATTCGAATTACCCTTCGACAAAATAAACACATTGCCAAAAATATTAAAACCAAATAGCTTGTACTACCACCAGAGGGGGGGCTAGGTCTGCCTACAACCTCTACTACCTTGTCTTTGACAGTTATATTAACTTGTGTGCTGGCAAAACCACCGCGATTATCTGCGACCTTGACTGTGATAGTGGTGATACCGACATCACTTTTTGTGGGCGTGCCAGACAAGGCTCCATCTGTCGCAACATTTAACCATGCAGGGCCTGAAACTTTAGAAAATACTAACTGATCACCATCTGCATCTATTGCATCACTTAGTATTGAGTCGCGATAAGCGACACCTTCCATGCCGTTTGGCTTGTTTATAGGATCCGCGATAAATATGGGTTCATTGTTAGTTGGGGAATGTACAATGATAAGTTGAGGAGCAAAGGCGCTCTCTTTTGAGGCCAACTCTCGACGCGAATCATTGGCATCACGTTTTAAACCTAGAGATAACAAACCATTGCTAGTCACTTGACCTGTTAAGTCAAACTCCTGCCAACTATTAGCGTTGACATCACCTTCTGTGATCACACGACCTAAGTCTGGCTGATTATTCCAAGTAATAACATCTTCCTGCCAACTAGTATCACTTACCATATGAATATTGACGTGTTTATTATGCGAGCCATTATCATTATAAATCTTAAGTTTGACGGAGGTAATAGTGCCTGGTACATCAATTTCAAACTTTATGAAACCATTGCGTTGTTGATATGATCCACCCGGTGTTATCGGTGTTGATAATTTAATACGGCTCTCACTGCCCATATTGGTGTTTTTTGCACTATCATCAACATAAGCATCGGCAATAGGGATAATAGAGGAAATGACAGGGACAGCTTTAACTGTAAAACGCCACTCATTACCGCTAATGATACCACTTGCAGTAACCGCATCTACTCGCCAATAGTAGCTTTGCCCGACGGTTAAAGGCCCTGGGTCAAAAATATTAGTAATTTGGCTACCCTGTGATATTAATGCACCCGAAGTAATCCCAAAATAAACATTATAAGAGGTTGCGTTATAAGCTTGACGCCACATTAAATCAGCATCCGTGTTTGTGGTATTACCTACATTAAATGGAATAGGATATGAGGCGTTGGCTAGTTGACGACCGGGGATCCAGTAGCTAGCATCACTATCTTCATAGGCTCCCAAATCAGGCGCTCCGCCGAGTGTTGGATAGCTAAAATCAGTATCTGTAATATAATCACCTGCATCAACTAAACTAGAGCTGGGTAGCGGACGGAAATCATGATTAGCCGGATCCCGTAACAAGGTTTTTAACTCTTGCGTTTCATTCTCACCATTAAAGTTACTACCCACTATGCCTGGTATTGCTTTTAGCTCTGTACGATGTCCCGAAATAGAATCAGAGGCATTATTAATCGTTTGAGTCGTTTCATTACTTTTATCACCATTATCAGCAACATCATCTAAGATGATCAAATCAATACTTTCGTTATCAAAGAGCAAGTTATTATAGTGCCTATCATTATCACCCTTAGGGTTCGCGCCATTGCTATTCCAAACAACATTGTGGTGAGAAAAACCATTATTTCCCCACGACGGTGGTGGAATAGGGGCATCAAAACGGAAGCCATATTTAGGCGTATCGTGTAACCAGTTATGATGAACGACAGTGCCATCCTGAGCATCAATACGAATTTGAATTTGCGCGCCATCACTTTGTGCGTAACCTGTATTATAAATATTATTATATTCAGCAATAATACTGTTTTTTCCTACTGCTACACCTGTTGCAATCGTCTCTGAAGTACCAGCATTACTGACTGTATTGCGACTAAACAAGGTATTGTCACCCATAAAAACTAAGCTAGCACTGACCGAATAACTCTCTGTTGCTGCCCAGTCAATATTTTCAAATAATGAATTTTCAACAACACTATTTTCTCCCTTAATATAAAAAGCTTGAGAATCGGAATTGGTGATGGTGATATTACGTAATACAAAGTTACCCGCACCCACGGTATTGGTTAATCGTAGTAACGATGCCTTCGTATCAACTTCACCTAAAGCACGCTTAGAAGCACCACCATAGTTAAAGTTAACATCTTCAAATGTAATCGACTCACTGCTTGTTAACTCTATGGTGGTGGCGAAGAAATCTAACCCTTTGAAGATCACATAATTCCAGTTGTTGGCATCGATCAAAAACTGTTGATTACGGCCACGAATATTGCCATTTGGTTTTTTTCCATCAGCTGCCCAAAAGTAAAGCGTATTGGTGCTTGCATCAATATGCCACTCTTTATTTTGATCAAGCAGACTTAACGCACCTTGTAGGTAGTAGTAACTTTTAGTGCCCCAGAAAAAAGGAGTAACATCATGTTCAAGCTTATTACTGCCTGCGGTGTGCGCAGTCACTTTACGGGTATACGAGTTAAAATGACGGGTGTTGGCGATAATAACGGCATCGCTAGCATCAATATTAGCAGCCGCTAGATCATGAACAGCTGGATCGGTATCTATGTAACCATTTGTGGTCGTTTCATCTAGGCCAAGCGCCCAACTTTCACGGGTATAAATAGTGTTATCATCAAAACGGGCATTGGGCCAGCGTGCGTTGATCATCATTTCATCATCTACAAAAAGCTGCCATATAGGCTCAGCCAATTGCAACTTGTAGATATTTTCCGAGTATTGAGTCCAGCTTCCGTTGATCGGCATCGTGCCATCAAAAGTCACCTGTTCACCATTATACGACTGAATAGTGATAGGCTGTGAAGCCGTGCCACTGATCCCTCCCTTCCTGATCGATTCAGTGTAACGCCCTTTACGAATGTTAACGCTATCACCAGCCGATATCTGCTTTAAGGCAAAACCCAGTGATGCCCATGGTTGACTGATACTACCATTGTTGGTGGTGACATTATCAACGCCATTGGTTGCGACAAACAGATCTGCTGCAAATAAAGGCGAGCAAATAACGACTTGAGCAAGCATCGTACAAAGTGATTTTTTCGATAGTAAATTCATTAAGTCCTTTCTCCTAAAAAGATCGAATAAAATAAAAAAGATTAGCGATCACCGATTTTGTCCAGACTCTCTTGAAACAACTGACACTGAAGTCGCTGAAATTATCAGACATTAAAATGTCTAATAGAGATAAAAGAATGAACTCAACGTGGATAGAATTGAGGCATTAAAGGCATAATATCCGCAGCCGTTCTGCCGTGTTCAATCGCATTAACCATATACTGCATAGCAGGTGCCGTGTGCTTAAAAATCTTCTTGTAGGATGAGCAGAGGTGGTTTTGCTTGTACTTATCACCTGCAATAGTAACGATGCGATGCTTAGGGCAGCCGCCATGACAAAGCGAACGGACGTCGCATTGCTTACAATTTTCTGTCAACCGTGTAGATTTGGCGGTACCAAATCGTTGTTGCCGCTTACTGGTTGCAAGTTTGGTCATATCTGTAACCTTAATATTCCCTAACTTATTGGCAGGGTAAACATAGTGGTCACAAGAGTAAATATCTCCGTTAGACTCAATGACCATCGCCTGACCACAGTCCTTTCCCTGTACGCAGACCGAGGGCGGGTGACCAAGCCAAGTCGATAGAATACTATCAAACATCCGCACGTAGACTTTACCAACATCTTTCACGACCCATTCATTGAACACATCAGTCATAAAGCGTCCATAACCCTCTGCGGGTACAGAAAAAGAGGTCAGTTTAGGATCGGCAATGGGCGCATAATGCCCTTGGGCGTTTCCTTGACAATCTGGTTGCACCTCGACGATTGGAATAAATTGAAGATAGTCTGAGCCCAATTCTTTGAGTGCCTGATAGGTCTGCTTGCCTTTATCCCAGTTTTGATCATTAATGACGGTTAGCGTGTTAAATTCAACATTATACTCTTTCAATAATGCGATGGATTCTTTGACACGCGAAAAAGTAGGATTGCCGTTGGTCGATATCCGATACTTGTCGTGAATTTCGGCCAATCCTTCAATCGAAATTCCGATCAAGAAATCATGCTCGGCAAAAAACGCTGCCCATTGACGATTAAGCGCAATGCCATTAGTTTGAAAACTATTGTTGATTGTCTTTCCATTAGAAAATTGTTTTTGGTATTTCACCGCATTTTTAAAAAAATCAAGTCCAGCGAGGGTGGGTTCCCCTCCTTGCCATACGAAATCGACCTCATCACTTGGTTGTGAGTGTATATATTCTTTTGTATATCTCTTTAACATTGAATCTGACATTTTGGCGTAACGAGTATCGGCGTGCTGCATCAACTCTTCTTTTTCTAAATAGAAGCAATAGGTACATTTTATGTTGCAGTGATAACTGGTAGGCTTTGCTATCATATGAAAACGCTGGTTAAAACGTGATGCACTCATACAGTAAAAACTCCAAATATGAACATTATCTTTGTTATGCCGAGAAGTATCGAGCGAGAGATATGTCGAAATAATGAGGAAAGCCCGACATACTGGTAGTCAGGCTTTGTTGATTCAATATTAACCTTTTCTTTTCTGCTTTTTGATGTACTGATGGAACTCTCTCATACTCTCCCCTCCCACGATATCTTTAAGCTGACGATTAAATTGTGGATTAAGCTCCTTTATCGCGGCAGAAAGTGCTTGCTTGTCATCCTGATGCTGTAAGCGTTTTTCGGCAAATGCGGTCTCTTTTTGTAACAGCACTTGATACACGCTTTGCTGTTCACTTTTGCTTAGTTGAGCAATTCCCGTCATTACAACCAAATTCTCTTTCGCAGTGTTTACTACGTTACTATCAACCGCAGAAGCAAAAGCAAAAGCAGGTGATAAAGAGCCCAGTAGCAGTCCGATAACGGACAGTTTAGTGATTATTTTCATTTTATATTTCCTCCAATGATTCGCTTAAATAGCCAAATGTGACAGCAATGTGATGCCACATCCATAGCCCATAACAACTATGCTAAATTCACAGTTAAAAACCAATTAAATGTTTTCACTTTATTGCGTTAGATCTCATTTACTTGCGAAACATTTCCAGCTGATTACACATTCTGTGATTCCCGATCTAAAAAGCGTTTCACTTCATTTCATTTACTTTCACCGCGTGTATAGTCTTTATCCGTAGTAAGCAATCGGTAGTACGCGAAAGATTGGGGTGTACACTTTACTTAGTCGGTAGCCTGATAAGCACTGCTCGTTGACAACTTATATATAAAAACTTTAAAGGATTTGAAATGACCATTAACTGTTCAAAAGTCTCACTGCTAGCATTAGTGACTTCTGCGCTATTGGCACCAGCAACACAAGCTGCGCCAGCGTCTTCTACACTATCTGCTGATGAAAAACCCAATATTATTTATCTCTTAGCAGATGACCAAACATATGATTCGATTAATTATCTAGGCACAACAGGAATAAAAACGCCAAATATGGACCGATTAGCAAAGAGCGGTACATCATTCACTAATGTATTTAATCAAGGTTCATGGACGCCAGCGCTTTGTGCAGCAAGTCGACGCATGATAGCAACGGGACGTAATTTGTACCGTACTGGATTAGACCGAGTTAAAGCAAATCAAAAAGAGTATCCATTATGGGGGGAAACGTTCCGAAATAACGGCTATGAAACCTTTGTGACTGGTAAGTGGCATCTGCCAAAAAGTGCCCTTGTGCGTAGTTACGATGTTGGTAGTGCGGTTTACAATAAGGGTATGTCATTTGCGAAGGACGGGGGCAACTGGGAGCCTAAAATGTGGAACTATGACGTGAATAACGTCAATGGTGATAACTTTAAAGTCTACCGCAAAAAACAACATTCCAGCGAGCAAATTGCCAATGCCGCCGTAAACTATATTGAAGCGAATAGTAACGAGAAACCGTACTTTATGTATGTGGCGTTTATGGCCCCGCATGATCCGAGACAATCGCCGCAAGAGTATGTTGATATGTACCCAGCGGACGATATTAAGCTTCCTGACAGTTTTCAGCCTCAGCATAATTTAGACCAAGGCGACTATTTTGTACGTGATGAGATGCTACTGCCTTTCCCACGAACGGAAAAAGAAACGCAATCATTCATTGGCGAATATTACGCTATGGTGACCCATCTTGATACACAAGTTGGTCTTATCCTTGATGCCGTTGAAAAGTCAGGTCAAGCAGATAATACCATCATTATTTATACGGCAGACCATGGTCTTGCAGTAGGGAAACATGGTCTGACAGGTAAACAAAACCAATATGACCATAGTATTCGTGCGCCTTTCATCATGTCGGGTAAAGGCATTCCGAAAGATAAGAAAGTCAATGGCATGTTCTATTTAAACAGTGCATTTCCTACCACTGCAGAGCTAGCTGGTATTGCGATCCCTGATTCGGTCGATGCACCAAGTATTGTTCCACTTATCAAAGGCGAAAAAGAGCAAATGTTCGAAAATATCGTTGGTAGCTATCGCATGTATCAACGCATGATCCGTAATAATAACTTCAAGTTAATTTACTACCCAATCACCAAAGAAATGCAGTTATTTAATCTTGTTGATGATCCAGAGGAAATGACCAACTTAGTCACCAATAGAAAATATAGCGACATGGTAAATACCATGTTTGAGCAAATGAAAACAGAATTAAAGTTAATTGATGATCCTATTGACTTCACTAACCCTGAAGAAAGTTATGCTCAGCATATGACGCTCAAGAAAAATTGCCGAATTCAACTGGCTGGTTGCTCGGATGCAGAGGTTGCCAAATTAGGTAAGTAATGCACAAGAGTAATTTATTTTATTTACTCAAGCGAACAAATTGATGCCAATAAAATACGACATCAAGCAGTCTAACTAGACGATTTGCTATCGCCTAGTTAGACAATACATATTCATCAAAACGTTAACAATCATTTAGTTATTAATATTTTTTATCATATTATTTTAAATAGGATCATTAACATCATGAAAAAAAAGTCTTTTTCATCAAACTCAGCATTAGCGCTTGCTTATTCAAGCTTGCTATTAATGGGCTCCGCCCCGGCATATGCAGCCTTGGATCTCTATGCATCTCCACAGGGCAAAGCAGGCAATAGCGGGTCTAAGGCAGCGCCTTTTCGAACTCTAGAAGCGGCACGTGATGCCATTCGTGACTTAGATAGTGAAACGCGTGCTCAAGACATTAACGTCTGGTTGCGTGGTGGCACTTATACACTAACGGATACCTTAATACTAAACCGCCAAGATGGTGGTCAGGGCAGCAACTTTATTAACTATCGTGCCTATGAAGATGAGATCCCAGTTTTATCAAGCGGTAAGCTGGTAACGGGTTGGGAGCGCTTAACGGAATCGGTAGAGGGGTTACCTGAAGTTGCAAAAGACAATGTTTGGGTTGCTGATGTAACACAGCAAAAGTTTGGTCGATTTACCGCTATGTTTAGTGGTGATAAACGTCTAACACGTGCACGAAGCGAACGCTTTGATGGTGTTAAACCAACAGGTTATGTTATCGCAGACTCGCGTAACGTAATGGATAAAAAAGATCGCTATTTGCTAAAAGAAATCCGTTATAAAGACGGCGCGCCAATTCGCAATTGGTCGAACTTAGATGATATTGAAGTGTTTTTTAACCCAGTTCCTTGGGCGCTCAACTTTATCCCACTAGAATCAATCGATTTAGATGAGCAATTACTGACACTGAAATATGAAGCGAATGCTCCGGCATTTTCACAAAACTTCCCTTGGGCAGTAATTGAAAATGCCGTGGACTTTATTGATGAACCTGGTGAATGGGCACACAACAGTGAAACGGGTAAATTATATTACTGGCCTATTGATAACAAAGCGCCAACGAATATTACCGTGCCACAGCTGAAAGAGTTGGTACGTGTAGAAGGCGAGATTGATTATGACGGTCCAACAGACAAGCCAGTTAAAAATATCAGCTTTAAAGGCCTGACTTTCACCCAAGGTAAACGCTCTACTTGGTATAAAGATCGTAAAGGCTGGGGTATTCAACACGATTGGGACACGTTCGACACTGGCAACGCCATGTTACGTTTCCGTGGTGCAGAAAACATGAAGGTGACGGGCAACCACTTCACCAACTCAGCAGGTTCAGCAATGCGTCTTGATTTATACGCGCAGGGCATCGCCATAGAAGACAACCTAATCAATTACGTTGGTCATATGGGCATTCTTCTCGCGGGCTATGGTCCAGGCACAAAAGACGTCAACCATAGCAATACTATTAGAAATAATATTATTCACCATGTTGGCGAAATTATCTCGCACGGGCAATCCATATTCCTGTGGCAAAGTGGTAATAACTTAATCGCGAATAACTGGATCCACGATGTGCCGCGTAAAGCGATTGGCGTAGCATCTCCACGAGTTCAGATTTTGATGAAAACGGGTGAAGATTTTGATGAAGCCGCGAAAACCATTCGTTGGAATGAAATCGATTCAAACGTGACATGGAAAGATGATACTCAAGCGCACTTTATGCCTTATCTACACTCAAGAAATAATATTATCGAGAATAACAAGGTCACTAAAACGTTATTAAAACTAATGGATGGTGCATCAATTAACATCTCTGGTGCGGGTGAAGGTAATATTATTCGTCATAACTATATCTTTGATGTTGATTACATCGGTGCACGTACAGATGACTGGCAACGTGGCACGATAACCACTCAAAATATTTTTGAGCGTGCGGGAACCGGTATTGTTCATAAAGACTTTAACCATATTACCAATAATATCTTTATCGATATGAAAGGTGAAGCTATCCGCATGAGAGCATTCCCTAGACAATACTTTAAAGCAGGTTCAGTGATTAAACACAACATCTTCACTAAGGGCAGAAAAAGAGCACCCTGGGGATCGCGTAACCTATGGAATACCACTGAATTTAAGGCAAGTAAAAAAGGAACCTTACCAATACCTTACGAATATAACATTGACTACAACATTTATGCCTTTAAAAAGGGAGAAAAGTTCCTTAAAAAACATCAAAAGAACGGTGTTGAGTTAAATGCAATTGCAACAACTGAGCAAATTTTCGTTGATGTAGAAAATAAAGACTACCGTGTCGTGCCAAACTCCATTGCGTTAAAAGCGGGCTTTGTTCCTTTTGATGTGAGCATGGATTCATTTGGTGTCACTAAAGACTATCCAGAGCGTCTACGTAAACTAGATCGTCGTACTACTCAGTGGGGCAAACCAACGCTGCTTCATGGTGGTAGAACATCTCCAAAAGCAAATCTTCACTAACCATGATTAAGTCAAGAGGGCGCTGGGAAGCTTCCTCTTGAGCGTATTTTTCTATGGTATTGGATAAATAAATCGATAAGGAAATTTTTGTGATTGTTAAAAATATTTTAAAAAAGAGAGCACCAATAGCCGCTTTAATGAGTTTATTTTGCTTCGATGTTTACGCGGCTGATATTCTCGCACAAGTTAGGTATATTGATTATGCATTAGAGACTAATGAGGCCGCAAATTATAGCGGTTGGGAAACAGAGATTATAATAACCCCTGAAGATTCAGCGCAATATTTTCCATTAGAAGCGCGACAATATGATTTTGAGTCAGGTAATAAGCAACAACGTTTTGCTATTGGTACAGGTTACCTGTTTAACTTAGATGCTTGGTATATCAACCCTGAAGTTAAGCTAAGAAGAGATACAACAGAGTCTCCTGTGAATGAAATGACTGCCGATGGCATTATCACTAAAGCCATTGTTAAGTATGAAGTTAACAATTGGCTTACCTTAGGTGGGCGTGTTGATGTCGATCTCGTTAAGCGCCAGCATGATAAATTGTCACAGGGTTTATCGGACACCTATTATAGGTATGAAACGGAACTCCAGCCATCGGTGCGCTTTACCCCCTTTGCTAACACTGATGCCTTGGGTAAAGGTCCCTTTAAACATTCATTTATTGATGTCATTTATTTTTACTATAACGCAAGAAGTACGCGAGGCGGTGTTGAAAGTGATACCGGCGGAAACTTTATGCTCGGTGAAAATAATGAGGTCCAGCAATATCGGATCGAATCGACATTTAAATTTAAAAAATTTACTATCAGCCCTTATACACGTCAGCCAATTGGAGATGTAACCAGTAATAACTATTCCAACAGCATCTCACCTTTCTATACATATCAAAGTACCCGCTATGGTGTAAAAACGTCCTTTAATGTACACCCTAAAATATCACTGATTGCAGAGTATTACCATGAAACAAAAAACATAAGCTCTGAATTTGAAGATGTAAAAACCGATGACACCGCAAATCAATTTGAACTTGGCATTAAGTTTAAAATTTAAAAGGATCTTAACATGTTTCCCAAAAAGCTTATTACAAAGTTAATTTTTATCGCTTTAGTGCCGCTGCCATTTGCTGCATCTGCAATAGACGTTAATGGCGATGGCGCCGCAGTTAAAACCGCGATATCCAATGTAATGATGATGCAAGATATTGCTTCTCAACGAGGCTTTGCACTACGTTCGCAAGAACGCATTTACAGCATTGATGAAGGGTGGAAAGTCTGGGGCAGCTTACTCGCAGACCAATTAAGTAGTGACCATGAGGTCAGTTACCAAGATTTTGAGAGTACCACTGTGGGTGTGATGGTGGGCGCAGATATGTATGTCGATGAGAAAAATGCCTATTTTGGTTTTTCCTTGGCCTACCTTGATAGCCAAGCGGACGTATTGGAAACAGATAAATCCGTTGATATCGCAAGCTATCAATACTTAGCGTATGGCGGATGGCGATACGAAAACGTCCTTTTAGATAGCATGATTAATATCGGTTATGGAGACGTTGATACTAAACGTTCTGCATTAAATACAACCGCGAATTATATCATGCTTAATGGCGGCGTTAAGGTCGCATTATCATATCAAGTTGAAACGGATTACGGTTACATTGAACCGTTTGTTGCGTATGACATGCAACTCATTTCTTACGATGATTATCAAGAATCAGGCAGTGATGAGGCATTACGTTTTGATAGAGAAACCTATACCACTCAATATACTCAATTAGGTCTTAATTTATATAAAGACTTTGAGACTAAATTTGGTGTGTTATCACCGAGTTTGAAATTAGATTATCGGTTTGATCTTGATCCTGATCAGCGTATCCATGAACAGGTTCAACTTGCCAATGAGCCACTCGATAGGGATGGTTTTGAATCCTTTGATGGCGCATTAATTGGCGGTGATATGTTGGTGACTAAAGTTGGATTAAATTTAGAAAAAAACGAAAATTTAATTCTTAGCGCTTACTTCATTTATATGACCGGTGAGACTGTAAATTCATATTCGGGAATGTTAAATGCTTCTTATCATTTTTAGTGAATTTAACAAAAAATAAATACATGTAAATTTATAGTGAATTATTAGCTGTTTATAGCTATAAGGAAATATTAAATGCAAGGTAAATGGACATTTTTAGCGGCTTCAGTTTTTACTGCTTTAGCGCTCTCGGGTTGCAACCCAGAAGGTTACAATCAAACACCACTAAGTGATACGAGTATCAATATCAAAGCGATAGATGGTTATCTATTCAACGCAGATATTCGCGTTGATCTGGATGGTAAATCGACCACCGGCCCAGCAGGCTGTGAACAACTGCTTGGGCAAACCAAGGCAGGCGGGAAATTCGAAGTCGCAGGGGAATATGCTGCTTACAAAATTTGTGCCAGCGCTACCAATAAAACCACGGTTGATGAAGAGCGAGGCCCGGTTAAATCCAACGTCAAACTGGTTGCACCGTCCGGTTCTACGGTTATTTCGCCAATCACTAACTTAGTGGTAGAGACCATGGCGAGCGATTTTCTGTCACAAAGCAAAGCTGAAGAAAAGATTTTGGCGCAATTTAGCGCGCTTAGCGATGATCCAA
>Ga0209396_1004872_pt1 | contig 12906 bp, 10 predicted proteins | sample GOMGulsemesocosm_6_FD_184638 | JGI IMG/M metagenome (GOLD analysis project Ga0209396, IMG submission 184638) | Methane-oxidizing microbial communities from mesocosms in the Gulf of Mexico - GOM8C Gulf of Mexico (SPAdes) (version 2) | ecosystem: Environmental > Aquatic > Marine > Cold seeps...
TGTCTTCGTCATGGACGCCTTTGGCACGGCGCATCGCGCTCAGGCCTCTACCCACGGTGTGGCTAAATTCGCACCACTTGCCTGTGCGGGTCCGCTGTTGGTGGGTGAGCTAGAAGCGCTGGACAGCGCGCTGGCGAACCCAGCCCGTCCTATGGTGGCTATTGTCGGCGGCTCGAAGGTGTCGACTAAGTTGACCGTATTGGAAACACTGTCTGACAAGGTGGATCAGTTGATCGTCGGCGGCGGCATCGCCAACACTTTCTTGGCGGCCAGCGGGTCGCCTGTCGGCAAGTCGTTGTACGAGGAGGACCTGGTCCCGAACGCCAAGGTATTGATGGCCAAGTGCGACATACCAGTACCAAGCGACGTTGTGACCAGTAAAGAGTGGGCCGGTACGGCTGAGCTGAAAAACGCGGCGGACGTGCAGGAAGATGACAGTATTTTTGATATAGGCCCTGATTCTGCGGCCCAGTTGGCGGAAATCTTGAAAGACGCCAAGACCATCATTTGGAATGGCCCGGTGGGCGTGTTCGAATACGACCAGTTTGGCGGCGGCACTGAAGCCCTATCCAAAGCGATTGCCGAAAGCGACGCTTTCTCTATCGCCGGTGGCGGTGATACCTTGGCAGCGGTCGACAAGTACGGCATCGCCGATAAGGTCTCTTACATCTCCACCGGTGGCGGTGCTTTCCTCGAATTCGTCGAAGGCAAAGTGCTGCCAGCGGTTGCTATTCTTGAAGAGCGCGCTCAGGGCTGAGTTAGAGCAGCGTGCGAAAAATAAGTGAGCACTACATTATTATAAAGTCGGTTGGCTGCTTGCAGCACAGCCGGCAAAGAGGCGACTTGAGTCGTTTCTTAAAAAACTACCCAAAAGACAATTATTAAAATAGAAGGACGGAATCATGGCTCTAATCAGCATGCGTCAAATGTTGGATCACGCCGCCGAGTTTGGTTACGGTGTTCCAGCTTACAACGTGAACAACCTGGAACAAATGCGCGCCATCATGGAAGCGGCCGATCAGACCGATTCCCCAGTGATCGTGCAGGCCTCTGCAGGCGCTCGCAAATACGCTGGCGCACCTTTCCTGCGTCACTTGATTTTGGCTGCGATTGAAGAGTTTCCGCACATTCCTGTGTGTATGCATCAGGATCACGGCACGTCGCCTTCTGTTTGTCAGCGCTCGATCCAGCTGGGCTTTAGTTCAGTGATGATGGACGGCTCTTTACTTGCTGACGGCAAGACCCCAGCCGACTACGACTACAACGTCGATGTGACCCGTCGCACCGTTGAAATGGCCCACGCCTGTGGCGTATCGGTTGAAGGCGAGCTGGGTTGCCTGGGTTCTCTGGAAACTGGCGAAGCCGGTGAAGAAGACGGCATTGGCGCTGTGGGTAAGCTGACCATGGATCAGATGCTGACAGACCCAGAAGAAGCCGCTGACTTTGTTGCCAAGACCGGTGTTGATGCCCTGGCGATCGCCTGTGGTACCTCCCACGGTGCCTACAAGTTCACCCGTCCACCCACCGATGATGTGCTGTCGATTGGCCGCATCAAAGAGATCCACAAGCGTATTCCTAACACCCACCTGGTCATGCACGGTTCTTCTTCTGTGCCACAGGAGTGGTTGAAGGTGATCAACGAGTTCGGCGGCGAGATTCCAGAGACCTACGGTGTGCCGGTTGAGCAGATCGTTGAAGGCATCAAGCACGGCGTGCGCAAGGTCAACATCGATACCGACCTGCGTCTGGCTTCTACTGGCGCCACCCGTCGCTTCCTGGCTGAAAACCCAGCTGAGTTCGACCCACGCAAGTTCTTGTCTGCCACCGTAGACGCCATGAAGGACATTTGTGTGAACCGCTACGAAGCTTTCGGAACTGCCGGCAACGCCAGCAAGATGAAAGCGATCAGCCTTGATGATATGTTCGAGCGCTACAACAGAGGCGAGCTGTAACCGGTAGGTTAAGCTCCCCAAGCCGCGACGACTTAAACTGCTTAGGTCGTCGCGCGCAAAGCGCTCAGGCGCTGAGTAAAAAGACGGCCTAGGCCGTCTTTTTACGTTTAAGGGCGCGGGGTTTAGACTGCTCTTAAGCAGCTGAATGTCTGCACACTCACCACCCCCGCAAGTTACTGCATAGGGCTACTTTATTAGGGTTGCATTATTTAGGGCTACTGCACAGGGTGGTAGAGTTACCGAGACACAGTAAGACAAGGACACGGAGTATGTGGTCGACAATGCCGCCACCATCGTTAGAGCTGCTCGAGCAGCTGAAGTCTTCGCTGCCGGAGCTGAATTTCACTGAGCCGAGTGAGGCCGCTGCTGCTCGCTTTTTGGCCGCAGATGCTGTGCAGGCCTACCTCGATTACTACCGCATTAACTTCTCCGCCGAGCTCCCTCACATTCATCATCAATTTGGTTGTTTTCAAGCGGCGGGTTTTACCCTGGCTTGCCATGTGTGGCGACCAGGTGAGCAGAGCGATTCGGCAAGTGCAAATGACACTGGTAATAAGGGCACTGTGTGGTTACAGCATGGTTATACGGATCATGTGGGCCTCTGTCAGCATGCGATACGTTGGCTGTTGCAGCAGGGTTATTGTGTGGTGTGCTTCGACCTTCCAGGTCACGGACTGAGCAGTGGCAAGCAGGCCAGCATAGATTCCTTTGACCAATACCGCGAGGTACTGGCCGCTAGCTTGAAACTTGTGGGTGGCGCTCTGCCAAAACCTTGGCATGCGGTTGGCCAGAGTACAGGTTGTTCGGTCATCTTGAGTCTGTTGGAGTCCGCCACGCCCGCTGAATCGCACTTTGAGCGGGTGGTGCTGTTGGCTCCCTTAATTCGGGCCAGGGGCTGGGGTGGGTTGCGCTGGGGTTACTATATTTTACGGTTGTTTAAGCAGCGCCTTGTGCGCACGTTTAATCCCAGCAGTCACGACCGCGAATTTTTGGAATTTTTAGCGTTCCGTGACCCGCTGCAGGCCCGCTACATGCCCATGGCTTGGTTGGGGGCTATGGATAATTGGGTTAGGGATTTTGATGCTTTTACAGAACAGCCCCACGAGCTGGTTATTATTCAGGGCAGCGATGATCAGACGGTGGACCATCGCTACAACCTGAACGCTATCGAATCAACGTTTCCACACACACAGGTACATATGATCGATGCGGCGGGGCATCAGTTAATCAATGAAGTGAGCCACTACCGCGAGCAGTGTTGGAGCTTAATTAGTCAGGCATTACAGGGGGAGTGAAGATTAACAGCAAACCTATACTGGGCGTCAGCAGCTGTTTGCTGGGCGAGCCCGTGCGTTACGATGGCACGGGTAAACACGCGCTGGAGTTGATTGCGCAACTGAGGCAGCGCTTCGAGCTGCGCGGTTTTTGCCCAGAAGTGGCGATCGGTCTAGGCGTGCCTCGCGAGACGATTGAGTTGATTGCCAGCGACAGTGGTGAGATACGCTGCGTGGGAACAAAAACCGCTGAACTTGATGTCAGTGGACGTTTACGCGCCAGCGTCGAACAGCAGCGGCTGTATTTTTCACAACTTAGCGGTTACCTCGTGAAGGCTCGCTCGCCGAGTTGTGGCCTGGATTCGACACCCCTATACGGAGCTGGGCCTCCGGGGCAGCGTGAGCGAGTGGGTTACAGCAGTGGATTGTTCACCGCTGCATTACAGGCGTGTTTTCCACACATGCCGATTGCGCAGGAAGATACGCTGGCGGACCGGCTCGCTCTGCAAGACTTTGAGGCGCGTGTACAGGGCTATTATCACCAGTACATTAAACGCTAAGGCATTATTAATGAGGTACACTGGCAGACTTTGGGGCTGGTCTGTCGCGCTATTTTACAGTGGGTGGATCAATGGCTGTATTGGCCTATCGATTACAAGCCAGCGGTGCAATCAGAATAGGTTAAGGTAAGTGTGACCATGGGTAAGTTGTTAGGTGCGTTTTTGGGTTTTAGCAGCGGCGGTTTTTTTGGAGCGCTACTGGGGTTGTTTGTCGGTAGCATTTTTGATCGTGCATTCAATCAATTTAAGCGCGGTCCCAGCGCTGATCAACGCGAGCAAGCGCAGGAGCATTTCTTAAAAACCCTGTTTACCCTGTTGGGCTATCTGGCAAAGGCCGATGGCCGGGTGTCTGAGGAAGAGATCTCCCAAACCGAGCAGGTAATGAATAAGATAGGCCTGACCGCCGATCACCGCCGCGTGGCCATTCAACGTTTTAAACAGGGCAGCCAGCAGGATTTTAATATTGATGCACTGCTCACCGACTTTAATTTGCACTGTGGGCGGCAGGCGAACCTCAAACAAATGCTATTGGTTTATTTGATCAATATTGCACTAGCCGACGGTAATATTGATAGCGCGGAGCAGACGGTGCTGCGTGAAGTGGCTGGCCGTTTAGGTTTCTCGAACTTTGCTTTCGAGCAATTGATGCGCATGATCAACGCGCAGAATCAGTTTGGCGGCGGCTACTCTGGAGGACAAGGTGGCTTTGGCGGCGCCAACACTGCAGATGAATTAGCGCTGGCCTACCAAGCGCTGGGTGTCGAGTCATCCATTGGCGATAAAGATTTAAAAAAGGCCTACCGTAAATTAATGAGCCAGTACCACCCAGATAAATTGATGGGGCAAGGTTTACCGGAAGATATGATTGAAGAGGCCACCGAGCGCTCCAAGGAAATTCAGGTTGCCTATGATCTGATTAGAAAGCAGCGCAAGTAATACAATTGAGAGCGCAGCCTTTTTTGGCAACCCGCTAGAGACTTCAACCTCAGCTAAAATGGTAGATACGCCAACACAGCAATCAAAACATCAGTAAGGGTCGTTATGAATATGGAGGCACGGGAGCCCTACCTCGAAAATCGATACCAGGACAATTACGTCTTGTTCTGCAAGGCGGCATTGTTTACCGCTCTGTTCGGCGCTCTTTTTACGGTTCGTAATCTTTCATCCCTTTATGACGGCGAAGAGGGAGCGCATTACGCTTATTACTTCACGATCTATTTGTTTCTTATGGCGTCGTCACTGTTTTCGCGTTTATTGGTGTCTCTTTTGGTTAGCTCCGTTGAACCCAAGGCAATAGATGATCTGATTTTTGTTACCTTCGGTTTTATTTTTTTAAATCTTGTGGCGCTATCGGCTCTGGATTCTTACCAGGGGCTTGATTTTACTGGTTATATTTTTGGATGTTTGGGGTTTGCGTTTATATACCGAGGAGAAATCATCAGGTTCTCGATGGTATTGGCGCTGGGTTTTGTACTTTATTGGAGTGTTTTGGTACTGGGGCTAGGGGGGGCTTTTGACCTATTAGGTTCTCTCCCGATTATAGCGTTCACCTGCTTTGCTTTGTATGTGTACCAGTCTCGTGAGAAAGCACGTTACGCAATTTTTGAAGTGTCGCAACAACTTGAAGAAAGTAACCGTAAACTACAGGAGGAGGTGATTCGCGACCCTCTGACTTCAGTTTACAATCGGACGTATTTAAATGACTTTTTGAAGCGTGAGTTGCTATCAGATAAACGTAAAAATATTCCGTTAGGGCTTATTGTTTGCGATGTGGATGATTTTAAACGTGTTAATGATCAGTTTGGGCATCATTGTGGTGACAAGGCGCTAGTCGAAATTTCAACCTTGTTGGCACAGTCGCTGAGAAATACAGATGTATTGGTTCGCTATGGCGGTGAGGAGTTTGTAATACTTTTACCCGGTCTGGACGTCGAGAGGGCACGTTTGGTGGCAGAGCAGTTGTGTCAACGGATCAGTCTGCATGACAGTGCTGTTGTTGATTATTCCTTCACTGCCAGTTTAGGCGTCACTGAATATCGTAAGACCGATAGCGCCGATAGCTTTTTACAACGAGGTTATCAGTATCTTTACCAGGCGCAGGCGGCGGGAAAAAATCAGTGTTTCCATGAGTCTGAGTAAAAGTGTTGCTGCCAATATGGATAGGGCTATTACGTAGTGCTATCAAATGGAATGATCGCAACTAATTCACTAGCTCGATGATTTCAGCTGTGCCTTTGTTATCTCGAACATGACCAATAATTACGGCGTCGGGATAACCTTGAGCGTGAAGTTCCAAGAGACATTGTGATGCCTGTACATGGTGGATACTTGCCAGTAAACCACCAGAAGTCTGAGGATCAAAAAGTAGTTGATAGAGCGGTGAAGTAACCCATTCGGCAGGGTTATTAATAGCGCGTCGTAAACGAATGTTTTGTGGCTGCAAGCTGCTAGCAATGCCTTTCTCTAGGCACGCGAGAGCACCTTCAAGCGCCGGAATAGCAGACATATTTAATTGTGCGGAGAGACCGCTGGGTTTAAGCATTTCGACTAGATGCCCTAACAAACCAAAGCCGGTGACATCGGTGCAGGCCGTTGCTTGAAAGCGGTGAAAGATTTCGCCTGCGGCGCGGTTGCTCAAAAGCATGCCGTTGAGGGCATCGGCAATCCACACTCCTTGCGCTTTGAGTTGGCCGTGGGCGGCGAAGAGCGTGCCCGTCCCCAGCGGTTGGGTGAGGATTAACACCTGATCCACCTCTACGCTGGCTTTTTTCAGCAGCTCGGTTTCCGCGGCCAAGCCATTGACCGAAAAACCAATGCTCAACTCGGCGCCCTCACTGGTATGACCACCGGTAAGCGCACAGTTATTTTGGTTTAATACCTTGAGGGCGCCACTCATCAATTGCAGCAGATCGCGCTCGGTAATTTTTTCGCCGGCAAAGGGTAAGGTCGCAATCGCCATAGCGCTCTGCGGCTGAGCGTTCATGGCAAACAGATCGCTGAGGGCGTGTTCGGCGGCGATTTGTCCGAGCAGGTAAGGCTCATCCATAAACGCGCGAAAAACATCAACGCTTTGAATAAGCAGCGATTCATTTTCGATTGTATTATTGCCGTTGACACGGATAGCGGCCGCATCATCAGGTGAATCGAGCCCCAGTACAACATCGTTGCGTTTCACCGGCTTGAGCTGGCTAATGACACGGCTGAGTGTGGTGGCCCCTACTTTCGCGCCGCAGCCACCGCAGCGCATGGCTATTAAGGAAAGATCTTTCGGGGTTTCATCACCGCTGATAGCTGGGTCGATAGCGTCGTCAGGGCTGTTCATCATTATGCTCTTAGCATTTAACTCTGAAAACATCGCCATAAAGCGGCGATCAATTCTGTCCTTCCAACGCCATACCCATGCGCCCGAGAGGTCTGGCCAAAAGCGTCGGTAGCCCAGTGCGGATTGATCACCACAGGCTAACAAACTGAGGAAACTCTGCTGCGGTATGTGTTGCTGCAGTGTTTTACCTAGCAGCTTTTTTCTCAAGTTTTTATACAGTACAGGTCCTTGCCGCACAGCGAAAACTCCCGCGTGTGGCCGCGGGTGGTTAGTTTGTTGGGCTATGTCACCGGCGGCAAAGACATGTTCATGGCTGCTGGACTGCAATGTATCGGTTATCGCGATAAAGCCAAGCTTGTCTGTGGCTAACCCCGATTGTTGCGGCCACTGGGGCGCCTTGGCGTGGGTACAGAGAAAGATATGTTCGCTGCCCAGCGGCGCTTTAGTGGCAGTAAAAATAATTTTATTCTCTTCGATCGACTGCACATCACTGTCGTTATGACAGGTGACGCCTTTGGTGTTTAACAGCTGAATTATTTTTTTCTGCAGGGCTGCTGGAAAATTGGCCGCTAGCTGTTCACCGCGAAAGACAAGGTTGAAGGTTACTTTGCAATGGATGTCGGGACTTTTACTGATTACATGTTGCATGGCCAATATGAGTTCGATGCCCGCGGCCCCGCCGCCGACGACACTAATGCATGTGTCTCTTTTCGTGCGCTCTAATTGCCTAAGGGTGTTTTGCCAGCGAGGGTAAAATGCACTGATGGGTTTAACCGCCGTCGCGTATTCACGCGCGCCAGCAAGCGTAAGGTCGGGGGTGATGCCGCTGTTGATAGAGAGCAGGTCAAAACTGATCGGCGGGCGTTTAGTGACCGCGCTGGTATTAGATTGTTCAGTGCTGGACGATAGAATAATGTCATTTTTTAGAAGGTCAATTCGCTGTACGCTCGCCTGAATAAATCGTGCGCCGGCGTATTGGCACAAACGCATCAGGTCTATATGAGTTTCATCGAACTGATAATGCCCAGCAATTAAGCCTGGCAGCATACCTGAGTAAGGTGTTTGCACTTGCGGAGAAATGAGCGTGAGCCTCACCCCTGGTAATGGCTGCATGCCCCACATTTTTATGACCTGAGCGTGGGCATGGCCGCCCCCAATAAGGACTAAGTCTTGGTAAATCATGGGTGGGCTCATGGCCATATTTATTACGACTCTTTTCTGGATGTAAATGTGGTTGTGCTTGCAGTGCTATATAGTTTCGGGCGTTGTTTTTAAGTGTAACCTTTGGCGCAGGTGGCGCGCGATAAAATCCGCCGCCATGTTGAGTAGCGCGGCGCACACAATGAGCAGCATGGCTCGGTCGAAACGAAACTCTTCGAAGGCCGAGTCTATGTAAAAGCCAAGTGTACCTATACCGAGCATACCGAGTATCGCCGTCTCGCGCATGATGACCTCCCAGCGGTAGAGCAGGAAGGCTAAAAATTGGCGGTAGAGACGCGGCAAGACTTCATAAAAATAACGATTGCTGCCACGGGCACTGTCATCGCGCAGTATTACACCGTCACTAAAGCGCCCCAGTAGGTGGGCGATGATGGCGCCGTTGTGGATACCGAGTGCGGCTATGGCCGGCAGCATGGAGGGGCCAATCAGCAGCAGCCCGACAAAGGCCAGCAGGTATTCCGGCAGCGTGCGCGCAACGATCAAAAGACCGTCGCCAGCGCTGCGTTTAAACGGCGTAAAAAACAGCCGTGAGTTTAGCGGAAACAACAACAGGGTTAGGATCGCGGTGACGACTAGGGCTATCTGGCTCAACACTAGGGTACTGCTGACACCTGGCCAAATTTGTTGCGTCCAGAGGGTTTGTAACCAGGGTAGCAGACGCGCAATTTTTTCGATAAGGCTAGCGCCACCAGCCGTTTCTGTGGCGAGTTGGCGAAGCGGCGCCGGCACTATGTCCTCGCCGAAAAATCGCAGCATGTATTCCCACTGAAAGGCTGCGGTGGGCGGTAGATATATCAGTGCGGCTATCAGATACAAAGGCAGCAGGGATTTTTTTAGCCACCATCGGATACTGATTACCAGCCCCAGCAGTACATATAAGAGCGCGGCGGTATCATCATAGTGCCCCTCACCCAGCGCGGTTTCCAGATGAAAGCCGAGGGTCGGCAAGCCGACAAAACCCAGCACAATACTCGAGCGCAGGGCGCACTCGAATCGATAGCTGGTGTATTGGGTGAGTGGTTGCCAGGCGAGCGGCAAGGTGGTGTAAAAAAACGCGCTGAGACCGCGCGGGTTTAGCAAATTACCGCGCGGTGCCGGGTCGGTTTCTTCAAACAGTTCGCCATAAATCTTCGCCAGAGTACCGGCGTAGGGAATGGCGATGGCCAGCAAGCCGGTGAGTGACGACAGGCCAAAAATCTGAATAAATATCAGCGCCCAAAATAATTCATGAATCGAGCGGATAAACGCGCAAAAGGTGCGTACCCATATCGACCGGTAACTCAGTGACAATAGAAAGCCGGTCAAGGAGGCCAGAGCAACGCCCTGCAGCGCAAACGCCAGAGTATTGAAGGCGCTGCTGGCGATTTCACTCCAGGACCAAAAGTTGGGGCTTAGCAGCCCCTGCCCCATACGCAATAACTCTTGCGCTGGGTTGGGGCTGCGCACTTCCAGATCGGCGAGAAACAGGCAGGCGAGCCCGAGCGCAGCGAGCCATAGACTGACTTGGCGCAGACCTTTAGCGCTGCTCTGCGGCGCTGTGTAGCGCTTGATGGGGCCGCAGCTACTCATGCCCCAGCACCTCTAACAATCGAGGGGCTTTATAGTCTTGAGCATTCATAACTGATAGAGCTCGTGCAGCTGTGCGCGGTCGAGCTGGTCACACTGGGCGTCGAGCACAATACGACCATGTTTGAGGCCAATCACGCGGCTGCAGACCTTTAACGCTTGATCAATATCGTGCAGTGCCAGCACCAGCGTTGGGTGTTTTTGGGTGATCAAACTCAGCAGCTTATCGGCCTGAAAATCATCCAGCGCCGATACGGGTTCATCGCCCAAAAACACCGACCGCTGTTGGTAGAGCGCTCGGCCAATGGCCACCCGCTGTTGCTGGCCACCGGAGAGGCGGTCGACCGAGTTAAACAGCACCTGGCCAATCTCAAGCTGGTCGGCCAGCCGCTGGATCTCGGCCTTGGGGCCGGCGAATGGCTTGATGAGATTGCAGAGGTTGTAAACGCTGCTGTGACGCTCGAGGCCGCCCATGAAAATATTGTGGTAGCCGCTGAGCATGGGTACCAGGCCACTGTGCTGCGGGCACCAAGCGACGTCTGCGCCGGCGCGGCCACGCAGGTGTTTTAACAGGGTCGATTTTCCGGAGCCAGACTGGCCGACGAGCGCTACGCGTTCGCCCTCCACAATACGCAGCGACACACCCTTGAGAATGACGCGGCCCTCGTAGTGGAGGTCAGTATCGGTTAACTCAAAGACTTGGATACCAGTCTGTGCGACCGCCTCTGTTACTGCAGAGCCTAAGGGATAATTCCCTTTAGGGTTTGCCGCCAGAGGTGCGGTATTAGCCATCAATCAAGCCAATCGACACGGCTGTGTCCTTGATGGGCTGGTAGTCGTGATTGGCGGCGTTGATAAACGACTGGCGCGGGAAGGCGGCGAGAATGTCGGCGTCGTCAATATTCAGCAGTGTTTGCTTTACCTTGTCCTTGAAGCCTTCGCCGTAGTTGGCGTCGACATCGCCGCGGATGCTCCACTGGTAGTCTGGGTAGGTCGGTGTTTTCCAGATGACGCTGACTTGGCTCGGATCAATTTTACCGCTGGCCAGCTCTCTGTCCCAGACCTTGTAGTTGACCGCACCGACTTCAAAGGCGCCGGACTGTACTAGCGCAATTGTACGGCTATGGTCGCCCGAGAAGCCGACACGTTCGAAGGCCGCTGACGGTGGCTGGGCAAGGTTAAGGCGAATAAAGTACTCGGGCATCAGGCGGCCAGAGGTTGAACCCTTGGAGCCGAAGGTGAAGGTCTTGCCAGCAATAGCTTGCGGGAAATCGTCAGACCGAGTAAGGCCGGTGCTCTTGTGGGCGATCAGGTAGCTGGTGAAAAACTGATCTTCAAAACCCTGGGCAATGGCTTCGCTACCATCAACCAGGCTGCGAGCTTGTACGCCGGAAAGACCGCCGAACCAGGCCAGTTGTACCTGGTTGTTACGGAAGGCGGTCACCGCCGCGGCGTAACTTTTTACCGGCACGTATTTTACTTCTATACCCAGCTCTTTTTCGAGGTAGGCGGCGACCTTGCCGAAGCGTTGTTGCAGGCGAGATTCATCCTGATCCGGGATGGCGGTAAAGGTAAAAGTCTCAGCTTGAAGGCTGAGGGAAAAGCTTACTGAGACGAGCAGCGCTGTTAGAACAGACAATAACCGCACGGTATTCTCCTTATGGTTTATGAACGGCCTTTTCTCGCGATGGCGGCGTCAGCTCCGTGCTCGAATCCTCATGTACTACTCGTACATTCCGATTCTGTGCGCGGTGCTTCCTTGCCCTCACAAGAAAATTCTCGTTCTGATGGTTTAGGTTGGTTTATTACCTTTTAAAGATAAATTTATGTTGAGTAATTTCGTAAAAATACTCAGTTGTTTGGTTTGAAATTCTCCGCCCATTCGACAATGGCTTCTTTATCGCCGCGGAATATCTCGCGGCCATCGCGCTGGCCTTGTTGGTAGTCGTACATGGGGTCGTAATAATCGGTGAGCAACACTTTAATACCGTCGCGGAAGCCGTCGGGGTTATCGCTGCGTTCAAATTCATCGAGCGCCGAGGTAAAGCATTCAACTAGTACCTTGTGGCGATCGCCACCCAGGCGTTTACGAATACGGTCTAGGTTACCGAGGATCTGTTCGCGGAATTTCAGCTGGCCTTCGTCATCGCCAAAAGCCTGCAGGTATTGCGGACGCGCGTCGATTACGTAGTCGGCGAGTGCGATGTCGATACGCTCTTCCACCGTTGCTTCAAGTACCGCTCGTGGTGCCTGCTGCATGCACGCCTGAAACTCTAGCGGCAGCGCGGCTGAGCCTATCGTGCGTCCCTCGTCTTCGGTAAACAGTGCACCTGAGGGGAATTGATGGCGAAGCTTTAATATGGCGATGCTCAAGGCATTTTCGAAATCGATCTGCGCGGGTTGCGGCATGACCTGGCGGCCAAAGGCTGAGCCTCGGTGGCGCGCCAGCCCCTCGAGGTCAACGCTGTGTGAAAGGCGGTTAATAACCAGTGTTTTACCGCTGCCTGTGCGACCTGAAATGAGCACCAGTGGGGTGTTCGGGTCACGCAGTGCCCGGCTGTTATTATCCAGCTCATCGATTAAAAAGCGGCGCATGGCTTTGTAGCCGCCTTCTATCAGCGGGTAATTAATGCCAGCCTCGGCGATTAATTTCTTACTCAGGTTGGAGCGCAAGCCGCCGCGAAAGCAATAGAGGTAGCCTTCTGGGTGCTTGGCTATGTGCTGCTTCCAGGCGCTGACACGATCGGCTTGAACCTCAGGCGTTGCCAGCTTCCAACCCAGCGCGATGGCCGCATCCTGCCCTTGTTCCTTATAGCGTGTGCCGATGAGGTGGCGCTGGTCATCGTCGAGCAACGGAATATTGCAGGCATTGGGGAAGGCGCCCTTGTCAAATTCGACCGGTGCGCGCACATCCATCAAGGCAATGTCATTGAGAAACAGTTCTCGATAATTATCGGTATTCTCTCGGGGGCTCGGTGCTTGGCTCATAATGGCTTATGCAGTCTTAACAA
>Ga0209396_1004874_pt1 | contig 12903 bp, 10 predicted proteins | sample GOMGulsemesocosm_6_FD_184638 | JGI IMG/M metagenome (GOLD analysis project Ga0209396, IMG submission 184638) | Methane-oxidizing microbial communities from mesocosms in the Gulf of Mexico - GOM8C Gulf of Mexico (SPAdes) (version 2) | ecosystem: Environmental > Aquatic > Marine > Cold seeps...
GCATAATTCCACAAGATTGTAATATTGCCTTTGCTACAGGCACTCATAAAATAGAGACTTTTGAAAATAAGACACTGCTTAAAGGTGGTTCCTTATTAGAAAAAGATCTGGTTGCTATTTTTGAAGGTTTACTTGAGAAAAATAAAAAGTCATTTGATGTGGATACTCTGTACCAAACGATGAAGGGCAAAAAAAATATTAAGTTTTCTGCTGGGGATGATGATATTGATTTTAATAACCTTGCGCAAACACTCAATGATTTACAAGCACAAGATGAAAATCCTTATGTGTATTTACCCGAAGTAGGAAATTCATACTTTGCTAGTTATAGTCTCAAAATACGTCAATCAAAGCTCGGTCGTTCATGGCTAACTAACCCATGGTATGGCGCTATGGGCACAGCTTTACCTTATGCCAGAGTAGTAGCGCAACGTTTAAAAGAACTGTCTGAGCAAGCAGTACAAGCTACACCGCATAAAGAACGTGCCGTAGTTATTATTGGTGATGGAGGTTTTCATTTTCAGCTTAATGAGCTGATTCATTTTTTAAAAGATCAAACTGATGTCACTATTATTTATATGCGTAATAATATTTTTCATTTAGGAAAAAGTGGTGATGGCGCTATTTATCACTGCAATGATAAAGAATTCGATGTGCATAGCTTAGTCAGTGCCTATCAAGGTAATAGTAAAACCTGTACCAGCGTTGGCAAGTTTAAGGACTACTTTAAAGTTTGTAATCAGCAATCAGGTATTTCGTTGATTGAGGTACTAGCAAAGCCTGTTGAAGATAGACAAAGTAATGAACTGAAGTTACTTAACTTATATATTAAATCACAAAATGGTCAGCCGGATGCTGTTAAGGCGTGGCAAGCGTTAACTCAGTAAGTTCAATTAGCGATTAGAGGTAAAAGTACTAAGGTTGAATGTTACGTCAGCTTAAAAAGTATGTGATATTAAGGCATATACTTTTTAAAGCTTATGGGAGTTAATATTGAGAAAGGTACTTATTTTTGGCAACTCAGCCAGTGGTAAATCAACTCTGGCGAAGCAACTCGCTACGTCAGAACAATTGGCTCACTTAGATCTTGATACCCTAGCTTGGCAGCCTACAAACCCTCCAACTCGAGCACTGTTAGCGGATAGTGGCCAAGCTATTGAAGCTTTTGTTCACCAGCATGATAGTTGGGTTATCGAGGGTTGTTACAGTGACTTATTAGCTATTGTCGAAGCAAAAGCTTCAGAAGTTATCTTTATGAATTTATCTGTAGAAGACTGTATTATTAATGCCAATAACCGTCCTTGGGAGCCACATAAGTATGCATCTAAAGCCGAACAGGATGTTAATTTAGCTATGTTGATTGAATGGATTTCACGATACGAGTTAAGAGATGATACCTTCTCTAAAGCGGCTCACTTGGCATTTTATCAAAATTATTCTGGAGAGAAGAAAATGCTCACTTGTAATGCTTAACGGTAAAGCCTTAAATTAATATTTGAGGGGCAGAAGTGATGCTTAACATCAGGTGATATTAATAACCATGCTAAGCATGAGCTGAACTTTTCTGCTAAAGCTAACAGCAGTTATTGAGGACTAGGGCTATATTGTCTACAATGGCGCACTATTTATTTATTTCAGGTCATGAACATGAACGACACTACAGCGCAGCCAGATTTACCAGACCGCCTTTCAGGTAATCCTCGTAGCCCACATCATGTGGAAGCAATTTTTGAACACAATATTGGTATTCGACTGAACGGCAAAGAGCGTTTTGATGTTGAAGAATATTGTATCAGTGAAGGTTGGGTAAAATTCCCTGCACCCAAAGCACTAGATCGTAGAGGTCAACCTCTGCTGATGACTGCTAAAGGAAAGGTTGAAGCCTTTTATAAATAAGTGAGTAAAGAGAGTTAATACTGCTTAACATTCGTTAAGTCCGTGATTGTCTAAACGGTTTACTATCAAAATCGAAAAGGGCTGATAAATATTATTTATCAGCCCTTTTTATTTAGCTATTTTATGACATGCTCAGTATTTTAACTTTTACAGGGTCTTATTTCTGATGAAAATTGGCTATAGTAATATCAATTGACACTTATCCGGAGTAGACATGACTAAAATATTAACTACACCAAAGGGCTATTATTATGCATCCATAGGGACGTCAGTGGGCGCGACATATAACCTAGTAAATGAAAACTTTGTTGGTGTTGGTATTTTTCTTATTCTATCAGCCTCATTGATTGCTATTGGTTTGCTCATTAACCGAAGCAAAAAGCATGAAACATAGTGCACACATGTTAATCCATGCATAATGACTGTAGAGCCCTTAAATCAATTGTTACTTCAGGAAACTAATAATTTAATGAATAAAATTAATTTACACGAAAAATTTTCATTATTTGAAGATAAATGGACACCTAAAGTTATTGCGCAAAGCAATGGTCAATTGGTGAAAATAGCCAAAGGTGAAGGAGAGCTAGTTTGGCATAAACACGATAATGAAGATGAATTGTTTATTGTTTTTCAGGGGCAACTGACCTTGCAGTTACGAGCAGGGAATATAATACTCAACCCCGGTGAAATGTATGTGGTTCCAAAGGGAGTAGAGCACTGTCCTAAAGCGTTACCTGATACTCACTTCTTGATGGTTGAACCTGCAAGTACAGCACATACAGGTACGACACAAAGTGAAATGACGGTAGCATCTGATCAGCAAACGTGGATTTAATACCTTGTAATTGATTATGTACAAGTCTTAATGTCTCAGTTTTAATAGAAAACGCTCAACGTAAACTTCGCATATCACGGTTATAATTGAAAAGTAACTCTATGAATTAGCTGTTACTCTGTTATTTTTCTGCCCTTACCTTGTACTTCTTTTTGCTTAACCACACGTTTATCTACTTGCACCATTTTTATGGTTTGCTCAACCATAGGGTCGGGGGTAAACATCTGTACAAATACACCAAAAGCTAAGGCAATGCCTTTACGTTTCCTGGCAAGTTTTAATAACCAGCAGGCAATAACGGCGAGAACAACAAACACTAACCACGGGGTTAGCATGATAAATAATAAATTTTCCATGGGAGGTATCCTAAAATAAACGATTAACTTCCCTTATGAACAAGTCATAAAGGCATAGAGCAAAAGTTAAATTAAGAGCTATATTGCTGTTGTAGTTTTGCTTGGTAGCTTATTTTTTGGCTGTAGAGGGTATTTTCTACACCTAGAATATAGGTGTGAGTGTTGACTTGTGCTTGGTATGACTGCTTTGCCTCTGATTGTGAATATATGTGGGCAAGGTCGATATCAAGTCTATTTATTTGACTCAGGAATACTTGAATGACGAGGTAGTCATCATTATTTTGCTGTAGTAATCTCAGTAAGCTAGATTGCAACTTTGAGTGTGTAAATTGCTTATAAGCGAAGTCGTTAAGCACTGTATTTGCGTTGAATTGCTCTACAGCTTCTTCACTGTTAGCAACAAGGTAATAGTTTTTTTCTAATACCGAAGATAACGGCAGCGCGAGTGCTGAATGTACTGAGAGGGATGCGCTAAGCAATAATAAAAACTTGATTAAAAAACTCTGCATTGCCCCCTCCTTATTTATTTTTTCAAGCCGTAAGTCACTAATATTATCGAGTGACCTGATTAATGACTGCGTTAGTTATTGATAAAATGAGGCCATAAACTTAATTTTCAAGAGGAGATATTACAAATAAGTTACGGGTCTGTTAAAGAGCAATGAGTCAGATAATTTTATGGTGGCGGTAGACAAATAAAAAAATCCGGCACATGGCCGGATTTTTATCAATGAACTTGAATATGCTTAACTAAATAAAAGTTACTCCACAATATCCATTTCTTCTATTAAGTTAGTGGCGCCATCTACGTGCTCCATAACCCAAAGCATGTAACGCACATCAACGTGAATTGAGCGATTTAACTTAGTATCATAATCCCAATCACCAATGATGCTTTCATAAACACCATCAAATACTAAACCAACAAATTCAGCTTTGTCGTTAAGTGTCGGTGAACCAGAGTTACCACCAGTAATATCTAGCGTACCTAAGTAGTTAACCGGTACTGAGCCAATGGCTGGTTTTGCGTAATCACCGTAGTGTTTTTTGTTAATTAAGTCTAATTGCTTTTGTGGTGCATCAAAGGGTGCAACACCAGTATCTTTAGCAACAATACCTTCAAGTGTAGTGTAAGGCGTAGCCGTTAAACCATCTTGAGGAGAATAACCTTTCACATTACCGTAAGTAATGCGAAGTGTGCTGTTTGCATCAGCATAAACAGGTAAGTCGTTATCGTTAAAGTAAGCGATTAATGCTTCCATATACTTAGGACGGAACGCTTGGATGTTACCTGCTAGCTCTTTTGACTTATCTTCAATCACTTTACGCTCTTTAAAGCTAGTTACCGCTAACTGAATGAACGGGTCTTTACTGTTGTTAAAGTCACTTACCGATTTATTCATTAACGCTAAACGTTGCTCTTGAGAGTTAAGTTTAGTGCTTTTATACATTCTGCCTAACTGTTTACGTAGTTTCTTCTCATTGAAGTTTTTAGTGGTAATATTACCTAAGCCAAAGAATTGATCAAATGACTTTAGACGCTCAGTCTTTGGTAATGCAACATAATGAGTAATCATGGCAACCAGGATCTCTTTATCGATCTTCTCGTCAAAGCGACGATCAACAGACTTCATGCTTTGCTCAAGACGTGCTATATCACGCTCTTGATAACCGCGTTCACGCTCAAGATTTGGCTTTTGTTTCTCAATAGCTAAACGGTGTAAGCTTTTTGCGGTACTTAACATCTTGCTGTAACGCATATAACCAAGAATTAAGTCACGTGCTTGTTGTTTGTCATCTTGTTTAATTAGCTTATTCAAGCCTGATAAGGTATCACCGTATTGCGCTTTACGTTTTGAGCTGCTTTTTAACCATTTAGCTAAGTTTGTTTCAAGCTCTTGTTTACGTTGTAAAAAAGTGCCTTTGTTGTAGCTGTGGATCATTGAACCATAGTTTTTAGCGTAATTGGCTAAGCCAGCTAACGTACTTTCGTACTTAATTCGCGCCTCACTGCCGACTTCAGAGTGAGTATGAATTAAATCAATAATCTCTTCTCGGTACGCTTTCGCTTTTGGGTAAGTCCAATCAAAAGTATTTTCAACTTCATAAGCTGTGCGGTAGCGGTTTGTACGACCAGGGTAACCAAGTACCATGATGTAATCACCATCATCAACACTACTTTTGTTTACTTTTAAGTGATGTTTAGGTTTATAAGGAACGTTGTCTTTGCTGAAATCAGCAGGTTGACCGTTTTTACCAACATAAGCGCGGTAAAAACCATAATCACCAGTGTGACGTGGCCACATCCAGTTATCGATATCGCCGCCGTATTTACCAATGCTGCTAGCTGGCGCGTGTACTAAGCGTACGTCACGAATAGTAAGTTGCTTAAATAAGTAATACTCTAAACCGCCGTGGAAGTTAACAACACTACAACGGTATCTGTCATCATTTTCACATTCAGCAACTAATTTTTTTGAATTAGTATCAATGGCCTTATACCGATCGCTGCCAGACATTTTTTCTGTGATGCCTGATTTTACTAGTTTACTTACCTCAGTTATTTCTTCGGTAACATAAATACGACTACCTGGCGTGGCAGGTAATTCTTCTGCAAAGTTTTTTGCTAAAAAGCCGTTTTTAAGTAAATTGTTTTCTGCGGTTGAGTTGTACTGTACTGAGCCATAAACACAGTGGTGGTTAGTGGCAACTAAGCCTTGATCAGATACAAATGAAGCAGTACAACCACCTAAGCTTACAATGGCGCCCATAGGAAAACCGGTTAGCTCGGTTAAATCACTAGGGTTTAACTTTAAACCTGCTTTAGTTAATTCTTTGGCGATAGTTGGTAATTGGTTTGGCTGCCACATGCCCTCATCGGCAATTACTGCCGTACTGGTAAGCGCAAATACTGGCAACATTACTTTTAAGGTAAGTAATTGTTTAAATTTATTCATAACATCCCTAACTATTATTTTTTAAGTTATTTTTTTGTAATAAATCGCTCTTAGCGAATTCACTATTTAGAACAAACAGATCAATAAATGAACTGCTTACTCTATCAACATAACGGATTTTGCGCTTATACATCGACCGAGTCAAAAAAACAGCCAAAAAAACAATCATACAATTGTAAAGAACCGTTTAAATAGTCAATTTGTGCAATTTATTAGTGACATATTTGGAAAATCTGTAACAAAGTGTAGACAAAGTACTAATCATAGTTATAATGCGAACCATTATCATTTGTAATACTATTTTAAGGGTTTGTAAAATGAAATTGAGTACTTTTTCAAAAATATCAGCAGCAATGATTGTTGCATTAAGCTTAACTGCATGTGTCGATGACGGCGATGACGGTACATCTGGTGTTGCAGGTGTAGATGGTGTTGCCGGTAAAAGTGGTGTAAGCACTTTTGTAACACGTGATGATGTTATTAAGACTAACGCTAATATCGCTTATGCCGCTTATTCTGATGCTCTCATCAGCGCACAAGACCTAAAAACAGCCCTTGAGCTTTTTGTTGCAATGCCAACTCAAGCTAACTTTGATTTAGCTAAACAAGCTTGGTTAGACTCACGTGAACCGTACGGTCAAACTGAGGTTTACCGTTTCCGTCAAGGTCCTATTGATGAGTTAAAAGCAGATGGCACCTTAGGTAAAGATGATGCTGGTGAAGGTCCTGAAGGACTAATTAATGCTTGGCCATTAGGTGAAGCAATTATCGATTATGTTGAGCCAGTTGATGGCGATTCAGGGCCTGAAAGCCTTGCTAATGCGATCACTGATAACATCATTGCTAACACGACTGCTTATCCAACAATTAACGCTGAAACCTTAGAAAACCTTTTTGAACATGGTGAAGATGGTCGAAACGTAACTACGGGTTATCACGCGATTGAATTTTTATTATGGGGTCAGGATTTAAACCAAGATCGTACTGGCGCTGGAGATCGTGATAACACTGCTGGTCAACGTCCTGTTTCTGATTATTCAGCAACGGTAGGTGCTTGTACTTCCGGTACTAATGCTGCAACCGACGATATTTGTACTCGTCGTGGTCAATACTTGGTTACCACAGCCCAGTTGTTAATTGATCAACTAAAACGAGTAACAGAGCAATGGGAACCCGTATCAGGTGCTCATTATAAAACCTTTGTTGCTGGTGGCGATGTATCGTTAGCAAAGATTCTTGAAGGCATGGGCCGTTTAAGTTTTGGTGAATTAGCGGGTGAGCGTATTAACATCGCCTTAATTGAAGATTCACAAGAAGACGAACATTCGTGTTTCAGTGACAACACTCACAGAGATATTTTCTTAAATGCTAAGGGTGTACAAAATAGCTTTAACGCTAAGTATGTTCGCATTGATGGTGAAGTTATTGAAGGTGCTTCACTTTATGACCTACTAGTTGTTGAAGAGCAACATGAATTAGCTAATAAGCTTCGTGGCGCACTAGAAGCAACTATGTCGGCAGCAGCGGTTATTGATACTAAGGCTAAAACAGGTATGCCATTTGATGTGTTAATTCAAGAAGGTATTACTCAGCCAAATATTAAAGCGGTTATTGCTGCATTAGTTGCACAAACTGATGATATTGAAGCGGTTATTGATGCGCTTGGCGTAACTACAAATGACCTTAGGGATGACACAGAGCAAGAAATATAAACCTTAACTACTTAGTCATCATTCTTGTTTGTATGTAGTGGGCTCCCTTGGAGCCCACTTGTCGTTACTAATAATTTTTGACTGCAAGACATGTATAAATTGAGAGCACAATAATGCATAAAAACACATCCATCATTTTTCTGAGTTTTATATTTCTCAGTACTGTATTAGCGGGTTGTAATGGCTCTAATTCTGCAGAAGTTACTCCCCCGACACCAGATCCTACAACGCCAGTAGAGCCAGTTCTTGATCACAGCGGTCTAGAGCCAGTCAAGGCTGATGTTATCGAAAAATCAGAGTATTTATCAGGTGGTGATACCACTGTATTTGTCAGTAACGAAAATGCTTTTAGTCGTAAACCTGCTGCGATAATTGATGATTTTCAACTAGATGGTTTCTTCACACAAGGAGACCATTTTTTTCGTACACCAGATGAAGGTATTGGGCCAATCCTTAGTACAGGAAGTTGTCAGGGCTGTCATTTAAATGATGGTCGTGGTGTTGTGCCTGAATCAGCGACTATTCCCATGACAAGCATGTTAGTTAAGTTGGCTGACAGCAAAGGCAAAGCCGATCCCATTTATGGCGATCAAATTCAGCCGTTTTCTATCAAGGGTTTTATCAGTGGTAATACGTTAAGTGATGGATTCTCGAAACATGATGGCTCCGTGAGTGGCGCAGCGTTTTATGGTGAAGCATTTCCTTTTATCGTTTTTGAAATAATTAAGGCAGCTTACCCTGACGGCACTCCTTATGAATTACGTAATCCTATTTATAAAGTCCGTGACTTAAGTTATGGCGCTTTTGTTGATGATATTCATTTTTCTGCCCGTATTGCACCACAAGCATTTGGTGTCGGACTACTGGGCGCTATTCCACAAAAAAACCTACTTGCGTTAGTTGATGAAGATGATGCCAATGATGATGGTATCTCTGGCCGAGCTTCTATGGTAACTGATGTTTTTACCGATGAAGGTAGTGACAAAGTCATTGGCCGTTTTGCTTATAAAGCACAAAATCCCAGTGTGCTTCAGCAAGTAGCTGGCGCCTATAACGGTGATATGGGTGTTTCAACGACTGTCTTTTTAAATGAACAATGCACAGCTTCTCAACTGGCATGTCAAATGGCGGCAGAGCAAGAAGAAAATAGTGCTGATGTTGCCGATCTAAGTGATATTTCATTAGCTTTAGTTGAGTTTTATAACCGTGTTTTAGCGGTACCAGCACGCCGTGGTTATGATGAGAGTAATGATACCTGGCAAGCAGATATTAGCGCTGGGCGAACTTTATTTATAGAGGCAAATTGCTCAGGTTGTCATACCCCTCGCCACGTTACCGGTGATGCTAAAGGTAGTGAGTTAGGTGAATTAACCTTAGGCGGATTAACGACTAATACTGAGGGCCAACATGCTGAGTCAATTGCTGTGTTATCCAATCAAACTATTTACCCCTATACCGATTTATTATTGCATGACATGGGTGGATCTTGTGAAGTCACGCGTGAAACCGTTGATGCTTTAGCTTGTACAGACGGTGCAGAGTGCATGTATGTTCAACGTTGTGAAGGCTTAGCTGATGGTGTTATTCAAGGTGATGCTAGTGGTACAGAGTGGAAGACTCCTGCTTTATGGGGCTTAGGGCTTGTACAAACAGTCAATAAAGATTCAAGTTTTTTACATGATGGCCGTGCGCGCACGATTGAAGAAGCGATTTTATGGCATGACGGTGAAGCAAAAACCTCAAAAGATATTTTTATGAATTACAGCAAAACAGAGCGTGACCAGTTACTCGCTTTTCTTAACTCTTTATAAAGCCCTTAGTAACTTATATGAATTTAATAAAAAGTCTAAGTGTTATCACCGGGCTGGCTGTTTTTTTATCAGCCTGTGATAGCTCAGTTGAACATAACGTAGTAAATAATAGCGCAGTAAAAAACAGCAAATATCAGGCTCAAATACCAAGTTTTTCGTCGAGTGAAAATAAAACGGGTGGTGGTTTAACGCATAAACGCCTTTATGCAAGCTACCTCTATCCAGGCGAAAAACTGAGCAGTAAACAGCAGCTTGATTTTTGGAGTGGTTTTTCTTTCTTTCGTGACCCTTGGGTAGCAGCACCAAGTGCTACAGGAAATCGTGATGGTTTAGGACCGCTATTTAATACTCGTTCTTGTATTGCTTGTCATACCGCTGGTTCACGCGCAAAAATTGATGAAGCAGGTCATATATTACCGCTATCTTTGGTGGTCCGTTTGGGCAGTAAAGTGCCATCAACTAATAGTGTTGATCCCGTCTATGGTGGTCAAATTCAGCCACGTGCAACGAGTTATCGGTTAACGGATAAGTCTATAAAAGAGCTAACTCCTTATAGCGATAATGTCGGCGAAGCATGGCTCGATAAAAAATATACCTTAGTTACTGGGAAATTTGCTGATGGTGAGCGCTATGAGTTGCAAAAGCCAAGTTATCAATTAACACAATTAGCTTACGGTGAGTTAGCACCACATATTGGTTTATCGGTAAGACTTGCGCCGAATATTTTTGGTATGGGTTTACTTAACGCCATTAAAACAACAGATTTACTGCAACAAGAAGATATTGATGACAGCGATGGTAATGGTATTTCTGCGAAATACAATCGAGTGCCTAATGTTATTTCTAATGCGATAGAAGTAGGGCGTTTTGGTTTTAAAGCCAAACAACCTAGTTTACACCAACAAGTTGCTGCTGCTTTTCGCGATGATATTGGTATTACTAACAGCAGCTTTCCTAATGAAGGCTGTACCTCAACTCAAGTTGCCTGTAACTATGCCAGTGAATACGGAGGGCATAGCCTAGCTAATTTAGAAATTCCTGATAATCGGCTTGACTTAACCGTTACTTTTAACGAACTGCTAGGTGTACCGCCAGCACGAAACTTACATGGTGAAAAGGAACAAGCAGGCCGAACACTCTTTTATCAACTGCAATGCCAGCAATGTCATACCCCGAGTTATGTCACAGATGAGAACTACCCAGTAAAAGCGCTCGCCAAACAAACGATTTGGCCTTATACCGACCTTGCTTTACATGATATGGGGCAGGGACTTGCTGATGGTGTTTATGAGTTTGTCGCCAATGGCCGTGAATGGCGTACCGCGCCATTATGGGGCATAGGATTACAACAAAATAAAACAGGTCAACAGCGCTTTTTACATGATGGGCGAGCACGAACAATTAGCGAAGCTATTTTATGGCATGGCGGTGAAGCTAAGGCAGCTAAAAAAGCTTATCTCGCTTTAAACAAACAACAACGTATTGCTTTAATAAAATTTATTAAAGCAATCTGATGGAAATTAAAAAACAATGATAAAACTTACTCTTAAGAAAATAACTTTCAAGCAACTATATCTAAAGCCGCTAACACTAAAGAAGTTAACACAGCAGCCAATACGTCTATTAACTAGCTTATTACTAACGGTAATATTATCTGCTTGTGGTGGCTCAGACACGACAACAGAAACGATCCCCGATCCTAAAACACCAACAACTCCAACCACGCCAACAAACACTATTGAAGAAGAATTTGCTTTATGGCTAACCGATTTAGCCAATAACCATATATTACCTAGCTATCAAAATCTGCAGGATACTTCCGCATTATTAAGCAGTCAAGCCGCTGATTTTTGTGTTCAACAAAATCAAAGTGCTGATGATTTAGCAAACTTAAAGCAATCTTGGCGTGACGTGATGACAAGCTGGCAAACCATTCAATGGCTAAAAGTAGGTCCTATTCTTGATGATAATCGTATTTTTAGGTTGCACTACTGGCCTGATAGTAAAGGCAGTGTCGAACAAGGTGTTGAGAAGTTACTGACCACAAGTGAAGTTATTAATGAAAGCTATATTTCTACAAGAAGTGTTGGTAGCCAAGGGTTACCAGCGTTAGAGCAATTACTGTTTGCTTCAAACCAGGATAGCTTGATTGTGGCAAGTGATAAAGCAAAGCGTTGTGCAGTACTTACTGCTATATCAGCCAATGTTGCTACGATTAGTGAACAAGTTAATAGCGAGTGGGAAATATCACAGGGTAATTATCATGCACAATTAACACAAGGCAGTGGTGACTTTACTGGTCACAAGGATGCAGTGGAAGAGTTGGTGACTAATTGGCTTGAGCAAATAGAACGTGTAAAAGATGAAAAAATGTTAGTGCCCTTAGCTTCAGTAAGTCCAGGCAATCCAGCCATTGCTGAACATGTTTTCAGTGGACAATCAGTGAAGAGTATTCAACAAAATATAGCTACTTTTAACGTTATTTACACTGCGGGTGGGGGACACGGCTTTAATAACATATTAATTGATCATTTAAGCCAGCAAAATATTGCTACTGAAATGTTAGCTGCGATAGAGCAGGCAATTACCTCAGCGAATGTTTTAACTGATGATTATGAAGCGTTATTAAAGTCACCTGAAGGGCGTGCTCAAATTACTACAGGTATTGATTCTCTTAGAGCTATTCGCGATGTACTGACTGTTGATTTTGTCCAAGCAACGGACATCAATATCGGTTTTAACTCAAATGATGGCGATTAGGAGCTAATTTAATGAATAATATAATTATGGCAAAAAAGCCATTAACCCTAGCGTTAACACTTGCCCTTTCAGTTCAGTCAAGCTTAGCAAATGATAAGGTTAGTGAAGCTGAAAATACTAGTAACAAACATATGGAAGTGATCAGCATTTTTGGCAGTCATAACCAATTAGAAACAGCAACAGGCTCAGCAGTGGTTATTGGTGAAGCGGCATTAGATTTATTTGAGTTTGATGATATTCACCGAGTATTACAAAGTGTACCGGGTGTTTATGTTCGTGAAGAAGATGGTTATGGGCTACGTCCTAATATTGGTCTTCGCGGGGCAACGTCAGAACGCAGTAGCAAAATTGCTCTGATGGAAGATGGCATTTTAATTGCTCCAGCACCTTATGCAGCGCCTGCTGCTTATTATTTTCCTATGATGTCACGCATGACTCAAGTGGAAGTATTTAAAGGACCTTCGGCTATTCAGTATGGGCCTAATACTGTCGGTGGCACTATAAATATGGTGTCTCGCGGTATTACGGAAAACTCGGTGGAAGAAGGCGCTCAAGGTATGCTTGATTTAGCTTACG
>Ga0209396_1004878_pt1 | contig 12893 bp, 13 predicted proteins | sample GOMGulsemesocosm_6_FD_184638 | JGI IMG/M metagenome (GOLD analysis project Ga0209396, IMG submission 184638) | Methane-oxidizing microbial communities from mesocosms in the Gulf of Mexico - GOM8C Gulf of Mexico (SPAdes) (version 2) | ecosystem: Environmental > Aquatic > Marine > Cold seeps...
ATTTTCTTTTTATTGCTCATCGCAGCAGCTTTTACCTCTTGCATTGGCAACTTTGAACCTATTATCGCGTGGACAGCTGAAAAATTCTCTTTAACTAGAGGCAAAGCGACTGTAATTAGCGGCACTATTATGTGGTTATTGGGTATCACCTCAGTGTTGTCATTAAATTTTTTAAAAGAATTTCAGCCGTTTGGCTATATTTCTTTATTGGAAGGCAAAACTATTTTCGAAAGCCTTGATTATATTTCTGCCAGTATTTTACTCCCAATAGGTGGTTTTTTAACGGCGATATTTGTTGGCTGGCGTATTCCAGCGAAGGAAATGCAAGCAGAGCTAGCGTTAAAAGAAACGGCCTTCAAACTTTGGCAGTTGTTAATCCGCTTCTTAGTACCCGTTGCAATTGCCATCGTGTTTATTTCTGGCGTAACGTCTTAGGTCTTAAAAATAGAAAACTAGAGACATATGAAGTAAACAGAATCGAACAGCGTAAAGCGTACCTTTTTTCTAAATGACTAGATACATTAATGAATTTTAATGCATCTAGTCATTTATAGGGTACGCCATTGTTTTCATTTATCAGAGTTATTTAATTATGAAGTTAGCTAAATTTTTACTATTTTTATTTGTTTACCTTACCAGCATACATAGTTTTGCTAATCATACTGAGCTCATCATTGTTAGCTCAAAAGATAAACAGGCGATTGAAGGGGCCATTATTTATGATAAAAAATCTCGTGTCGCTTATAGAAGTAACATGCAGGGAAAGGTTTTAGTAGATTCAGCGATTAACCTTGTGCAAGTAAAATCCAAGTACCATACGCCGCAACAGCTAAATATAACTGAGCTTAGCAAAAATACTATTGTGATGGCATATGATGAAAAACTTCTTGTCTCAGAACAAAAGCTTAGCTACCCGAAGAAGAACCAGCTTTGGGGAAATTACAGTAAACTCCGCGCTAACAACGATTTATTAAGTTATGACCTATCAATTAAAGTTGATCCTGAGAATAAATTTATCTCAGGTAATAATATAATTCGTTTTAAAATGCTTAAAGCTGACAATAAAATACAGCTAGATTTATACCAAAACCTAAACATAGATAGTATTTTATATAAAGGTCAGTCGTTGGATTATAGGCGAGAGGTAAATACCGTCTATATTACTTTTCCTAAAACACTAAAAGAAGGCGACATAGAAGAAGTAGACTTCCACTACTCTGGCTACCCACAAGCTACGGGGCGATTTGGCTGTTTCACTTTTAAAAAGGATTCATTAGGAAAACATTGGATCAATACCGCGTGTCAAGGTACGGGCTCTATGGTGTGGTGGCCTAATAAAGATCAGCAACCTGATGAAGTTGAAAACATGATTATGAGGGTTTCAGTGCCATCAGATCTGAAAGACATATCTAATGGTCGCTTAATAGAAACCAATGTTTTAGACAATGGTTATACCGAATATGTATGGCAAACACTAAACCCTATCAATAACTACAGCGTTTCATTAAATATTGGTAACTATGTTCATTTTGGCGAAAAATTAGATAATTTGACCCTTGATTATTATGTTTTGCCACAAGATTTAGATAAAGCAAAAAAGCAATTTAAACAGGCAAAACCTATGATGGTTTCGTACCAAAAATATTTTGGCGAATACCCCTTTATTGAAGATGGCTATAAATTAATTCAGGCGCCATATACCGGTATGGAACATCAAAGTGCAGTGACCTACGGTAATGGTTTTAAAAATGGCTATAACCGAGGAGAAGGCGTGACTAGTGACTGGACTGGTGTCGGGGTTTCTTTAAAGTTTGATTTTATTATTATTCATGAAACTGGCCATGAATGGTTTGGTAATAGCTTAACGAGTTATGATTTCTCTGACTCCTGGATACATGAGGGATGGTGTACCTATGCCGAAGCTGTTTATGTTGAGGATCAGTTTGGTTATAACGACGCTATAAAATACCTGAATGGCTATAAAAGCAAAGTTGAAAATAAATTCCCTATGATTGGCCAACCTTCAGTTGCTCACTGGCCTACCTCCGATATATATTTTAAAGGTACTTTATTTATTAATACCTTAAGGCATATTGTTAACGACGATGAAAAGTGGTGGGCTGGCGTGATGGCTTATACTACAGGTTTTAAAAAGTCTCATTTATACACTTCAGATGTGTTGAATTTCTTTAATCAATATTTTGACCATGATTTTGAAAAGGTTTTTGATCAGTATCTCTATTTCAATAACATACCCACATTAGAAATTTCTAAAAATGATGGCGAGCTTAAATACCGATGGAAGTCAGATGTTGATGGTTTTGATATGCCAATAGATGTCAAAATTGATAGCCAAATTATTCGACTTCATCCACATAAAACATGGCAAACAGTAAAAACTAATGGTGAGTTTGTTGTACTAGAAGAGCAGTTTTATATTAAGGTGAAAGAAATCGAGTCATAATTTTTAAAAAAGGATTATTTCTCAAGCCTAAGTTTCCTATAAGAAAGAATATTTAGGGTGAACCACTTTGAAATAGACGCTAACACTTCAAAGTGGTTCTTTTTTAATATAAGTCCACAACTATTAATTTCTTCTGAATCCAATCTATTACAATTTAATAAATGAGTTGGTGTTACTATATTTTTACTGGGTTGTACTCTTATATCTTGAGATAAATTACGATGTAACAACTCATCAGTACTAATTTTAACTATGTGGATACTCGTTTTTTATGAAGCAACTTGACCTTAACTTACTGTTTTTGTTTATCACTCTGTATCATGAAGGCTCAACTAAAAAAACGGCTTTAAAACTTAATCGTTCACAATCGTATGTTTCTAAAGCGTTGGCTCAATTACGTGAAGAGCTGGCAGACCCATTGTTTATCCGTACAGCTTCAGGATTTGTTCCTACTAGTTATGCTAATAATATTGCGCCAAAAGTGAAAGAAGCATTAGCATTGATGCATAACGCTGTTAAGCCGGAGTTATTTGATCCTTTAACACTTGATAAAGTCACTGTTCATTTAGCAACCCCTTTTATTATTCCTATTGGTAAAAGATTGATCAAAGCAATTAGACAGCAAACCTCTGCAATTATTGAACTTAGAGAATGGCACTTACGCACGGAAGCTTTACTCCTCGATGAACAAGTTGATTTAGCTGTGCACGCTATTATAGATAGACCCCAGAGCTTATATCAAAAGAAAGTGATGTCTATCTGTGGCAGTTTTACCGGTAATCAACAAGGGGAGTTTGTAAAAACGATTATCGATAACTTCAACGAGCATAAGACCTTTTGTCCGTTAAACGACGCTAAAATTCAGCCAAGTATTATCATAGACAATCAATATCTAGCAGGGCAGCTCATGGACGAACATTTCAGCTATGGTCCAACCCATAATCTAGATCAGAAAAGCAACCTTACGGAAATCGCTTTAATTTGCAAAGCAGCAAGTAGAAACTCACCCAAGGTGCAATGGCTTATGGACTTATGCGCACCTATCGTGAAAGAAACACAATGGTGATAGTCAGCTAACTCGCGTTATTTAGAAGTTCTGAAGTATCACTAAAATAATACAAAGTGATGACATTATTTCTTCACCTTAAGTACAAAGCTTTTCGGTTAATTCTTCAATTAACTCATCATTTTCAGTATTTATGTAGATATCTAGAGCACCGCCAAGAAATACCACAAGCCCAAAAAAACCAATTCCTGGTGCTGAATTAACTACTGCATAAGCTATAGCGGAAGATCCGACTGTTATCCTGACATAAGCAAGTATTGAACTTCTTCTCACGGTTCCCTGATTAAGACTTCTTTCTTGCATTGCAATGATTTGCTCCTGTTCATCAGTACATTGTTCACTTGCCGAGGCATTGAAAGATAAGACCAATATTATTACTGTTATTATTAATTTATTCATTTTTGACTAGGTTACTATGTTAATGGTGTACAAGTTTGGCATCTAACATTGTTGTCGAATATCACCTCACTCATTTTGGCAGCGCATTATGCCCTAGATGAATGAGTAAGTTGGAATAACACATATTCCAACATGCTTGAGTAGAAGTTTTTAAGTTAATAAATTGCTATATCAGAAAGAAAGTAATAGGTTTAGGTAGTGGTTATTCGGAAAAACAATAAGTTAGCGTACAATAACGTTATTCTTAAAGAGCAGATATGTAATTGTGTTTATTTAATTTCAGCTAACGGCGGTATATTTTTGCAAATATCAGTAACAATGGACCTTAACCACCGATGTGACTTCACATGTTCCATACTCCAATGCCAATTCATGTAGGCTGGCATTTGTTTAATTTTAAAGGGGGGATTAAAGTAAATGAAATCTTCTCTATTATGCATAGATTGCAAGACAATCCCGGGCATGATGCAAATTAGATCAGTAGCGCTGACAATCTCTAAAACATTTTCGATACTTGAACTGGTATATTTAATTTCTCGTTGGTAACTAACATCTTTTAGCGCAACATTAAGTGGATAGAGGTTATCTTTTCTTGGTGCTATTACGGCATGGTTTTCAGCCAAATATTCAGAAAGCAATAAATTTGTTTTATTTAAAAAACGAGGGTGCTCTTTTCTGGCAATGACAAATAACTTGTCAGTATATATTTCTTCATGGTGACAACCGATGTCATCGATAGTTAAATAATCAAGATGTAAGTCATACTCCTTATTTCGTAATGACTTTTCGGCATCCGCTAACGTATCAGTACTGATGGTTAACGATATATTCGGTGCTAACTGTGTTATGTGCTGGGTTAACTGAGTTAAAAATGTATTGTTACCGACACCTAATATATTGATATGAAAATCTATTTTAGCGTCTTTAGGTGAAAAATCACTGGTATCAGGTAACGTTGATGTAACATCATCGAGTATTTTACTAATAATAGGGTAAATGGCTTCCGCTTTGAGCGTAGGCATCATTTTTCCCGCTCTACGCTCAAATAAAGGGTCATTGTAAAGTGACCTTAATCTTTTTAGTGCTTGAGAAACAGCCGGCTGCGTCATACCTAAGTCCTCAGCGGCGTGGCTAAGATTTTTTTCATGCATTAATGCCGTAAATATAGATAGAAGGTTTAAATCTACATTCCTCAAATACCTAGCCATTGCAGCAGTTCCTTTCTTTTTAGTGTGTTTTACCGCTAATTAATAAAGCTACTATAAGTGATACTTATAGACCTGTCATTTTGTTTTATTTCTAAATCTAACTGTATTTATCTAAGCTGGCCTCAGATTCATTATTTAATTGATTTATAGGTTTAACCAAAGGAATACATATGACAATTCATACTAAAATTACTCAGTTTGCAATTGCATTAGGGATGTTGACTGCATCTGCAACATCACTAGCAACAACAGACACAACAAAACCGAATATATTAGCTATTTGGGGCGATGATATTGGTCCATATAATATTAGTGCTTATAACCGAGGAGTTATGGGTTATGAAACCCCTAATATTGATCGCATTGCCAACGATGGCATTTTATTTACCGATTCTTATGGTGATCAAAGTTGTACTGCTGGCCGAGCCGGTTTTATCACAGGTCAACATCCTATCCGTACAGGTTTGACCAAAGTCGGTCTACCGGGGGCAAAGGAAGGTATTAATAAAAAAGATCCAACCATTGCTGAAATGCTAAAGCCATTGGGCTACATGACAGGTCAATTTGGCAAAAACCATTTAGGTGATCAAGATGAACATTTACCAACTAACCACGGTTTTGACGAATTTTTTGGTAATCTTTATCATTTAAATGCGGAAGATGAGCCAGAGCATCCTGATTACCCACAAGATCCAGCGTTTAAAAAACGTTTTGGCCCACGTGGCGCAATCCACTCATTTGCTGATGGTCAGATTACCGACACCGGGCCTGTAACTAAAAAGCGTATGGAAACCATTGATGAAGAGTTTTTAGGTGCAACGCTGAAATTTATCGATAAAGCTCATGCGGCAAAAAAACCTTTCTTCGTTTGGTTTAATTCAACCCGTATGCATATTTGGACTCGACTAAAACCAGCATCTCAAGGTGTTACTGGCCAAGGTTTATATGCCGATGGCATGGTCGAGCATGATGGTCATGTTGGGCAATTATTAGATAAATTGGATGATTTAGGTATAACAGACAATACCATTGTTATGTACACCACAGACAATGGAGCAGAATTAATGCTTTGGCCAGATGGGGGGTATACACCATTTAGAGGTGAAAAAAATTCAAACTGGGAAGGTGGTTATCGTGTGCCTATGTTAGTTAAATGGCCAAATAAGATTAAACCAAATCAAGTATCTAATGAAATTATTTCACTTCAAGACTGGATGCCAACTTTCTTAGCTGCAGCAGGGGAAGAAAATGTTAAAGCTGAGCTTAAAAAAGGTAAAAATGTTGGTGGCACTAAATTTAAAGTACATCTAGATGGTTATAACTTTTTACCACATTTGTTAGACACATCTAAAGAGGGTCCTCGTAAAGAGTTTATCTATAGCTCAGATACAGGTGAAGTTGTCGCGATTCGTGATGGCGACTACAAAATGATATTTAGAGCACAAAAAGCACACGGACTAGAAACGTGGATGAACCCTTGGAGTGTATTAAGAGCGCCTAAAATGTTTAACCTAAGAATGGATCCTTTTGAGCGCATGGATATAGAGGGCCATGGTTATGCTGCATGGTACGCGGAACATATGTTCTTAATTGCTCCATCAATGTTTAAGGTTGGCGCATTTAAACAAACCTTTATAGAGTTTCCACAACGCATGAAACCTGGAAGCTTTGTTCCTTAAATCCTAATCTAGGATTGCGTTACAGGTGTTATAAAACAAAAAATAGCTATTGATAACAATAGCTATTTTTGAAACACCAAGTTAAATTTTTACAGATGCTTAATCCCTTTAAGCATGATCTTTATCACCATCGTTTAAATCTAGAGCGATAAGATATTGGAGAGTTTTAATATTATGAATATATCCTCTATTAACTATCAAACGGCCCCCAAATTTATTTTAATCGGGCTGCTATCTTTATTGACTACCGTTAATGTATTGGCTCAAGAAGGTAGCCTACGCGTAGATGAAAATAGTCTTAAAGCCACTCCCTTGGTACAAACAAGTCCGACAAAGAAAGAACATCATTCAAAGCAAGTCAACACTAAGCGCACTTTTTCACAGGCAAGCCTGAAACAATTATTAGCGAGCATGGTGTGGGTTGAAGGCGGCGCCTTTGTGATGGGCAGTGATGCTAAAGGTGCGCGTAATAGAGAAAAACCAGCACATAAAGTTAACCTTGATAGTTTTTATATTGGTCAAACTGAAGTCACTTCTAAATTATGGGAAGAGGTGATGGGTTGGAATTATAGCTATTACACTTGTGATAATTGCGCGGTAAATAATATCAGCTGGAAAAATGTGCAAGAATTTATAAAACGGTTAAATTCTGAAACGGGAAAAGTATTTCGTTTACCTTCAGAGGCTGAGTGGGAATATGCCGCTAAAGGAGGTAGTAAATCGCAGGGGTATACCTATAGCGGCTCAAATAATATTGATGACGTGGCCTGGTTTGCCAGTAATTCTGCCCATAGAAATCATCCTGTGGCTACCAGAAAGCCAAATGAATTAGGCTTGTATGATATGACAGGTAATCTATGGGAGTTTTGTATGGACGATATGAGTCGCTCAATCTATAGCAAAGCGACACGAAATAATCCGCTTAATGCACCAAATAAAAATTTCAGTATTACTTCCATGAAAGTTATCCGCGGTAGTGGTTATGACTTTCCCGCCAACGAATCAGAAATTTATAAGCGTGATGGGGCAACCAGTAATGTACGTATGCCTGATATCGGCTTTAGATTAGCATTAGACGAAAAATAGAATGCCTACGCTGGTAAATCCTATTCAAAGCCAGATAAGGAGAGAGTTTGCTTGGTGTTATATAAAGTTAAGCAAACTATAAACCTTACTTATAGTGCTATTGTTTTTATTTATTTCTAAAAGCAGTTAATACCCAATACCATCACGACATCAAGAAATATAAATACCTTTTTTAATAAGGATATTCACCATGAATATTACGGTAAATAAAGCATTAGCCTTAAGCGCTTTTAGTTGTTTATCTTTTAATAGTGTTGCCGATGAATGGAGCTTTCAATTAGAGCCTTATGTCATGGTAACTAGCATTGAAGGTGACGCAAGTCTTGGGCGCGTAAACGGCGTAGGTGTTGATGTAGATTTTGACACTATTTTAAATAACTTAGACAGTGCAGCTATGGTTCATTTCGAAGCCCATCACGACTCAGGTTGGGGTATGGCTTTTGATTATGGTTATATGGATTTAAGCGGTAAAAAAACAAATGAAAATGGCAGTGTTGCCAGTGCTGGCGTTCGCCAAGGAGTACTTGAAGGCTTGGGTATATATCGCACTCAACTTTCAAGTGGCACATTAGACTATTTTGCTGGTGTGCGATGGTGGGATAACAATATAAGCAGTGATATCTCTTTGTCTCAATTTCCGGTCAATGATTTGAGTCGAGAAGTAAAAGCTGACTGGGTTGATGCTGTTGTTGGCATTAGATGGCTAGCAGATATAAATGAACAGTGGAGATTTTTAGCACAAGCAGATATTGGTGGTTATCAAGCTAATTTTACTTCATCTATACAAACGGGCGTGCAATACGATATTAGCGAGTTGATGACCTTAGATCTCAAATATAAAGCCACCTGGGTTGATTATGATGAAGGCCAGCAAGGACAAGTTGATTATTTTCAATATGACACAGTAACCCATGGCGTAGTTATCGGGCTAATGTTCAAATTCTAATCTGCCTTTATATGAAAATTGAAAAGAACATACAGATTAAGTAAAGAGCCATTATCTCAAAAATGTATAGGCTCGAGAAGGAGTATCAAATGTTAGATTATTTTGCGTTGTTTTTAGTGTTTTTTGTTATTTTAGTGCTGTTTTACGGAATTATCGTAGTACACGATATCCCTTATGAAATAGCGGTTCGTCGTAATCATCCCCATCAAGATGCCATCCATGTGGCTGGTTGGATAAGCCTATTTACCTTAGGTGCTATTTGGCCCTTTTTATGGATTTGGGCAACCTTATACAAACCGGGCATTGGTTGGGGCATGATGCACAATCACGATGAAGAAAAACATAATGAAAGAGAAGAAAAGTTGGCACAAGATATCGCGTTGTTACAAAAACAAGTAGCGATACTTACCAACAATCACGCAGAACAACATAAGGAAAGCTAATCATGGACATGCTAATAATTTTAACCTATACCGCTATCTGTATCGCTATTTTTAAACTGTTCAAAATTCCATTAAATAAATGGTCAGTACCAACAGCAGTGTTAGGGGGGGTAGTTTTACTTTCAAGTATCATGATTATTATGAACTACCTCCATCCTTATGCTAAATATGGCAAAGAGGTATTTGCCAGTATTCCAATAACACCTTTGGTTGCGGGAAATATTAAATCAGTTGATGTTGTTGCCAATGTAGCGGTAAAAAAAGGTGATGTATTATTTACTTTATATAATGATGAGCAAATAATTTCATTAAAAAAAGCTGAAGCAGCCTTAGCGCAAGCAAAAAACCAAGTCTTACAAAATGATCAAGCTTTATTGGCCGCTATCGGGCAAGTCGCTAAAGCGGATGCAAATAAAGATAGAACTGAAATAACCTATCTTCGTTATAAAGAAGGACATCAAAAAGGCGGCGAAAGCTCACCTTTTACCCAACAAGAGCTGGATAATCGAAGAGAGTTTTATGAAGGTGCGCTTGCAAACCTTGAATCGGCGCAGGCTACAGAGCAAAAGGTACGCTTATTAACAGAATCAAGAATTCTAGGTGAAAATACCCAGGTAGCGCAACTAAAATCGGCAAGAAACAAAGCCCAATTAGATTTAGATAGAACCTTTGTTCGTGCTCCAGTAGATGGAATACCGACACAAGTGGCACTTCGTCCGGGCATGCGTGCAGGTATATTAGCATTGCGCCCTGTGATGAGTTTTATTCCTACAGAGAAACGTCGCTTTGCAGCGCGTATTTGGCAAAATTCATTATTACGGTTGGAAAAGGGTTTGGAAGCCGAAGTTATTTTAGACTCCGTCCCTGGTCATGTTTTCAAAGGTAAAGTCGTTGATATTTTGCCAGCCATGGCTGAGGGTGAATATCAAGGGCAGGGTGTGTTGATGGGCGCAGGTCGTCTAGGTAATCACGGTTTTACCATCGCCATAGTTGAGTTAGAAGAGAACCTTGATGATTATAACTTACCACGAGGTGTACAAGGGCAAGCCGTTGCATATAACCCGAAAGGCGATTTTTTACATACCTCAATGGTGCGTAAAATACTCTTACGTATGATGAGCTGGATAAAATATGTATACCCGATGAAGTAAATTACATGGGGGGTAATAGAAAATGTAGTCTGTAGTAGTGTAGTTAATTGATTCATAGACTATAGGTTAAGTTTTTATAGAATCTATCTCACTATCACATTTATAAAGGCTCGTTTACCGAAACTTAGCGGGCCTTTTTATTTTCAATTAATTCTAAGGTAACGTCAGCCGCGTAATAAATTACGGGTTACTTACAACGTTCATTTTTTGTTTTTACATCATAATCATAAACATTGCCGGTTTTATCAATTTTAAAATGACAACAATCGTCAAATACTTTTTTAAGTAAACCTCTACTTTTCTGTACGCGGGATTTAAGTGTCGAGTAACTCACGCCTAACTGCTCAGCATACTGTTTTTGCGATTGATTGTTTAAATCAATTGCGGTCAATAAGCTGGCGTGCTCTTCTGGCAAGGAATTAATAAAGGGGGAGATGCAGTTTGATAAGTCAATATTGCCTTCTTGTGATGTTTCAAGGGGCGATAGCTCTTCATTAGTCGCAGTTTGAGCACGACCTTTCTTACGATAGTAATCAATAATGGTGTTGTTGGCGATTTGAAATAACCATGATTTAACACTTTTTTGAGTTTTTACCGCATTGAGATTGTTATAGGTTTTTATCAAAATATCTTGCAATAAGTCTTCTACATCAGCTTCATTGGATACTTTAGCATGTAAAAATCGCTTTAATGCCCCTCGGTATTCTAACCATATCTCTTCTATTTTCATTTACTGACACTCTCGAATATTTGTCTGACATTTGGTAATTATTGAGCTTTTAACTTATTTATCCATATATTTTCGTCTTTTTGTAAGGTTAGTCGTCTTATGGGTAACTAAAACCTAGTAAAGCAATTGGAATGAGATATGAGTTTCTTACAAAACGAAAAATTTAACTTAAACCCTACCGTTAACAAAGTTAGCATACATAAACCAAGAGTCTTAATGTTATATGGCTCATTGCGTGAAACTTCATTTAGTCGATTAACGGCTGAAGAAGCTGGGCGTATATTGGTAACAATGGGCGCAGAAGTAAAGTTTTTTAATCCTAAAGGTTTGCCCTTATTTGATAATAGTGAATCTGTAGATCATCCTAAAGTAATCGAGCTTAGAGAATTAGTAACATGGTCTGAAGCGCAAGTTTGGTCGTCACCTGAACTACATGGCAACATGTCAGGTGTCAGGTGTCATGAAAACCCAAATAGATTGGATACCTTTATCACTTGGCGCCGTTAGGCCAACACAAGGTAAAGCATTAGCCGTTATGCAAGTAACGGGTGGATCGCAAAGTTTTAATGCGATCAATAATATGAGGATATTGGGCCGTTGGATGAGAATGTTAACAATCCCCAATCAATCGTCGGTTGCCAAAGCCTATAACGAGTTCACGCCAGAGGGCTTAATGAAAGCGTCACCTTATAGAGACCGTATTGTTGATGTCATGGAAGAGTTAATGCGCTTTACTTATTTAACGCGAGATCAGAGCGAGTTTTTGCTCGATAGATACAGTGAAAGGCGTGCAGGTCAACCAAGCTTGATTGCAATGTAGTTTTTTATCGATGCTTGTTTAAATAGGCCAGAGGATTAAATGCCCGAGGATTTACTCGGTTATTCAACAGTTAAGAAATGTTTTAAGCATATTCGGGCTCCCAATATTATGGCGCACCGCGCTCGGTTTTGCTTAAAGTGAGGTATCACTTCGATTAACTAAAATTTGAATATACAGCCCCGCGTTAGTTGAAACTAGCGCGGGATTTTTTTCAATTAATATCAAAAATACCTAGAGCGGCCATAAAATATATAAGCCAAATGCTAGTAGCGCTATAGATACCAAGGTATAAAAGCTGTGGAAGATAATTCCGAAGCCAGCTACGGGAACCTTTTGGGTATAGTCAGTACCAATTTGCCAGCCGGCCAGTAATGAGTTTGCCATAACGATAACGAGCGTAATGGTTGAATAAACCTTGAACCAAATTGCCTCATGCATTGATGTCCATGTTGTATAGTCATAAGTTTGCATAGACAAAACTAACGTTATATAGGTGATGGTATACAGAGTGATTAATATCGTGCTAAAACGTTGAAATATCCAGCCATAAAAGCCATTTTTGTTCATTCTGTTAACCCCAAATCCAAAAGCCAGACACTATACTCAAGCAAATGCCTAAGCCAATAGCTACTTTAGAAATACTAGCGCCGCCCTCGAGTGATTCAAAATAGCCAAATTCTTGAATAATATGCTTTAAACCACCAGTGATATAATAGCCAAATGCGGTCAGAAAGCCCCATAAGAAAAATTGTGCTAGCAGGTTTTCAGTTAGCATTGTTTTAATTTGGTTAAAACCTTCAGGAGACTCCAAAGAAATATACAAAACGGGTAAGAAAAAAATCATAGCTACCCATATAATTACCGCACTGATCCTATGTAATATTGAGGCGAGCCCCATTAT
>Ga0209396_1004883_pt1 | contig 12886 bp, 10 predicted proteins | sample GOMGulsemesocosm_6_FD_184638 | JGI IMG/M metagenome (GOLD analysis project Ga0209396, IMG submission 184638) | Methane-oxidizing microbial communities from mesocosms in the Gulf of Mexico - GOM8C Gulf of Mexico (SPAdes) (version 2) | ecosystem: Environmental > Aquatic > Marine > Cold seeps...
GTCAACAAAAACGCATTCTACATCTTAATTATTTCCAGTCAACTATTAAATCAACTTTTTATTCTAACTGCTTAAAAAGCGAGTCGTTTGCACTATTTTTAACTAAACGGTCTATTTATTGGACCGTCTATAAATACAAAATTGTTTTAGAGACTATTACTGCCCTTTTAATTCAGGCCAAGCGGCTTTGAAATAACTAACCCAAGTAGTCACGGTTAATACTGTTGCAATAGAATAAAAGCCATAAGAGAGGTAATTAATGACTTCATGCGGTAAATAAAACAAAATTAATGGAATATCATAACTGGGTTGCCAGATTAATCCCATAATACCAAGCATTTGTGCTGCAGTTTTGTATTTACCCATATTCGATACGGCAATAATGTCACGTTTCCCGATAGAAGACATGAATTCACGTAAGGCACTGATAAATACTTCTCGGGCTATCATTATAATAGCGGCAATAGAAACTAACCATGAACTATAGTCTTGGGCAATCATGACTAAAGCAACAACAACCATGAGTTTATCGGCAACGGGATCTATAAAAGCACCAAACGCCGATGACTGATTAAGCTTCCTCGCTAAATAGCCATCTAATATGTCGCTCACTGCTGCCAACCAAAAAACGGCAAACGCACCGAAATGGCTCCACGAAAGCGGTAAATAGAAAATAATTAAGAAAACGGGGATCAAAACGATCCGGAATAAGGTTATTTGATTAGGTATTGTCCACATTTACTTTTCACTTCAAGTAGTTTTCTTTAGTTTACACAAGTTGTTATAGCAGTGCTACGGCAGAATTGGACAGTTTAGGTAAAACTATGGATTTGATACGAGCAGATAAAACTTAAGTGAAATTTTATCTTGATAGTAAAGTTCAACTATCTTTACTTACTTCTCATGTAAAGCATTATGTATTTTCTCTGCTAACACCTGGCTTATACCCGGTACTTTAGATAAAGCAGGAATATCAGCCTGCATAACTTCTTGTAGGCCTCCTAAAAACGTTAATAAGCTTTGACGCTTTTTAGCGCCTATGCCTTCAATCGACTCTAAACGAGACTTTTTACTCACCTTTTGTCTTTTAGCTCTATGACCCGCTATGGCAAATCGATGTGACTCATCTCGAATATGCTGCACTAAGTGCAATGCAGGAGATGTTGCGGGTAAAGAGATCAACTGATGGCTACCCGCTAAAATGAGGGTTTCTAAGCCCGGCTTACGCGACTCACCTTTAGCCACCCCAACTAATAAGGGTGTTTTTGTTAAGGCAAGTTGACTAAAAAAATTTTCAGCTTCAGCAAGTTGCCCTTTGCCACCGTCAATAAAGATAATATCAGGTAACTTTTCAAGAGCGCTATGTTCTTCTGGCTTAACTGGCGCTGACTTTAATTTTCCATAACGTTTATTTAATGCAAATGCCATAGCGGCATAATCATCTCCAGGTGTAATGCCAAAGACATTATAGCGGCGATAATCTGTTTTGAGTGGCCCTTCCTGATTGAACACCACATTCGATGCTACGGTTTGTTGCCCCATAGTATGGCTTATATCAAAACACTCAATACGGTTTATGCCGTTTTCCAATTCAAAAACTTTATTTAACTCAACAAAACGTGCTTGCATCGATTCTTTGTGACTATTTCGTGTCACTAAAGCTGTTTGTGCGTTGGTAGAGGCAAGTTTTAAATACTGAGAGCGCTCACTACGTGTATTGGTTGATATTTTAACTTCATAATTTGCTTGCTCACTTAATAATGCGGCTAAATCAGTTACTTCTTCAATAGCCTCTTTGATGACAATCTCTTTGGGGATATTACCTTGTACTTTGCCCTGACTTAAGGATTCATTTGTTAAATAGTGCTGGGCAATAAAAGCTTGTAATATTTCACTGTCACTACTTTCACTGGGCACCGTTGGGAAATAGCTTTTACTGCCTAATATTTTATGCTGTCTTATAAAGAGTAAATGAATACAGGCTTGTGTCTTATCGCGATATAACCCCACAACATCAAGTTCAGCGACATGACCACTTACATGTTGCTGTTGCTGAACTTTACGTAATGTCACTATTTGATCGCGATATTTTGCTGCCGATTCAAAATTCAGGTCATTGCTGGCTAATTCCATTTTGGTAACTAATTGCTCAATTACCGCTGAACTTTTGCCTTGTAAGAATAACTTGGCTAAATTGACTTGGTCTTGGTAATCACCTACAGATATTTTGTCTACGCAGGGTGCTGAGCAACGTCCTAGTTGATGCTGTAAGCAGGGTCTTGACCGGGCACGATAATAACTGTCTTCACATTGCCTAATAGGAAATATTTTTTGCATTAAGCGTAGACTTTCCCAAACAGCACCTACAGTTGGAAATGGGCCAAAATATTCACCCTTTATTTTTTTTCCTCCGCGATGAAGGCCTAACTTAGGATGCTTATGCGCAGTAATAAGTAAATAAGGATATGACTTATCATCACGTAATAAAATATTGTACTTTGGTTGATATTTCTTGATGTAATTATTTTCTAAGATCAGTGCTTCGCCTTCCGTATGAGTCACGGTAACTTCAATGGCGGCAATCTGTTTAACTAATACTCGTGTTTTAACTGAAGCAACATCTTTACGGAAGTAACTTGCTAGTCTTTTTTTTAAGTCTTTAGCTTTACCTACATATATAACCACTTGTTTATCATCAAACATACGATAAACACCGGCTTGCTCTGTCACTACACGTAAAAAAGCCTCGCTATCAAAAATTGAGGCTTGGGGAGGGTGATTATCTTCTACATTACGAGGTGTTTTTGAAGGCATTGAGGTTAAGCTTCTTGTAGAGCCTTAAAGCTTTTCTGTTTTTAACATACCAAAACGTATGGCTAAATGGGTAAGTTCGACATCATTACTGACCCCCAGCTTTTCAAACATACGATAACGGTAACTATTAATCGTTTTAGTACTTAAGTTTAGATGCTCTGAAATTGCAGGGACTTTATCACCACGTGTGATCATAATCATAATCTGTAATTCTCGATCAGATAACGCATTAAATGGATTATCTTCTACTGACTTAAATTGATTTAAAGCCATTTTTTGAGCAATGTCCGAAGGAAGGTAGCGTTGTCCACTATGTACCGCTCGGATGGCATTAACCATTTCGTCGGGCCCAGCATCTTTTGTTAAATAGCCTGCGGCTCCCATTTGCATTACTTTACTAGGAAAAGGATCCTCAGTATGTGCGGTTAATACAATAATTTTAACATCAGGAGCGAAGCGTAATATTTTTTTACTCGCTTCAAGACCACCCATACCTGGCATGTCCATATCCATGAGTAAAACATCCGGTTCACTTTTACGGCAGTATTTAATTGCTTCTTCACCTGTTTCACATTCGCCAACAACATTTAAGCCTTTGACGCTTGTCAAGATTTTATTAATACCGACACGAACAAGGTGATGATCATCAACCAATAAAACATTTATCACGTAAAGCAACCTTATTTAACTATGTAAAAGAGCAAGGGTATAGCTAAAGCACTGAATATTCAATTGAATATTCCCTAATACTTCAAAATACTAATGGCATAAAAAGAGTCGAGTCATTCGTTTTGTCATATCACAGTAAACAACTAACGTCATTGACGAAAATTAGAGCTTATTATCTTTGAGCCAGCTATTCAACAAGCCTACTTGACCGTTTTTATAAGCGGCATAGGTAAGTCGTACAGCATTACTAAGTATAACACTGTCAGACCAATTTGTTTGTTCACTAATGAGTTTATAGCAATGCTTGGCTTCTGGTGACATATATCCACGCATCTCCTGCAAACCGCGCTCTTTTTGACGCTCGCGATAACGTTTTTGCTTTTCTGCATTGCTCATTGCCAATTTCTTACTCGGCGACTCATTTTTGTCTGCGACGTTTTTCATGACAACTTAGTTTATTTCTAACGACATATACCTATAGTTACGCATAACGACAGCATAATCAAGAGATGAAATAAATTTGATATATACCCATTACCATTCAAAATGCAGAATTTCAGTGGGAATTAAAATCACTTTAAGCAATTAAAATAATTCAAGCATAGTCACTCTATGCTTGAATTATTTAACGCCGTATAAAGTTATTTTAAACCCATCGAAGAAGTGCTTGAGCAATATCACTTCATCGTTGCTGTGACTTATAATGGCGCTACATGGATGTAGCTTATTAGAGAATGCAGGAGCATATTCTCCTGAATAGCCATTAATTCATCACAGCGCCTTGAATCGAAATCGCTCAAGTACTCTGAAACGCACATATTAATTGGTAACGGGTATAATACAAATTATTTGAACTATTTAACTGTTCAGAGTTGTTTAGTGTACAAGTGTACGCTAAAGTAGCCCCCTAAAATTTATTATCGGATTTCAGCTTATTATGGCTATGCCACAACAAAACTCATACAGTAAAGAAGACTTAATAAAAGCAGGCACAGGTGAATTATTTGGTGAAGGTAATTCACAGCTTCCATCTGATAACATGCTAATGATGGATCGCATTATCACCATATCTGAAGAAGGTGGTGAAAATGGTAAAGGTTATATATTAGCCGAGTTAGATATTACACCAGACCTATGGTTTTTTGATTGTCACTTTAAAGGTGACCCAGTAATGCCCGGTTGTCTAGGCTTAGATGCTATGTGGCAACTCGTTGGATTTTTCTTAGCTTGGACTGGTGGTCCAGGTAAAGGGCGTGCTCTAGGTGTGGGTGAAGTTAAATTTACTGGCCAAATATTACCTACAGCTAAAAAAGTTACCTTCAAAATAGATTTTAAACGCGTTATCAAACGTAAGCTATACATGGGTCTTGCTGACGGAAGTGTAAGTGTTGACGGACGTGAAATTTATACAGCAAAAGATCTTAAAGTTGGTTTATTTACTGACACGAGTAAGTTCTAAACTAATTTCATATTTGAGTGACTGAAGATTGAAAAAGCCCAGCAAGTTGCTGGGCTTTTTAATATATAAATTAAATTAGTTCAAATACTGTTGAGCTATTTTTGATATAACAAAAAATGTTTATTTAAACAGCCCTTGTTGTTTATCTTCTATGGCTTCTCGCCATCCGCCAAGCCATTGTGACTTTATTGAATCAATTTGGTACGGGCAATGTTCCTTAGAACGACCAGATATACCTGCTTGGTAACCTCTTGTATGTGCCCTATTTTGGCGATCGCGTTTTTGCCGCTTCATCATAAATACACGCTCCTTGGCTTACATTAATAGAGAGTTCAATATTTGTTGCGATAAAATCAGTGTTCTAATCCGAGCTAAATCGTCAATCAAATACTGCATAACTCTATAAAGCATAGTTCAATAAAACCGAAATACAATAAATTAACCGCGCAAAAAATAGACATAAAAAAAAGCACTTAATAGTGCTTTTTTTTATGCTTAACTATCAATCATTAAGCTTTAATGAAGTAAAAGCTAAGGTTAGTTCATTAATTTTCTACGACGAAGTCCAAACACAGAAAATAGTGATAATATAACTATTGAACTAATACTAGCCCCTTGTCTTTCTACTTTCTCTTCAACATCACCACAATCGGTAACTTCACCACCAGGAATTGGGTTTAGTAAGACAGCACGAGCTACATCAACCATAACAGCATTACCACTATCATCTAATATAGGCTCTCCTAGTGAATCATAAGATTCAGATTTTACAATTGCAGTAGCTGAAATCTGGCCAGCATCATTAATATCATTAGCTTTAAGGATATTATATTTAGAGTTACATTCTAATAATGTATTAATATCAATAATAACCGGCGAATCACTCGTAGTATCAAACATAAAACCAGCGGTACGACGTGGGTTATCTCGGCTGCTGTTATGTGTTTCTATTTCACCTTCACCAACAATAATACCTGATGAATTGATGGCATACGCCGTACTCACTGAAGTAGTAAAGAAGTCTTTTGGTATAATAACTTCCATTTCGTCTTCTGGAAGATTGGTATCAACATAAAAAAACTTTTTAACAAAAGTGTCAATATCATGAGTATATCCAACAGCGATACCACTATCGTTCACATCATTTGCACGAGAAAATGGATAAACGGAGCCATAACTAAATTTGTAATGTTTCTGATTAAAATCAAACACCACCTTATTACCCGCATCATCCTCTTTAAACATTACCGCGTATGAGCCAGTCATTCGTTCATTAACGACAGGTGAAGTCACATTTTTATTATCCCAACCATGAGCATAACCCACAGTAAGACCGTTATTATTTACAGCTAAAGCTTGGCTAGAAAAAGCCCTTTCATCATCGGCATGAGGAGTAATTAATAAGCCTAACTGCTCTGTTTCTACTTCACCCGTTTCAGATAAAGAAGCTTTAAAAGCTTGTATATGATACATACCCTTTTGGTAGTATTGTATACATATTTCATAAGGTATCTTAAGTCTATTTGGCTCTTCACAGCCTACCTCAGGGTCAAGAATATCCTCTTCTCGACCTTCACTTAATTTATAACTACTATAACCAACAGCCTCGCCATTATCATTCATATCAAAAACTGCAGAAACACCACCGCCGTAACGAGTCTCAATTGGGGTTACTGGGAAAATAGTAGCGCCATTATCAGATGAGAAGAACCCTCTTTGACCATGTTCACGCAACCAGTGTGTGGTAACGGTCCCATCAACATTAGTAAATTCAGGCATAGGCAAATAAGGAGCGCTAGCGGTACCAAACGTAGTACCTGTATTTGTGATGCCTTGAATAACACTGACCGTTGAACGCGTTATGACACCGCTACAAGGCACATTACTGAAGTCTGTATCAAAAATACACATTTCAGTAGACGAAACGTTTTCATCTACTGCATCTAAATTAGTCATGGCCGCAGTATCTGCAACGACTTGATATTTAAAATATGGATTTTTTGACGATGATTTATTCATCTCTTGCAGATAAAGTTTTGACCAGGCTAAATCATTAGCCGTTGCATTACCTGCATTAGCACGCTCTTCCAAATCATTCGAGTCAACAATCGGTTCAAGACCAAAGTAATAATCATGCCTGGTGAGTGCTAGATAAATAACTTCGTTATAATCTGATGTACTGAAATATTCAAATTGCACAGGAAAATTATAGGAATTAGTGCCGGAAACAGCCATTTCTTCGTTGCTATTTAGCTTGCCGCCGTAGGTATATCCTGTGGCACTTTTATCTACTTCAACTACTTCATAAGTAGCAGCTTGGCTGTAGTTAAGGGCACTAAGACTTAAGGCACTAGTCACACCTAACGTGAGTATATTCTTTGAAAATGACTTCATTCTACTTGTTTACTCTTTATGGTTGCTCTGTTTAATTCGCTTCAGCGGTTCAACATAAAACAAATTAAATATTATTTAGACCTACATTTAAGTTAATACTTTAAAGCGATGACTCATCCCTTTAAAGTATTATTCTGTTATTATTTTGTTACTAATCATCAAGCTCTTGCCATCTGGCATAGACGGTTTCAAGGTTTGACTCACAATCGCTCAGCTGGTTCAAAACTTTTTGTGTTATTTTCTCATCTTGACTAAAAAAGTCGGCATCATTTACTTGCGCTTGAAGAGAGTCAATTAAGGTTTCTAATTCATCAATTTTCCCTGGTAACATTTCAAGTTCGCGTGCTTCTTTAAACGACAGCTTTTTCTTCTTAGAAGACGTCTCAGTAGCTACTGTTTTTTGTTCAGAAACAACACTCTTTTTACTTTGTTTTTCTTGACTATTTTTTTGTTGTACACCTTCAGCCATACTTTCACGCTGCTGCTTTTTCAAAGCAAGGTAATCATCAACATCATCGTATCCACCAACAATCTGATTTATTTGTCCAGTACCGTCAAAATACAAACAAGTATTCACACAATTATTAACAAAATCACGATCATGGCTCACTAAAATAACGGTTCCTGCATAATTTGCAACAACTTCTTCAAGTAGCTCTAATGTTTCAATATCAAGATCGTTGGTCGGCTCATCGAGAATAAGTAAGTTACTAGGGCGTAAAAACAACCGAGCAAGTAGTAATCTATTTTTCTCTCCACCTGACAAAGCTCTCACTGGCGTACGTGCTCGTTTAGGGCTGAACAAGAAGTCTTGTAGGTAACCTAATACGTGTCGAGAACGACCATTAACCATAACCTCTTGCTTACCTTCGCCAACAATTTCTTGTACTGTTTGGTTTAAATCAAGCGCTTCACGATGCTGATCAAAATAAGCAATATCTAAATTAACACCTGAGCGCATTTTGCCACTGGTTGCCGCTTGCCTCTCCATGATAAGTTTAATCAGTGTTGACTTACCCGTACCATTAGCACCAATTAACGCTAACCTGTCGTTGCGAGAAATCAATAGGTTAAGATTTTCAATCACTACATTATCGCCAAAAGCAACTTGAACATTTTCTGCTTCAAAAACGAGTTTGCCTGAACGATCGCCTTGGGTAATATTCATTGTACTTTGGTTACGAACATCACGGCGAGCTGTGCGTTCAAGACGAAGTTTCTCTAGAGAACGTACGCGCCCTTCATTTCGGGTACGACGGGCTTTAACACCTTGACGGATCCATACTTCTTCTTCTGCTAGTTTTTTATCAAATAAAGCATTTTGTTGCTCTTCGACTTGTAAATCATGCTGTTTTTGTTCGATATACAAATCATAATCGCCAGGATAACTTTTCAATTTACCGCGATCTAAATCTAAAATACGGGTCGACAAACCTCGGATAAACGCCCTGTCATGACTAATAAAAATTATAGTACCAGCAAAGTCTTTTAAGAATTGCTCTAGCCATAACACGCTTTCAATATCCAAATGGTTAGTTGGCTCATCCAGTAGCAAAATATCAGGGCTCGTTACCAGTGCTTTAGCCAAGGCAACTTTACGTAACCAACCACCAGAAAGATCAGAAATTTTAGCATCTGCATCCAATGATAAAGTCGTCATTGCTTGATCAATGCGCTGCTCATCTAACCAAGCATTCGCTTGCTCAAGTTCCTCTTGAACTCTGGCTAGCTTGTTTAGGTTTTTTTCACTTGGATCTTCGCTAATCAAATGAATTAATGCATGATAACGACGAATAAGTTCGGCGTTTTCCTTTACCCCTTCAGCAACGTAATCAAACACCGAGGTATCAGACGATTCTGGAGGATCTTGCTCTAACATCGCCATTTGCATGGTACTAGACTTTAGAATTTGACCATCATCTAGACCTTGCAAGCCCATTAATATCTTCATCAATGTTGACTTACCAGCACCATTGCGCCCAACTAAACAGATACGTTCGCCGGTTTGTACACTTAAATCAGCTTTATTTAAAATCTTATCTTCGCCAAAGGCAAGCTCACCATTGGCTATTCTTAATAATTCCATAATTCTTCTTATGCTTGATTGTTAACTAATTGAATTGTTGTTAACTAATTGCGCTACTTGCGCTTGGGTAAATGGCCAAAACAACTTAGTATTGTTACTGCTGTTTGACGCTAGCTTTTCGAGCACAGGAATGTGAACGCCGTATAGCTCGACCAGTGTTTTCGTTTCATGAGCAATGCTTTCTTGATCAATAATATCAATTTGTACCAACTGGTTACTCGGTAATACCGCTAAACAAAGCGCTAATGCTTGTTCACATAAATGGCAGCCATCACTGCCATACAAATTATACTTAGTCATTCTAATTACCTATCTCAAAATATGCCTACTTATGTCGCAGTACGCTTAATAGACCAACTATTATGAATATGCTTATTTCGAGCAAAATCTTTATCACGTGTTACATCAGACATTGCTTGAGCAGTTAAGCCCAGCTCTGCTAACGCGTCAAAATCTATCTTAAAGTTACGTTTGTTGTTAGTGAAAAATATTTCGCCACCTCTACTAAGAGACTTTAACGCATCAGTAATTAAATCAACGTGATCTCGTTGTACATCAAAACTATCTTCCATACGCTTTGAATTAGAGAATGTTGGTGGGTCAATGAAAATCACATCAAATTTATTTACATTCTTTTTCAACCAGTCTAAACAGTCTGCTTGAACAAATTGATATTTGTGGCTACTCAATTTATTTAAAGCAAAGTTGTCTTCGGCCCAATTTAAGTAGGTATTCGACATATCAACTGTTGTAATCGCAGCAGCACCTTGCACAGCAGCTTGTACTGACACCGAACCAGTGTAAGCAAATAAATTAAGTAATGATTTACCCTGAGATTTCTTAGCGACTATTTGACGCGTTTTTCGGTGATCTAAAAACAAGCCTGTATCGAGGTAATCCCACAAGTTAATCTTAAACAAAGCGCCATGCTCATTAATTGTCAGTGATTGTTTCGACTTTTCCAATCGCTCATATTGATTAGCGCCCCTCTGCTTAGCACGCGTTTTCAAAATCACTTTGTCTGTTGGAACATTTAATACCTTAGGTGCCCAATAAATAACTTCTTGCAGACGCTTTTTAGCCTTATCTTCTTCAATAGTTTTTGGCGCGGCATACTCTTGTATTACTAAATACTCGCCATAAATATCAATCGCTACATTATATTCTGGAATATCACCATCATATACACGGTAAGCTTCTATCTCATTCGATTTCAACCAGCCTTTTAGATTTTTACGATTTTTCTTTAGACGGTTAGCAAACGCACTATCTTCCTCGGCAAAGTCAGACTGTGGATTTATTGCATCTTTTGCCCCTTGCCTAGCATCGAGGTTATATAAAGCTAATTGACAATCTAAAGGGCCATTTTTAAATTTATAGCGCTTAAAACTCGACAGTTTCAACATAGAAAGTAAATCAACATTCGCCGTTAATATGGCAACACGCCAGTCTTTAAACTGGTTTTTAAGCTTTTGACCGAATAAAACAAAGTTTTCAACTAACTCAGGTAGTTCACCTATACGTTCACCATAAGGGGGGTTAAATAAAATAGTACCCGGTTGTCCAAAGGTATTATCCATATCATTGGTATTTTTGCAGGTGAACTCAATATATTGGTGTAACTGCGCATTACGAGCATTTTGCTGCGCCGTTCTTAATACCCGCTCATCTATATCAATACCAAAGACTTTTACTTTGAGGTTCGACATGTTTTCTTCAGAGCTATCTATCGCTGACGCTAATTGTTGTTGCCAGACTGTATCATCATGAGACAACCATGACTCAAAACCCCACGACTTTCGGTTAATTGACGGTGCCTGCTTAGCTGCCATTGAAACAGCTTCAATTAATATCGTGCCTGAACCACACATAGGATCTACCAACGGCTTGCTGGTATCATTTAACCAACCCGAACGTGTTATTAACGCTGCAGCTAAGTTTTCTTTTAAAGGGGCCGCACCACTGTGTTCACGGTAGCCACGTTGAAATAAGCCTCGGCCTGAAAAATCAAGAAAAATGGTTACATTGTCTCTTAATAAACGAGCCTGAAAACTAATTTGTGGTGCCTTTTTATCGACATTAGGACGTTCGAAGCCTTGATCTCTAAATTGATCAACTATCGCATCTTTAATCGTTAAGCCACCAAATTGACTATTGCGAATTTCTTCACTGTAACCAACAAAGTCGATTGCAAAGGTTGTAGTCGAGTTAAAAACATCTGGCCAGTTAATACTACTAGCTGCTTTGAACAATTCATCCTTATCTTTCGCTTCACCCTCTCCTAATTTAAGCATGATGCGTGTAGCAAGACGTGTCCAAAGGGATATTTTATACCCTAAAGCTAAAGAAGCTTGAAAATATACACCTTCAGGTTTTTGTATAACGTTAAATGCGCCGAGGCTTTTTATTTCATCAAACAGTAAAACTTCAATACCCGGAGAAGTTAGAGCTAAAAATTGTTGCGTGGATTCTTTCATGGTGAATTTCCAAAGTGTGCAGCGGAGAAATCTATGGGCGCGATTATATACTCAAACACAAAGCACATAAACAAAAGTTAACTTAAACTGATAGAAACTGCCTGATTTTCACACGTAACGCATAACATTTGCGCTAACTCTCCTTTTTTTATAAAAGCGCTTGCTTTATCGATGCGCTATCCTTACTATACGCCTCGCTTTCAGGGAGTAACCTTTCTGGAAGAAACTTCTCGCAATAAGAAGTAAAATATTGTGGCTTGTTTAAGTAATAACTAGTAATAGTTATATTTAAACCATTCGGACGCGGGATGGAGCAGCCTGGTAGCTCGTCGGGCTCATAACCCGAAGGTCGTCAGTTCAAATCTGGCTCCCGCAACCAACTTAGCTAAAGTATAAATAGCAGGTCGTCAGTTCCCTCTTCAATAGATAAGGGCTCCAACAACCAATTCTTAAGTTTGAATTAAAACAGCTTGGCTTTCCTACTTTATTGTAGGTCATTCGGACGCGGGATGGAGCAGCCTGGTAGCTCGTCGGGCTCATAACCCGAAGGTCGTCAGTTCAAATCTGGCTCCCGCAACCAACTTAGCTAAAGTATAAATAGCAGGTCGTCAGTTCCCTCTTCAATAGATAAGGGCTCCAACAACCAATTCTTAAGTTTGAATCAAAACAACTTGGCTTTCCTACTTTACTGTAGGTCATTCGGACGCGGGATGGAGCAGCCTGGTAGCTCGTCGGGCTCATAACCCGAAGGTCGTCAGTTCAAATCTGGCTCCCGCAACCAACTTAGCTAAAGTATAAATAGCAGGTCGTCAGTCCCCTCTTCAATAGATAAGGGCTCCAACAACCAATTCTTAAGTTTGAATTAAAACAACTTGGCTTTCCTACTTTACTGTAGGTCATTCGGACGCGGGATGGAGCAGCCTGGTAGCTCGTCGGGCTCATAACCCGAAGGTCGTCAGTTCAAATCTGGCTCCCGCAACCAACTTC
>Ga0209396_1004887_pt1 | contig 12874 bp, 10 predicted proteins | sample GOMGulsemesocosm_6_FD_184638 | JGI IMG/M metagenome (GOLD analysis project Ga0209396, IMG submission 184638) | Methane-oxidizing microbial communities from mesocosms in the Gulf of Mexico - GOM8C Gulf of Mexico (SPAdes) (version 2) | ecosystem: Environmental > Aquatic > Marine > Cold seeps...
GCGCCATAAGCTGGGGTTAACACTGTCTGGAGATTGGCCGTCGACGCCTTTATATTCGATGAATTTGTAGGCATCCATATCCCAGATGCTTTCGCCGGCGGCATTTTTAGTGACCAGAGAATTTAGGCTGGCAATGAGTCCGCGGTTGGCGTCTTTAAAATCTTGTTGATTGCTGAAAGGGAGCTGTTCAAGCACGCTTTTATTGGCTTTGATAGTTGCAGCGGTAGGCGCTGTATGGCCTTGTTGGTCAGCGCCGGGAGCGGTGACCAATGAATTATTGTTACCACAGGCAGAAGTGAGCGCAATGACCGATATTAATACGAGCCTTGGAAGGCTCGATAATTTTTTATTCTCAAGTTTTGGACTCATATTTACTCGCTTGATTATAGATTAACTAATTCAAATAATAGAGCGTTGAGTTTACTAGGGTGAGCATGGAATACTTGTTCTAAGCGGACAATGATCAGTCCGAACTGGCCAATGTGACGTCCTGATCAGGATCATAAAAGTTATGCTGACCTCGCCCGTGCTCTTTTGCTTGGTACATAGCGATGTCGGCATGCTTGTTGAGGGCTATGGCATCTGTCCCGTCTTTAGGATAAATAGCGATTCCGATACTGGCTCCAATGTTTATATGATTGCCATCAATGACTACTTCTTTACTGAGTTTTTCTATGATCTTTTCAGCAATAAGACTAACAGCAATTTTATCGTAATGGCTATCGAGACCTGGTAAAATAACGGTGAACTCATCGCCCCCTAAGCGTGCGACAGTATCCGATTTTCGGATATTGCTAGTGATTACTTTAGCGACATGAATTAATAACTTATCACCAACTTCATGGCCATAAGTGTCATTCACAAATTTAAATTTATCTAAATCTAAAAAGAAAATTGAGAATCGCTTTTTTTCTCGCTCTGATAAAGTAATTATCTGGTTTAAACGATCGCTGTATAACATTCTATTGGGTAATTGTGTTAACTGATCGATGTAGGCAAGATATTCAAGCCTCTCATCCGCTTTTAGTTGCTCAGTGATATCAAATGCAATACCAAGGAAGCCGGAAATGTGGCCATGAGAATCATATAGAGCGGTTACGGATAAACGAACAGGGATTCTACTTCCATTTTTATGTATATAGGTCCAATTATATTCTTCGTTATTACCGCGGCGTGCTTGGGCAACAAATGTTTCAAATCCTGCTTCAATGTCAATGCCTAGCTCTTGTGAGAGAATGTCATTTCGTGCAATGACTTCAGCAACATCATGCAGGATTGCTGGGCTTTGTTTATTTATTAGTTCGTACTTGTCATAGCCTAAGAGTTTCTCGGCAGATGAGTTAAAGGTGGTTATTATGCCGTGAGTATCGGTGGCAATGATACTGTAATTAGCACTTTGGATGATTGCATCGTTTACTTGTTGGTTAAATATTAAAGATTTTTCATCGTCAGAGAATTGCGTAACCAACGAATTGATCATATTGGCAATATCAGCGAGTTCGTCTTTTCCAGATAAATTAATCTGTACACTGCGATCGCCTTTTGACCATAGATTTAGTATGTTTTTAATTTTTATTACTCGTCGAGTAATTCTAAGCTGAAGTACTATTACTAATAGCAAGGCAGCAAAACTACTGCCAAACGCAATGTAAATAGCTTGTTTGAATAGCCAAGCTCGGGCTTGATGTTGCCGATAAGAGATATCAAGTTGATAATAAAGAAAACCACAAGAAGTGCTGCGTAACCCTTTGGATAAATCACGAACACAAAGACTAATGTAACCGTTTAATAGGTCTCTACTTTCTGAAAAATAGGTTTGGCTTTTCGTAGAGCTAATGACGCCTTCGACGATTAATATGGGGAGATTTAGTGGACTTGTTTTCCAGTGGTTTTGGAGCTCTTGTTGATTGCTAGCTGCAACTACCTCACCTTTTTCATTTACAATTAACATCGCTTTATTATCAAGCTCTGATGCTTTAAATGCTTGCAAAGATTTAATGGCTCGAATATCTTTTTTGGCTAATAGCGGTTCGAGTAACGACTGCAGCTTACTCAATTCAATATTCATGTAATTGGAGCTTTTCAGTTCAATATCTTCTGTTAAATCAGAACGTATAAAACCATACCCTATCAGAGTGATTAATAGAGTGAATGCAACTAATAGAATTGGAATTAATAGTCTAAGTGACATAGAGGTTTATTAATCCTCAGGTAAAAATTGAGTGTTGACGGTTGTTAATGATGAAAACGAAGGCGATATTAAATGATTATTTTTCATGTGTTGTGTTAAACGCTTAAACGTTTCAACGAGTGGAGGAGGTGTGCCCGATAACAGTTCCTTATTCTTTTTTAAGTTGGGTAAACTTAAACCGAAGTAGCTTTCTTTTGCTTCTCTTGTATTTACCTTCATGCGGGACGCGATAAATTTATAAGAACTAATCGGCTCATCCTTCATGTATTTTAGGGCTTTGAACCAGCCTTGAGATATGTCTAGCAATTCAGTTTTATGGCTTTGAATGATGTCTTTATGCACGGCTAATACATCGATGATTTCTCCAGGTATTTCACTGGAATTGAATATCTCGATCGCTCCCGCGTTCAGTAATTGCGTTCTAACAGGTTCATAGGTGACTACTGCATCTGCTAGATTTGATTCATAGGTCAGCCTGTGACTGCTATTTTCTACATTAACCAAATGAATTTTACTAATATCAATACCATGTATTTCTAAGGCTCGACTCAGTGTATAGGCGCCTACGGCAGTACTTTCTACTGCGACACTTGCGCCGATAAGCCCTTGCATGTTTTTGATCTCTGGTTTAGCCATAATAACGTCAGCTCCTTCCGAAACATCCAATACTAAGATGATTTCAAGCTCTATGCCTGATTCTTCCAAGGACACAATTTCATCTAAAGTTAAGGCTGCGGCTTCCAATGTTTTATTTTTGAAGGCTCTTAGTACCTCGCTGGTGGAAGGGTAATGTATGATTCGAATATCTTCTTTGAAGGCTTTAATGTCTTGAGCTAGATATAAAGGCTCATAACCGGGCCATAAAGTGGTACCGACTCTTAGGGGCGATGCTGCTGAAATGCTGCTGAAAAATAAAGAAGAGAGGATTAGAATCGCAAGGTGCGGCATATTCGTTCCTTGAAGCTAGCGTGAAAATTATGTGAAGAGTAAAGTCATATCCCTTGAGTTTAGATTAAGTTAGTTGGTTTGCACTTTATGTCTTTGAAAGAAGGCATAAAAAAGCCCTACTATTTTCATAGCAAGGCTTTCAGGGCATTGATTGTTAAGCAGATGGTGAATCATCTACTTAATAAAAAGCGGGGCTTATGCACCGACTAAAGACTGACCACAAACACGCACTACGTTGCCAGTAACACCTGATGACGCCGGGTTAGCAAAGAACGCGATAGTTTCAGCTACATCAACAGGCTGACCACCTTGAGACAATGAGTTTAAACGACGGCCTATTTCACGAGTCATCATAGGGATTGCATCGGTCATCGCGGTTTCGATGAAGCCAGGTGCAACGGCATTGATCGTGATGTTCTTTTCAGCAAGTTCGTCAGCCATGTATTGAACATAACCAATCACACCGGCTTTAGAAGCGGCATAGTTAGTCTGGCCCATTTGACCAGCAATACCGTTCATGGACGATACGCAGATGATGCTGCCACCAGTATTGATTGCATCAGTCTTGAACAATTCGTTATTGATGTGCTCTTCGGCAGACAAGTTGATCGCGATGGTCATGTTCCACCAGTGCTCAGGCATGTTTGCTAGCGTCTTATCACGAGTAATACCGGCGTTATGAACAACGATATCAGCGCCACCCATTTCTTTAAGCTTGGCTGCAATCAGGGTCGGGGCTTCTTTAGAAGAGATGTCTGCTAACAGGCATTCGCCGCCAATCTCTGCCATTACCTTATTAAGGTCAGCTTCTGCGGGTGGAATGTCTAAACCTAGAACGATTGCGCCATCACGAGAAAGAGTACGTGCGATCGACTCACCAATACCACGAGAAGCACCGGTAACGAGCGCAATTTTGCCCGCTAAAGGCTTGTGCCAATCAGGGTATTGAACCTCTGAGCCTTTACGAACATGAATCACTTGACCTGCAACGTAAGCAGACTTAGCCGATACGAGGAAACGAACTGTTGAGTCCATTTGCTTCTCAGCGCCTTCTTCAATATAAGCAACTTGAGAAGTAGAGCTCTTTTTACCGATTTCTTTTGCTACCGAGCGAGTGAAACCTTCAAGCGCACGCATAGCAGCGGCTTTTTCACCGTTTTTGGCTTTCATATGTGGGCGGCCAATCACGATAACGCGAGCGTTTGGCGCTAGGCTGCGCATGATTGGGTTAAAGAAGGTATAAAGTTGCGTAAGACCTTCACCATTCTCAATGCCAGAAGCATCAAAGATAACGGCGTTGAATTTTTCTTTCATGCCTTTAACACACTCAACTTGAGTGGCTTTAACACTATGATCTGCTGCTGCTTTAACAATTTCGTTGGCAGTCGCTGCAGCGGATGGGAAAAAGATGTTGGCGTCAGAGTCGCCTAAGTTACGCACGATGTCAGAAATTAATTCGCCATTTTGTGCTGTACCGACTAAAACATTGCCTTCAAAAAAGGTCGCTTGGCTGGCGCTATAACGATTAAGTTCGATAGGAGTTGGTAAACCAACGGTTGTTAGAACTTTGCGGCCCATGCCAGAATTAAGCATGCTTTCGTAAAAATTTCCCATGATATCGCTTCCCACTCTCTAAATATGAACTGTACAGGGTTTGTGTGTGCTCACTAATCTGTGAGTTTGGTAGTCATTAAATCGTATCGGGCAAAAAACGCTGGATACACTGCTACCAAGGTAGATGGATTAGAGCAGCTATCCTACAACAATTAATTGACCGCTAGAATGCTTCAAGCGTCACTTCAGCCAATGAATGAAGCTGTCTAACAGGTAGACTCAAGCTCTAACGTTGTTTTCATGGTGCTGGGGTTCATACATCAAGACCTCAACCATATTTTCTAGCCAGCTATATTAGGCTAACCATTGATTGATATTTCATTCATTTGATTTGTTAAAAATTAGACAGGAACACCCTTATGACTCAGCAAATTCGTCGAGTAGCCATCATTGGCGGCAACCGTATCCCTTTCGCTCGTTCAAACACCGTCTATTCTTACGCGTCTAACCAAGACATGCTGACAGCCGCATTGAATGGTTTGATCAATCGTTATGATTTACAAGGTAAAAAGATCGGTGAAGTGGTTGCCGGTGCTGTTATCAAGCACAGCCGCGATTTTAACCTAGCGCGTGAGTGTGTTTTAAGCACGTCATTGCACCCAATGACACCAGCGACAGATATTCAGCAAGCATGTGGTACAGGCCTTCAGGCGTGTATGCAGGTTGCTAACAAAATCGCTCTAGGCCATATCGATTGTGGTATTGCTGGTGGTTCCGATACAACTTCTGATGCACCGATTGGTGTTTCTGAAGGACTGCGTAAAATTCTGTTAGATGTTAACCGTGCTAAAACGACGGGTCAGCGTTTGAAGTTGCTTTCTAAGATTCGTCCTAAGCACCTAGCACCTTCATTGCCTCGTAACGGTGAGCCACGCACGAACAAGTCGATGGGTGAGCATACTGAAATTACAGTTAAAGAGTGGGGCATTACGCGCGAAGAGCAGGACGAAATTGGTTTTAACAGCCACAAGAATCTTTTAGCTGCTTATGAACGTGGTTTCTTTGATGATCTGGTAACGCCTTTCCAAGGTTTAGAAAAAGATAATCTTGCACGCGAACCTAATTTAGAAAAGATGGCATCACTAAAGCCAGCGTTTGATAAGAAGTCAGGTAAAGGTACATTAACGGCAGCGAACTCTTCTGCATTAACCGACGGTGCTTCTTGTGTATTACTAGCATCAGAAGAATGGGCAAAAGAAAATAACTTGCCAGTACGTGCTTATCTTTCTTTTTATGAGACTGCCGCGGTTGATTTCGTAAGCCAAGATGCTGAAGGTCTATTAATGGCACCTGCGTATGCGGTATCGAACATGTTAGATCGTGCAGGTTTAACTCTGCAAGATTTCGACTTCTACGAAATTCACGAAGCGTTCGCAGGTGTTGTTTCTTCAACACTGAAAGCGTGGGAAGACGAGACTTTCTGTAAAGAGAAGCTAGGCCGTGATGGCGCAATGGGATCGATCGATCGCAGTAAATTGAACGTTAATGGTTCTTCTATTGCTACGGGTCACCCATTTGCAGCAACCGGTGGCCGTCTTGTTTCATCTTTGGCTAAAATGCTAGAAGAGAAGGGATCAGGCCGTGGTCTTATCTCTATCTGTGCGGCTGGTGGCCAGGGTGTTGTTGCTATCTTAGAAGCTAAATAGTTGAAGCTAAGTAGCAGACGCTACCAAGAAGTAAATTAAAAAAGAAGCTTATATCAATAAGTCGCGCATTCTCACCGATGCATTAAAACCCGCTCCGATTTATCGGTTGCGGGTTTTTTTATGTCTATTTATTTTATGCATTTATTCTAAATACTTAGTTTGCCAGCCACTCGGCGCTTTCCAACCAGGCTTTTTTATTCATATTCTTTTTAAAGAAACCAAAATGATCAATCGCTTTCATTCCATAATCTTCAGGATGAAACGTTTGAATATCGGTTGCAGCATTGTGATATAGCTTTTCTAGTTCACGCACGCAATTAGGCGGCGCAAAACGTTTATCATCCGCCATGCTGTATAAGCGCATTTTACCTTTATAAGCACTGAAACCTTCTCGTAATGGTTGACCATTCGCATCCGCAATGTAGGCTTTTTTACGACCAAAGCGGCTCCAATCTCGCGCGACCTGTTTCGGTAAATATTCTGCGCCTAATACCCAAGAAGGCAGACCACCGGTTAGCTTGTAGAAAAGAGGCAAGATGGCGAAGAAGAAAACGATACTTAGAGGCCTATCTTTTAATGGCCAGTTCTTCCAATAAATATGCTGAGAGGCAATATTAAGGAAGCTTTGGTAACGGTTATTATCCGGCATTATGCCCAGTAATTGGCCGCCGATAGAATGACCGATGCCTTTGACATTCAGTTCAGGATGGCGATCAATAAAGAAGCTCAGAACGGCGTCCATATCATGCTGGCCCCAATGGATCATTGATGGGGCTAGAGCGTTGTCAGAAGCTTGAGTGCTTTCACCGATACCTCTAAATTCATAGGTTAAAACCGTGAAACCTTGCTCGCTTAGAAATTCGGCAAAGGCTTGATAATACTTTCGAATAACACCGGTAGCACCATTAATGATAAGCCCAATGCCATTGCTGTTAATGGGAGTGAACTCGCTGGCTTTTAACTGGTAACCATCTGCCGTGGTGATGGTTAAATTTTGAATGGTCATATAATCACCTTATCTATTTACATGCTGAAACTTATGAAACTGGCTCCTTCTCAAAACGAGAGCCTAGATAGGTTGTATAACGTAAATCTTAAAATTCCTAGAATAATATTCTATTTGTATGTTTCGATTACCATATTGTAAGGAATAGGCATCAAGTTTAAGAATCACTACATCATTCTCCATTCAGAAGAATGATGGGATGATTCTTTGAAAGTTAGATTGCTTGCTCTGTAAGCCAGTCAGCACATTCTTGCCATGCTTTTTGATTCATCGTCTTTTGGAAAAATCCAAAATGATCAATGCGTTTCATTCCATAGTGCTTGGGCTCGATTAAAAGCAGCTCGCCGTCCGCGTTTTTATAGATATTCTCTTTGAGCGATTTCACCGCATTGGGTGGGGCAAAAGCATGGTCGTCGGCAATGGCTAAAAAACGCATTTTCCCTTGGTAATTTAAAAATCCTTGTTTTAAATCTTTGCCATCAATATCGCTATAAAATGCTTTGCGGCCAAAACGCGACCAATCTTTAGTCACTTGTTTTGGTAGTGCTTCGCAGCCTAATACCCATTTTGGAAACTGCTTAGCGGCAAAGCCAAACACGGGCAGCAGGCCATGAAAGAAAACAAAACTTTGAGCTTTAAACTTTCCTCGCCAGTTTCGCCAGTGAGCATGCTGTGATGCAATATTTAAATAGGCTGTAATTCTATGATTATCGGGCAATAACCCTAATAGCTGGCCACCGATTGAATGACCCGTACCGAGTATTTTATGTTCAGGATAGTGAGCTTCAACCCAATCGACGATACCTCGATAGTCTTCACGGCCCCAATTCACCATACTTAAAGCTTTATCCGTCGTGCTTCGGGTGCGACTGCCACCAATGCCGCGGTAATCATAACTAATCACTTGTAAGCCTTGCTCCGCGAGAAAGCGAGCGAAGCCATTGTAATATTGGCGTAGAACCCCTGTTGCACTATTGATGATAACAGTGGCTTTAGGATCGCCATAAGGAATGAATAAGCTGGCAGCAACTTGATAGCCGTCAGCTGTTTTAATATGAAGTTCTTGGGTCTGCATAACTGAGCTCAAGGTTAATAATTATGAGCTCAGTGTACCTGAAGGAAATGCGAGGGTTAAGGGGCTAATAATCCGCAGGAACGGATTCAGCAAGTAGCTTATTGGTTAATGATTTAGGTAGAATTCTCGCGAGACGAATTAAATTAGCGGTCATAAAAGGAAATAAATAATCCGCTTTCTCTTTTTCTAAAGCACGCACGACATGTTTAGCGGCATCGACTTCACTGATTTCAAAAGGCGAGGGTATGCCGTCACCTTTAACTCGTGCTGTCGCAACAAAACCTGGATAAATGGAGACAAACTTCAATCCAAAGGGTTTCAATTCGATGCGACAGCTGTCCATAAGGATGCGACCAGCGGCTTTCGCAGCAGAATACGGTCCTTGCATGGGTAAGCCGAGAAAGCCTGCTAGAGAGTTTGTGTGGGCGATTAAACCATGGCCTTGTTGTTTCATCTGAGCAATTAACGGCACTAGGAAGTTAACTTGAGTACCGTAATTCAACTGAGTATTGTAATGTATTTCATCCACAGTCGCTTTGCTCATATTAAAGGCAGGGCCATCACCAATATTTAACAAAGCGATATCCAGTATAATAAAAGTATCAATCGCTTGCTGTACACAGGCTTGCGCTTGCTGTGGAGACAATGCGTCGCACGGCACCGCAATCGCTTGTGAACCGTTGGCGATAATCTCTTCACGTAAACTTTCAAGTTCTTGTGGGCGGCGTGCGCTGACAATAAGTCGATTATTGTGATGGCTTAATAATAAGGCCACTTGGCGGCCAATGCCGGAGGAAGCTCCGGCAATTAAAATGGTTTTATTACTGATCATTTTATTGCACCAATATAAAGCTAGGTGCCAACTAAACTTCGGCTGACATTGGCAACGATAATGCCTAAGTAATTTCCTACGGCATAACCGAGGATGGCCGCAGCAAAACCAGGTAGTAAGATTTCACGATTTTTTAATGCACCGGCAATCACTGGAATAAAAGGCACCGACATAATTGCAGCAGAAGAGGTGATTAAGAAAGTATCGGTATCAACCTTGAATATCTTACAAAGAATCGCCTGCATAATCAGTGAACCAAGCAAAATGAAACTGATATAGCCCGCCAGACCCATATCGATATTGGTAAAAATACTGGTATCGGTCATGGTGCCCATGGTGAAACAGAACACCAAAATCAAATACATGCCCAACTGAAAGCTATTGGCGAGATCACGAATTTGAGGAATAAATGAAGCCGCTAATCCTAAGCTGGTTATACCGATAATGGTGGTGGTCGATTTGTACGTTTCAGGCACTAGGCTAGCAATAAATAATGCAAAACCCACGACAATACCAGAGCTTACTAATGCGGCTAGGGTTTGAGGTAATAGTTTAACTTGAGTGAGTTTCTTATAGCCGTTAGCGGTTTCATCCGCTAGATGCTCCATACCGGCATAATCAATTTCAGCGGATTCATTCTTAACTTCATACTTACGTAAAAATAAACCAAAAACGCGCTGGCCTAGGGTCATTACAAACACTAAATAAATAGCCGAGAATAATATGTCGTAAGTCACCATGCTAATAAATATCGATTCTTTTCCATCAATGGCTGTTTTGATCGCCGCCATGTTTGGGCCGCCACCGGTATAAGCCCCCACCGACATGCCTGCAACCTGCCATACGTCTGCGACTTGATCGGCAAAAATAACCGCGCCTGCTGTACTGATGACGATAACTGAAAGTAAAGCCAGTGCCATGCCTTTCATGGTATCGCCTGCCATGTTTAAGGCACTTTTAACATTGATTGAAAAAAGTAATAACGGCAGAGCGATAGCAATGGTTATTTCAGAAACATCTTTTTGTACCGCTTTAATCGTATCGGCTTCAAATAAGAGTGTTAGATCTAAACCCGCAGCAATAGCGATGCCGAGGCCAAATGATAAAACTACGACACCTGCTTTATCAAACAAGGAAAATTTTTGACAGGCAATCACAATGAGCGCCGGAATTAATAAGTAAGCAAGTACGAGTATCATGCGATTTCCTTATGATTATTTTTGTCTTCGCATTTTATTTTTTCTGAATGGAAAATAGGCCACCAGTCGATGATGCTACCTTCTTCAAATACGGCAATCTCGCCAAATTGTAAAAATACGGATTCACTTTGAGTCGGGCGAAAGAAAAGGTAATCATCTATTTTTATAACGTTATTATCTTTAAGCTCATACATTTCTTGATTACTGGAATGGCCAAAGATATTCGCACGCTTGCTGCCCTCAGGATAACAAGGGGATGCGAGCCAATTGCCGCCATAAATAAAGCAGCCTTGCTTCGGCAGTAGGCCAACGGTGCGCAAAAATGCAGAAAGTCCTTTCAACATAGGAATTTCAGGTTTGCCTACTAGCTTTAGGACGGGCGCTGCAATAAAACACGCAGGTTTATGGTGCTCTAAGGTATGGACATCAAAATCGATAGGTTTTACTAATGCAGAGGCTGTTGCAATTTCATTGATAAACGATGACTGCCCCTCGGATTTTTTATACAAAGGATAAGTACTGCTACCGCCAGCATTTAAAATTAATGAATCACAGAAATCTTGGCCAAAGGTATTAATGACCTGCTGAAGGCTCGCTTGATAAGACTGCATCGCCAGTTTAAACGCTTTATCCGTGCCGCCGAGTAATTTAGGGATTTTACTGGCATGCGCTTCGTAGCCCATGAGCCCCGTCAGTACTAAGCGCTTATCAGCATTTAATATTTCTAATGCGTGATTTAATTCTGATTGCTGATTTTGGTTGTCAGCATTAAAGCCGCCTCGGTGCAAACCCACATCAAGTTCTAAGTTGATGTTCAGAGAGCAATTAAGCTCTTTTGCTAAAGCTTGATATTGCTGTAAACGTTCAACGCTATCGACTAACCAATGCAATTGCTTTTGGGGGTTAAAACTAGAACCGTCAAGTGAGTGCTGCCATTGATAAAATTGGCGTGCTGCGGCAACAGGCATTGGCTTGCCTAGTAGCACATCTGCGTGAGGTAAGTGTTTAGCCACATGGAATAAAAAAGGCAGGTGAAAACTCATCAGGCGATTACTGCCAGAGCGCTGCATTATGTATTTTAATAACGGAATGGATGGCAGAGACTTTGCCACAATACGATATTCGAAACCGCGCTGCATCACGGCTAAGAGATGATCGAGGTTTTCATCAAGTCGAGTTTTATCCACCACCAGCGTGGGGCGGAAAGCCCCAGCATCTTTTAAAGCTTGGCTAATGCTGTGAAAATATTCTGTCGATAATGTAGTAGCTGTTGTCATTATTATAAGCGCTAAAAATTAAGTATGTACGTTTGTACCACATTAAGTGCGCCTAGGCTAGTGCAAGGAACTAAGCGCTAGACCAGTTTTGGAGCCATTAGCACGCTTCAGTTTTTGGCTTATCCAATTACCGGTATTAATCAGACTCTTGAATTCAATGCCCGTTTCAATTTTCATACCTTCTAGCATATAGAGCACATCTTCCGTCGCGACATTGCCTGAGGCCCCTTCAGCATACGGGCAGCCACCCAAACCGGCGATCGAGCAGTCGATGGTCGCAATGCCGTTTTGCAGTGCGATTAAAATATTGCTCAGTGCTTGGCCATAGGTATCATGAAAGTGTACGGCGAGCTGATGGCTTGGAATGTCTTCTAATAATGTCTGTAAAAGTTGCTCGGTAAACTTCGGCGTGCCCGTACCGATGGTATCGCCCAGAGAGACTTCATAGCAGCCCATCTCTAGCAATTTCTGGCTAACCTGTTTTACCTTAGCAAAATGAGTTTCTGCGTTCTGTTCGGTTATGGGGCCTTCGTAAGGGCAGCCCAATATACAAGAAACATAACCCCGTACAGGAATGTTATTGGCCTTTGCGGAGGCCATAATTTCTTCAAAGCGCTCTAAGCTTTCGGCAATTGAGCAGTTAATGTTTTTCTGGCTGAAACTTTCAGAAGCGGCGGCAAAGATAGCAACTTCATTCGCTTTCGCTTCAATAGCCTGATCGAATCCACGTTTGTTCGGAGTCAGTGCGGCATAACGTACAGTGGCATTGCGCTCAATACCTTGCATTACGGCTAATGAGTCGGCCATTTGAGGCACCCATTTAGGGGATACAAAACTGCCAGCTTCAATATGAGAAATCCCTGCTTGAGCTAAGCGCTGGATCAGTTCGATTTTATCCACGGTAGAAATAGGCTGCTGTTCATTTTGCAAACCATCCCTTGGGCCGACTTCGACAATGCGTACTGAATTTGGATACTTCATCTTCTTTCCTTAATCATTTGTAACTATTCAGCAGGTTTTAAAAACGATCCATCATTGGGTATTTATTCCACAAAACGGCGTAAATACGATCCCTGTAGCCTTAGT
>Ga0209396_1004888_pt1 | contig 12873 bp, 12 predicted proteins | sample GOMGulsemesocosm_6_FD_184638 | JGI IMG/M metagenome (GOLD analysis project Ga0209396, IMG submission 184638) | Methane-oxidizing microbial communities from mesocosms in the Gulf of Mexico - GOM8C Gulf of Mexico (SPAdes) (version 2) | ecosystem: Environmental > Aquatic > Marine > Cold seeps...
AGAAAGAAGCTCTTTTGAAAGCAATTAGCCAAGCAAACTATAAAATGGATAATATCCGCATTGTATTTTGTGGGTAAAAAGCGAAGCTTTTTACGACTGCACATGGATGTGCAGTCCGGATATTAGTAACGAGATACTCGTATCTTTCGAAGCGACAAATCAAGCAAACAAACCCGAAAAATACGGGCATCAATAATGCTATATTCGTACCCCTTGCGAAATATAGCATTACCTTGACTAAAACCTAAATTAAAATCTAGGTGATCTCATAGTCACAAATTCTTCTGCCGACGTTGGGTGAATCCCAATAGTGGCATCAAAATCTGCCTTAGTAGCCCCTGCCGTAATAGCGACAGCAAAGCCTTGTATCGTTTCACCCGCATCATGTCCTACCATATGGACCGCAAGGACTTTGTTGTCCGCCTTATTGACGATCATTTTCATCAATGTACGTTCGCCCATGCCTGATATCGTGTGCTTTAGTGGTTTGAAATTTGACTCATACACATCAAAATCAATTCCCTTAGCGGTGCATTCATCTTCAGTCGGGCCTACCGTACCAATGTTGGGTTGGCAGAAAACAGCTGTTGGGATATTGTCATAATTCATTGGCACTGTATCGCCATGATACATATGAGCCAAGAACTTCATACCCTGAGCAAGTGCTACCGGTGTTAGCTGTGGAGTACCAATAACATCACCCAAAGCGTAAACAGAAGGCACACTGGTCTGGAAAAAGTCGTTCACCTTAATCGTCGTATTAGAATTGAGATCAATACCAAGCGCTTCTAAATTCAAACCATCGGTCATTGGTCGTCGTCCGGTCGCGTACATAACCAAATCAACTTCTTGCTGTTCATTATTCGTGTAGAAAACCAATAGCGAACCATCTGCTTGCTTCTCGATGCGCTCTATCTCAGTTTCAGGACGAATTTTAACGCCCTTATCTTTCATTTGATCTTGTACGAATACACGAATGTCTTCGTCGAAACCGCGTAATACTAGCCCTTTTCGGCAGGCTAATGTTGTTTCTGTTCCTAAACCGTTAAATATCCCTGCAAACTCAACAGCGATATAACCCGCACCAACAACCAGCGCGCGCTTAGGAAAATCATCGTCATCTAAGCTAAAGACTTCATTAGACGTTATTGCATGCTCTGCCCCAGGCACTTCTGGTTTGAAAGGCCAGCTTCCGGTTGCAATCAGAATCGATTCGGCTGTAATATCCTGAGTACTTTCTTCTCCCACACCGGCATCGCTTAGCTGAATACGGACAGTATTCTTATCAACGAGACTGCCAGTGCCGTTGAATATTGTTGCACTCGGACCTGTCAGTAAGTTTGCATAAATGCCATTTAGGCGAGTAATTTCATTGGTTTTATTGTTACGTAAGGTTGGCCAATGGAAACTATTAATCTGCCCTTCAATACCAAAACCTTTTGCTTCTTCCATTTTTTCACGATATTCAGATGCATAAACAAACATCTTTTTCGGTACGCAGCCTACGTTCACACACGTGCCACCCAGGTAACGATTTTCAATGATAGCGACCTTTTTCCCTTGTGACGCTGCCATACGGGCTGAACGCACACCGCCAGAACCGGCGCCGATTACTACTAGATCAAAATGCTGTAGCTCTGTATTCAAAATGACTTCTCCAAAACATGAATGCTAATTGAACGAGCACTCATGAAAACTGTATTTATTGAAAGAGGTATAAAAAAAGCCCTCGCGGGCTTAATTGGGATGAATGAAGTTTAGATTAGTTTAACTAATAGGGTAAATAGAGAATATTAATAGCTTTGATTGCTATCACCTATGGTCTTATTTACTCCCCTACCATGGGAACTCTTATTTAAATAAAGTCCCACGCAAGTCCACCAACCCGGACTTATCACTTCGATCCACATTAATTTGTTTTATTTGGATACCGTGCTTCCTGTTTAGTTCCTCCAACCAGCGAATTGCATCATCAAAGACAGCATCTTCCAGCCAAATTCGCAATCCATCGCCGTCTGGCTCAAAACGTTTCAGGTTAATATTCGAGCGCTTTGCTTGCTGAGTTACTAGCGAAAGGATTGGGCCATTACTAGAGGCACTAGCAGCATCCCCTTTAAATTTATGCGCGTTACTAGCCAATGACTCGTACGTTGCCAAACTTTTGTCCAGCTTGGCCTGGTACAAGCCCTGCTTAGCTAAAAATGGTTGCACAAAAAGGATTATGATAAAGCAAATAACGATAAAGGCAGAAATAGCCTTTATTATTTTTTGATCACGGATATTTTGACTAACGTACCAAAGTTTAAAACTTACGACGGGGGGCAGCTGCTTGAATTTTTGATTCCCTAAAAGCCACTGCTGACTTATTTGTTGCATTATTTTATTCATGCTGCAGCTCCAATTTTAAGTCGCCCTTTAACACCCTTGTCGTCATTGGTAGCCTGAGAAATCTCCACGCTCAAACCTTGCAGTTCCAATGCTGCCTTGTAGCTTTGCAATTGAGCTAACGTCTTAGACGTTAGATCAATAACCAAAAGGTTTTGTCGGTTGTTAAAATTAAAGCTTTGCCATTGAATCATTTGCTTTAGATTATCTTGCAGTAAAGCCTTGCTTGCCTGAGATAACAAAGTCATCACGCCAGCATTAACTTGAGCGCCATCTCCTTTGATTTTTGTGCGAATTTGACGCTCAAGGAAACGTATGCGTTCACCTGGAAACAGACGTTTATAGAGCGCGATGGTTTCACTTTTGACCTGAGCTTGCTGAGAAGCTAGCTGTTTATTTTCTAAACTGATTTCAGTAAAAGAAAATACGCACCAACATGCCGCAAGCGCTGCAACTGGCTTCCACCAAACAGCAGGTTGATCCTTTTTAATTTCAGCAGGTCGAAATTCAGCGGTCAGCAAATCAGAGTACTTACCCGTGAGCGCTGCATCTCTTAAATTCCAATAGCGGCCATGTTTAACATTGATGCTTTTGAAAATCCCAGCGAAGTTACTTTCAATTTGAGTTTTTAATAAGTTTGCAGTATCTAAGTTAGTATCGATAAGCGTAATTGTATTTTGCGAAGCTGCATCCAAATCATTACATAACCCTTCTAAGTATGCAGAGAGAGCTGATTCATGGATTTTCGCTTCACCTAGCCCAGGGATATTAATTATCCAAAAATCACCATCATGAACCAAACTATTCTCAGGTATTAAGCTGGTCTCAGGAATTAGTTGATTTAATTTTATATGGTGATGATCACAAGCTTCTAACAATCGATTGAAGTTATCGAGAAGGCTGCAATAAACACGATGGGTAAACTTTCCAATTTTCCCCGCGGTTACCAAATGATAATTACGAATGTCTTCAATTAAGCTTTCTTCTAATGCAAAAGGTAACGCTTTAGGCAAATGTCTACCTTGAACACCTGGTAAGGTTAACCAGCGACAAATATAGTTTTCGCCTTGTAATATAAAGCGTACCTGAGACAAATCAGCTTGATCAGAAGCCCACTCATCAAATGCTAGCCAACGACTTGAAGGCTTATCTTGTGTTTGGCTATCAGTCTGTGCAAGGGGCGCGACAAACCACGTTTCTAATTCAACATTCCAGCGAACAACAACTGTTTCCATTATATCAGCCTAAATATGTAACTAAATGCCGCTACTACCTTTGGTAGTATTGCTATTATTATTGGTAGCATTGCTCGAACCGCTCGTCGCATTGCTATTAGGGTTGTTTGTTATTGGGAGGCGTGCTTCTGTTCGAGAGTAATCTCTATAATAAGTACGCATTTCTCCAGTCTGGGCATTTCGATAAATGAGCATCTCAATGGTTGCTACTCGATCTGCCAGTGTTACTTTTGCAAATACTTCAAAGAATTGAGAGTTTACACTGAAATCAGCTTTATCCCAGACTTCCTTGGTGTTTTGATTACTAGAGCTGCCACCGGATGAAGAACCACTATTGGTAAATTGCTGGACTTCACTTAGATTCCAAAATTCATCAACCGTTGCAAGACCCTTATCGCCTCTATTACCGATAACTGCATCGGCATCGGATAATGACCACGCAGTCGAAAGAGCAGCCAAAACCTTATTGCTTGCGGTATTGACATTCAGTGTTGCACTCACAGGAAGTGCCGTAATATAAGGCGTTAGCTTTCGGTAACTTTCAGGATCAACCCCCTGCACCAACAATAACTCTGATGGATGTTTGAAAAGATTATAGCTCGCTCGATATGGCACTTCAGCAGACAAATAGTCATCATCAACCAAGCTATCCTCGTCCATAAACTTTTGAGTATGATCAGCAATAGTTTGATCAAGGCCTAGTTCAGCGAGTAAATTTTTAAACCGCTGGATCTGTGCGGCTTTATTGGTTGCTGTTTTGTGCAAGCCATTAAGGTTAAAGCGTGATTGCGCATCAATAATTTGAATCTCAGCAGTCCCTGGCTGAAGAGGATAGGTATGCGGTTTAGCCCACTCTTCCAAGGGATGATCCACATCGGGGTTGTTTTCATAATCCAAATGTAATCCGGAGCGCACAGCATACTCAATACCTGATGAATACGCTCGAGCTTGCTGAAGAGCCTGCAGATTCCCACTGCGTTGAATATCCAAGCTCTGGCGTTCGATCATGGCGCCCGCCAATACTGCGACGATTGAAAAAATAAGCAGTACTGAAATTAACGCAAGCCCCGATTGGGATGAGTACGAAGCTTTATTGATCATCATATGCTAACAACCATAAACGTTCGATTTCACCAACTTTTGGTATTGTGAACTTCCAGCGCATTGCTGTAGGGATTTCGATACTGCCCCCAGTCTGAAGGTTTGGCCACTGGCTATACCAGTTACTTTCTTCTGGGGCAGATTGATTAGACGATGAATTGTTACCGCTGTTCGTCGCAGTACTGAGTGTTGTTGCGAGTATCTCTATCTCGAGAGATTCGACGAGATCCAAAATTATTTGTATTTTGGCCTCACTATCCCCAGACCGATCAAGCATCGGCCAAAAGTAGCGCAGCAGGCAGGAACCTTCAGGATCTAAATTGCCCCACTCTTGCAGTCTCTTTTTTGCCTTATCACATTCTTCATCGTTTATATCATACAACTGAAATGCGACGCGTTGCATTTCAGCCCTAGGGTCTAAATTAATAGGGCTATTACGCCATCCTAAACGAGTCCATTCCGCCAAGTAATCAGAACCATCAATAATGATAGCGGCTTGAGTATCGCCGTACTGGTCACGAATGCTGCGATTCAATATTTGCTCGACATCTCGACTAACAAACTGATTAAAGCGCTGCAGTGTCGTCAATTGTGTGGAGCGTATATCGGTAATATTTTTTGATTCAATTATATTACTCAGCAAATTAACTGACGCAATGCCGATCATTGCCGTGATAGAGATGGATATCATCACTTCAAGCAACGTAAACGCGGATGATTTTTTATGAGATCTTGGTGAATTATATGAGGGCATTAATACTTCCCCATAAAGCCAGTCAGGCTCACCAGTGGACTTTCTTTATCCAACTGCTTTGCAACTTGTATTTCAATTCTTCGGAAATCCGGTAGCGGCGTATCTTCGACCTTGGTCGTGATATGCCATTCCCTCCCCGCCATTTCTTCGCTATCTTTGGTTTGTGTTGCCGCAGGGTAGCCTGATAATTTGAGTTTGTTTAAGCGATTTTCAGCGACGAACGACGCGAGCGTTTTTTCTTCTAGATAAAGGACGGTATCGGCATTTTGGCTTGCAGTTTTACTGATCGCAGCTGCCATCACTGCAAATATAGAAAGCGCGATCATCACTTCGATTAAGGTGAAGCCTTTTATTTTATTGTTCATATTGCTCTGTTGTCATTTCAAAGCGGCTGAAGCCATCACCTTCGATAAATATGCTGAAGCTTTCATCATGCTCATGCTGAAGGGTCAATTTAAAGGGCGTGTATTCGTCGGAAGATAAAAACAAAATGGCAGGTTTAACACCTTCATCATCAGTAATAAGATCATTAAAATCGATGTTTTTATCGTCAAGCATGAGTGCAATCGAAAATTGCTCTGGGAAATCAGAGCTGCCTTTTAAATTGCCCTCATAGGCAGCCCAAGGATTCTTTTTCAGGTCACTGAGCTCTTCTTTTGTCTTACCCGTGGTTTGAGTCGGGCTATTGATGTCGACATAACTTAATAGTTGGGTCGATTGATTATCCATAGCTAAACCAAGGTCTAAGTTCTGAAATACAGCTTCATCTCGGTAAGCATCTAGCTGAGCAATAAGACGTAAGCCTTGCTGCTGAGCCTCGCGCTTTTGCTCGTTTCCGCTTGTACTTAGTGTTGCCATACCCAGCATAAGGCCAATAATCATTAATACGATCATGACTTCTAATAAGGTAAAGCCTTTCGAAGAACGAAGGCTATGCTGGGAGGTTAGGCGTAAACGTATCATTAATCGTTACTGCTAATGTCGCCAAGTTCTTCTTCACCGCCTTCTTGGCCATCAGCGCCTAAAGATAGAATCTCGTAAGAACCACTTTCATAGAAATAGGCAAATTCGTTACCCCAAGCATCTTGAGGAAGTTTACTTCCTTTTAAGTAACCGCCAGATTTCCAGTTCTTAGGCTCTGGACTTCCACTTGGCTTGGTAATTAGGGCTTCTAGGCCTTGCTCAGTTGTTGGGTAGACGTAATTGTCTAGCTTATAGAGATCCAGAGAGTTTTCGATTAACTTAATTTGGCTTGTGGTTGTTTTAATGCGGGCTTGGCCAGCACTATCAAGAACATTACCTGCTACTAGTGCGAGCATGCCACCAATAATTGCCAATACAACCATGACTTCAATCAGAGTAAACCCAGATTGCTTGCTTGCTGCGATTGATCTTGTCTGCTGAAAATTTTTCATTATAAATATCCTTAATTTGGTCTACTGGACCATGTTTTGTAATTCGAAAATGGGGAGCATCATGGCGGCAACGATGGCAGCGACAATCGCCCCCATCGTTAATAGCATTAATGGTTCAAACAACTTAACGAGTGCTTCAATCGTTGCTTCTAAGGTAGCTTGCTGTTGGGTCGATGTTCTTTCTAGCATGTCGTCCAGCTCGCCACTGGTCTCACCACTAGCTATCATATGGAGCATCATGGGTGAAAAATAACCTGTTGCGGTTAATGCTCGGCTTAGCGTACCCCCTTCACTTACCTTAACAGTGGCTTCTTTTACAGCCGCTTGAATCGGTAAGCTCTCAACAACTTGCGAGGCAATGCGCATGGCTTCCACCAAAGGTACCCCTGAACTTGTGAGGATCGCTAGAGTGCTAATATAACGAGCGGTATTGGCACTTTTAGTAAAACTTTTCACGCCGGGCGCCGTTAACAAAAACAGATGGTAGCGATATTTAAACTTCGGGTTTTTCAATGCGTAGATAAATGATCCCCACGCAATGACAAGCGCAATGCCGATCAGTAATCCATAATCGGTAATTAAGTGACTGATATTCAGCATAAGCTGAGTAAGGCCAGGAAGCTGTTGCCCGTTTCGCACAAACACTTCAACAATATCAGGAAGGACAAACGTCAATAGCCCTATAACAATGCCGATTGCAACGATACCTAAAATAATCGGATATAAAGCAGCAAGCTTGATCTTGGTCTGAGCAGCTTGTTGAGATTCGGTATAATCAGCAAGTTTGTTAAGTACACCATCCAAATGTCCTGCATGCTCCCCTGCACTTACCGTTGCACGATAAAGATGCGGAAAGGCGCGTGGGAATTCTTTCAAAGCATCGGCGAGGGTGTGGCCTTCAAGAACCTTGGAGCGAATCGAAAGCACCATGCTTTTAACAATTTGTTTTTCACTTTGTTCGGATACCGCCTTCAGGGCTTCATCAATAGGCAATCCAGCAGCAATCAACGTTGCGAGTTGGCGAGTTATTAATGCTAAATCTGGTGTGCTTAATGACGGCCCGCGAGAAAAGCTGGCAAGTAGCCCAGTCTTTTCTTGTTTGTCGTTAGCGGCTTCAACCGATAAAGGCATCCAGCCCTTATCGCGCAACTGCTGACGGATCTGGCGAGAGCTATCGGCTTCTAATACGCCTTTATGCTGCTTGCCTTTATTGTCTAAAGCTTGGTATTCAAATGCTGCCATAATTATTCAAAGGCCTTAGCCTTTCGCCACCCTAAGTAGTTCTTCGATGGTGGTTGTTCCCAATAAGACTTTTCGAATGCCGTCTTGCTGGATTGAGGTGCACTGAGTTCGAGCGTGAGCTTCAAGCTCTTGCTCCCCAGCTTTATCGTGAATTAATGTTTTCATTTGCTCATCAATAAGTACAACCTCGTAAATACCTTGGCGCCCACGATAACCGAGCTGATTGCACTTATCGCAACCTTGGGCGTGATAGATTGTGGGGGCATGAGCCTTGTCAGCCCCTAAAATACTGCATTCGGTCTCATCTGCAATCGATGGCTGCTTACACTCTTCGCACAATACTCGGACAAGGCGTTGTGCGAGAACGCCAACCAAGCTAGAGGAAAGTAAAAAAGGCTCTACTCCCATATCTTGAAGTCGCGTCACTGCGCCAACAGCCGTATTGGTGTGCAGTGTTGATAAGACCATATGGCCCGTCAACGAAGCCTGAATGGCAATTTCTACAGTTTCTAAATCTCGGATTTCACCAATCATTACAACATCTGGGTCCTGGCGGAGGATTGCGCGTAGGCCTTTGGCAAACGTCATGTCGACCTTGGTATTAACCTGCGTCTGACCAACACCTGCAAGACTGTACTCAATAGGATCTTCGACGGTAAGTATGTTGCGGCTAGCATCATTCAGTTCACTGAGTGAGGCATAAAGAGTCGTGGTTTTACCTGAACCCGTTGGCCCAGTAACCAAAATAATGCCGTGAGGTCTTTGAATGGCTGACAGTAAATTATTAAGATCTGCGGGGGCCATCGCAAGCTGGCGAACGTTTAAACGCCCTGCTTGCTTATCTAATAAGCGCATTACGATACGCTCGCCATGGCTTGAAGGCATTGTTGATACTCGAACATCCACCTCTCGACCACCGATGCGTAAAGAGATGCGGCCGTCCTGTGGTACACGTTTCTCGGCTATATCAAGTTTAGACATCACCTTGATTCGTGATATTAGCAATGGTGCTAAAGCACGCTTAGGCTGTACTACTTCACGTAATACACCATCGACACGAAAGCGGACGATAAGGCGTTTTTCATAGGTTTCGATGTGAATATCTGAAGCACCGTCTTTAACGGCCTCTGTCAGCAGTGCATTAATTAGACGAATGATAGGGGCGTCGTCTTCCTGCTCTAAAAGATCTTCTGTTTCAGGAACAGAATCAGCAAGGCTCGCTAGATCCATCTCATCGCCAAGGCCTTCGACCATATCCATCGCTTCAGACGAATCAGTTTGGTAGACCTGACCTAGCGTACGCTCAAAGTCATCATCCGCCATAACCTCTAACGTATAGGTTTCACCTAAATAACGCTGAACTTCCAACAAAACATGAGGAAGTAGGCCTTCTTTGTGTGCCGCTACGAATCCTTGAGCACGCTTATCTAAAACTATCCCAAAACGCTTTGCAAAAGCAAAAGGCAGGCGCGGAATAGTTAAGCTTTGAGTCTCTTCAACTAAAGCCTCGGCTGGCGTTTCAATAACTGTCTCATTTTCTGTCATAAGTTCTTGCGGGCTCAGTTCTTCTTGTTTTATTTCTGATTCTAGCTCTGAGTCTAAAGTCATCAGATAGTTTCTCGCCCTATACCAGAATACTCAAAGCCTTCGATCTTCAATGTTTCTGGATCATATTGGTTGCGGCCATCAATGATAACTAAATTTTTCATCAAACGCTTCATAGCATTAAAATCTGGTTGACGAAAAGGCTTCCATTCGGTAACCAATACCATAGCGTCGGCATCTTTTAGTGCATCATATTGGTGGTCAACAAGAGATAATTGATTACTTGCGGATTTCAAAGACGAAAAGTAGTGCTGAGCATTATCCATTGCGATAGGGTCGTATGCACGAACCTTGGCTCCTGCGGCCATTAAAGATTCAATTAACACTAAAGCAGGCGCCTGACTTAAGTCATCAGTCCCCGGCTTAAAAGCAATACCCCAAACTGCAATGGTCTTACCTGTTAAGTCTGGCCCGAAGCGAGCTTGGACTTTTTCAAAAAGACGTTCTTTTTGTAATTCATTGCGCTCATCAATAGCATGCAGGATGTTTGCTTGATAGCCCTGCTCTTGGCCCATATTGATCAAGGTTTTAACATCATTAGGAAAGAATGATCCACCATAGCCACAGCCTGGGTAAATGTATGAATACCCTATTCTGCTGTCTGAACCAATGCCTGTACGTACGTGTTCGATATCCACACCTAGCTTTTCAGCTAGATTAGCCATTTCATTCATGAATGAAATCTTAGTCGCCAACATCGCATTGGCTGCGTACTTAGTTAATTCAGCATCGCGAATTCCCATGAACATCAGCTTATCGAAGCTTCGTGAGAATGGCTTGTAAAGGTCGGTCATTATGCGCTTGGCTTTATCGCTTTCCAGGCCAATAATTATACGGTCAGGACGATTGAAGTCTTCTACGGCCGAGCCTTCCTTTAAGAATTGTGGATTTGCAACAATACTCACTTGAATGCCTGAGGCTTTACTTTCAATTATGCGCTCTAAGCGTGCTTTGATTTCTTCTGACGTGCCTACAGGGACTGTGGATTCTGTGATAATGACTGAGTCGTACTGGATTTGGTCGCCAATATTATCGACTGTCGCCCAAAGATTGGACAAGTCAGTGCTGCCATCTCGTGCGCTAGGCGTATCAACTGCAATAATAAAGACCTTACAGCTAGCGATATCAGCCTTAGCTTGATGCTTAAAGCTAAGGCGCCCCGCTTGCATATTATCATTTATGATGGTGTTTAATCCCGGCTCGTAAAGAGGGGTATCGCCGCTTTGTAGTTGGTCAATGCGCTTTTGATCGTTATCAATACATAATACGCGATTACCCATATCGGCAAAGCACGCCGCACTAACCAGCCCAACGTAATTTGTTCCTACGACTGTAATATCCAAAATAAATCTTCCCTATTGTTCATGTTCGTACAGATTGGCTGCAAATAGCGATAAACATCTGCACTGTAAATCCACGCGCTTAAACTACCTTAATTGTGGAAAATGACAAGCGTATTGCCGCTATTTAAAGGGGCTCTAGGGTAAATTACAGGCAAAAAAAAGCCCAGCAGAGCTGGGCTTTTTTGAGTTGATTACGATTTAAGCAATTAAACCAATTTTTCCAACTCAGGAACCGCGTCAAACAAGTCAGCCACTAAACCGTAGTCAGCAACTTGGAAGATCGGCGCTTCTTCGTCTTTGTTGATCGCAACGATCACTTTAGACTCTTTCATACCAGCCAAGTGCTGAATCGCACCTGAGATACCAACAGCGATATACAAAGAAGGTGCAACGATTTTACCCGTTTGGCCAACTTGCATGTCGTTTGGTACAAAGCCAGCATCAACAGCTGCGCGAGATGCACCCACTGCAGCGCCGATTTTATCAGCAACTTTGTAAAGGATTTCAAAGTTCTCGCCGTTACCCATGCCACGACCACCAGAGATAACGATCTCAGCAGCAGTAAGGTCAGGACGGTCAGACTTTGCCAATTCTTCACTAACGAAAGCAGAAGTAGCAGAAGTTTTATCTGTTGCATTTGCTTCGATAGCAGCAGAACCGCCTTCAGCGGGTGCAGCGTCAAAACCAGTACCACGAACTGTGATTACTTTGATGCTATCAGAGCTTTGAACAGTCGCGATTGCGTTACCCGCATAGATTGGACGTACAAACGTATCAGCGCTTTCAACAGCAACGATGTCAGAAATCATGTTCACATCAAGCAATGCAGCTGTGCGAGGCATGAAATCTTTACCGGTTGTTGTAGCAGCAGATAAAATGTGGCTATAGCCAGCACCCAATTCAGCAACTAGGTCGCCCATAGCTTCAGCAATCTGGTATTTGTAAGCGGCGCTGTCAGCAACAACAACCTTACTAATACCATCAATTTTTGCAGCAGCATCAGCAACTGCAGCGCAAGCTTCACCAGCAACTAAAATTTCGATGTCGCCACCGATTTCTTTAGCCGCAGCAACAACGTTTAACGTTGCTGCATTTAAAGCAGTATTATCATGTTCAGCGATTACTAAAATAGTCATTACAATACCTTCGCTTCGTTTTTCAGTTTCTCAACAAGCTCAGCAACGCTAGCAACCTTAATACCAGCAGAACGCTCTGCGGGAGGAGTTACTTTAAGTACTGTTTGAGTGCTCTTAACTTCAACGCCAAGATCAGCAGGAGAAACAACTTCAAGAGGCTTACGCTTAGCTTTCATGATGTTTGGAAGAGAAGCATAGCGAGGCTCGTTCAAACGTAGATCAGTCGTTACGATTGCAGGCAAGCTTAAGCCAACAGTACGTAGACCAGCATCTACTTCACGAGTTACGTTAACTTTATCGCCTTCAACAACAACTTCAGAAGCAAATGTGCCCTGAGCCATACCAGTCAATGCACCAAGCATCTGACCAGTTTGGTTGTTATCACTATCGATAGACTGCTTACCAAGAATAACCAATTGTGGCTCTTCTTTATCAACAACAGCTTTTAATAATTTAGCCACAGTAAGAGATTCTAATTTCTCTTCGGTTTCAATTAAGATACCGCGATCTGCGCCCAGTGCTAAAGAGGTACGAATCTGCTCTTGAGCAACTTTAGGACCGATAGATACAACTACGATCTCAGTAACTACGCCCTTTTCTTTTAAACGAACCGCTTCTTCAACAGCGATTTCACAGAAAGGGTTCATAGCCATTTTG
>Ga0209396_1004889_pt1 | contig 12872 bp, 5 predicted proteins | sample GOMGulsemesocosm_6_FD_184638 | JGI IMG/M metagenome (GOLD analysis project Ga0209396, IMG submission 184638) | Methane-oxidizing microbial communities from mesocosms in the Gulf of Mexico - GOM8C Gulf of Mexico (SPAdes) (version 2) | ecosystem: Environmental > Aquatic > Marine > Cold seeps...
CAAACTTACCAGAAGTAACAGAAATTCGTTCTATTTCTCGTTTCGGACTATCTGTAGTAACAATCGTTTTTAGTGACGATATAGATACGTATTTACCTAGACAGTTGGTATCAGAAAAATTAACTGAAATAAAAGCGAACATTCCGGAAGGATTTGGGACACCGTTTATGGGGCCCATATCTACGGGGCTAGGAGAAATTTATCAATATACTTTAGAGGTGACGCCGGAGTTTAAAAACAAATACGATGCTACCGAACTACGAACTATTCAAGATTGGATTATCCGTCGACAAATGGCAATGGTTCCTGGGGTAGTAGAGGTAAATGCTTTTGGTGGAAATGCTAAACAATATGAAGTTAGTATTGATCCGAATGAATTAAATGCAATAGGATTAACTATTAACGATGTTTATGAAGCTTTAGAAAATAACAACCAAAATACTGGTGGAGCGTATATTGAGAAAAACCATCAAGCAAATTTTATCCGTGGAGAAGGCTTAGCCCGTAGCTTAGATGATATTAATAATATCGTAGTTGACAATAAAGGAGGTATTCCAATTACGGTTAAAGATATTGGTACTGTTCAGTTTGGTTCGGCAACCCGTTATGGGGCGTTAACCAAAAATGGAGAAGGAGAAGCCGTTGGGGGAATGATTTTAATGCTGAAAGGAGCTAGTACCGATGAAGTGATTAAAAATGTTACCAATAGAGTTGCTGAAATTCAAAAGTCACTACCAGAAGGAGTTGCCATAAAACCATTTTTGGACAGAAGTAAATTAATAGCCAATACTACATCAACTGTTAAAACAAACTTAGTAGAAGGAGCTTTAATAGTCATTTTTATTTTAGTATTTTTCTTAGGGAATTGGCGAGGCGGATTAATCGTAGCGTCTACAATACCATTGTCTTTATTATTCGCTTTTATATTAATGAATGCTTTTGATGTTTGGGCTAACTTGATGAGTTTAGGAGCAATTGACTTCGGAATTATAGTTGATGGATCCGTAATTATAGTAGAAAGTACGGTATTCATGATTTATCAACGTATGAAAAAATCTGGAAGCGTTACTGCAACCGATAGAGATCAAATTACTTACAAAGCATCTTCCAAAATGATGAATACTGCTTTTTTCGGGCAATTTATCATCTTGATTGTTTTCTTGCCAATTTTAGCTTTAGAAGGTGTTGAAGGGAAAATGTTTATTCCTATGGCATTGACGTTTAGCTTTGCTATGATAGGAGCAATGGTGTTATGTTTAACCTATGTACCTATGGTTACTTCTGTGTTTTTAAAAGCACCTAAGGATGTTACTAAAAAATATTGGGGAGATAAGGTGGTCAATTGGTTAGAAGATAAATATGAAAATATTTTAGTAAAGGCGCTAACAAAAGGTAGAATAATTGTTTTATCTTCAATTGCATTGCTTGCTATATCAGTATTTGTGTTTTCAAAAATGGGAGGAGAATTTATCCCTCAGTTGGATGAAGGAGATTTGGCTTTTCATGCTATTTTAAAACCAGGAAGTTCTTTGTCAGAATCTATTGCTACAACTACTAAAATTGAAAAAATTGTAAAAGATGATTTTCCAGAAGTAATAGATATTATTAGTAGAATAGGAGTTGCTGATGTCCCTACAGATCCAATGCCAATGGATATTGCAGATGTATTTGTAATTCTTAAGCCTGAAAGTGAATGGACGCGAGGGATTTCAAAAGATGAATTGATATCATCCATGAAAGCAGCTGTAGAGCAAGTTCCAGGAGTTAATTTTGAATTCACACAACCTATAGAAATGCGTTTTAATGAATTGATTACTGGGGTTCGTGAGGATATTGCTGTAAAATTATATGGTGATGATTTAACCGTATTAGCAGAAAAAGCAGAGGAAATAGGGAGAATCGTTGCTACGGTAGATGGAGTTGCAGATATGAAAGTTGAAGCTATTTCTGGTCAACCACAAATCACTATTAATTACGACAGAAATAAGCTAGCTCAATACGGATTACAGATTAATGAATTGAACAAATTGATAGAAACAGCTTTCGCTGGAGGAGTTGCAGGAACTATTTTTGAAGGAGAAAAGCGTTTTGATTTGGTAGTACGTCTTAAAGAAGAGCTACGACAAGATTTAAGCAACGTTAAAAACTTGTTTGTAACATTACCTAGTGGAACACAAATTCCGTTAAAAGAAGTGGCAAATATTAGTTACAAACCGGGTCCCATGCAAATTAGTAGAGATAACACCAATCGTAGAACCTATGTAGGGATAAATGTTCGTGGCCGTGATATAAAATCTTTAGTAGAAGAAATTCAACAAAAAATTGAAGCTCAGGTGACATTACCATTGGGATATTATGTTCGTTATGGTGGTGCTTTTGAAAACTTAGAGCGTGCAACCGGGAAATTAAAAACGGTAGTTCCATTAGCCTTAGGATTGATTTTCGTGCTAATTTTCATGGCTTTAAAATCATTTAAGCAAACTATCATGATTTATATGGCAATTCCGTTAGCGACTATTGGTGGAGTATTTTCATTAATACTTCGTGACATGCCTTTTAGTATTTCAGCAGGTGTTGGGTTTATTGTACTATTTGGTGTTGCGGTTTTAAACGGGCTCGTATTAATCAGTGGATTTAATGAATTGAAAGAAGAAGGAGTTATTGATATAAATGAACGAATAAAACAAGGAACACGAAGACGTATTCGTCCGATTCTATTAACTGCATTAACGGATATGTTAGGGTTCTTGCCAATGGCATTATCTACTTCATCGGGTGCGGAAGTGCAACAACCATTGGCAACAGTCGTTATTGGAGGGTTGCTAACATCAACTTTGTTAACCTTATTTGTTATTCCGGTTTTATATAGATGGATGGAACATATGGAAGAAAAAAAGATGGAATTTAAAATGCCCAAAAAAGTAATAGCAACAGTCGTGTTGCTGTTCGGATTAGGGTTAGCTCAAGCACAACAAACAGTAACCATGAATGAAGCAGTGGCTATGGCTTTAGAAAAATATCCATCTGTTGAAGCAGCAAATCTTACTATAGCGAAAGAAAAAGCTTTAAAAGGGACTGTTTGGGATTTTGGTAACACTCAATTATTCACAGCGGCCGAGGAAATCGGGAATAATAATACACCTGATTATACCACTTTTGGGATTGGACAAACTGGAATAGATGTCTTTGGTGTAGCTCCAAAAAGTAAATTGGTGAATGCCAGAGTTAGTAGTGCTGAATCGCAACTAGAACTTACAAATTTACAATTAAAGCAAAAGGTTAAGCTGTTGTGGGTAAAAGCTTATGTTTCAGAGCGGTTACATGAGTCTTATATGGAGGTAGACTCTGTGTATTCTGGATTAAATAAAGCACTTGAGTTACGTTTTGAAACGGAGTTAATATCTAAATTAGAACATAGTCTTATGGCTAATGAAGGGAGTTTAATTCAGTTAAAAAAAGACCAAGCAAATACCAATTCTAAAATTGCATTACAGGAGTTGAACAGCTGGATGTTATCTGATGTATTACTTGATCTTGCTGATACGGATTTAGCAAGTTTTAACACAACGTCCCTAACTACGGAGTTAAAATTGAGTAATCATCCTTTACAATCGTATTGGAATAATAAACTTACTGAAGCTACAGCAGAGAAGAAAGTTGCTAACGCTCAGTTTTTACCAAAGATATATGGGCAATATGGCTTTCAGAAAATAGGTGGTCAGTCAGGGTTTAGTAGTTATCAAGTAGGAGTGCAAATCCCTTTGATATTTATGAAAACGAGAGCGAAAGCAAAAGCTGCTAAAATCAACGAACAAGTAATAGCTAAAGAAAACAGAGTAAAAGAAGTTCAGTTAAACAGTAATTATATTAATTTATTGAATGCCTTTAACCAGTCTCAAAGTAATTGGAATTATTACAAGGACAAAGCTTTGCCTTTAGCTATAGAGCAACGTAATGGAGCTGTGTTGATGTACAAAGAAGGGGCAATGGATTATCTTTCGTTTTTACAAAACATGAAGTCAGCCATTGAGTTAGAAGCCAAAACATGGCAAGTTTTAGAAGAATATATGTCACACAAAATACAATTAGAGTATTTTTTAAATACCAAATAAATAATATTAAAGATGAAAAAAGGAACTATATATTTTACAAGCGTAATAATTGTTTTATCACTACTAAGTAGTTGTAAACAAGGTAGTCATGAAGGTCATAATCATGATGAAGAAGGAAATCACATTGAAAAACCAGCTGTAGATAACCAACATAACGAAAGTGATGGGCATGATCACGAATTAGTAAAAAAAGATGAACATGATGAGCATGGGCATGATGAAGAGGTGAAGTTAACCCAAAAGCAGATTGATATCCTTGATATTAAAATAGGAACGCTGAGGGAACAAAATATGGGTGGCTATATTGAAGTGAATGGTAAATTGGGAGTACCTCCACAAAATGAAGCTGTAGTAACCAGTATTTTGGGAGCAAATATTAATAAAATTAAAGCTATAGAAGGTGATAAAGTTAAAAAAGGGCAAGTTTTAGCTTATATCAGTCACCCGTCTATAATCACCATGCAAACAGATTATTTACAGACCTATAACAAGCTTACTTTCTTGGAGCAAGATTACAATCGCCAAAAGAAATTATATGAAGCTAATGTAGGTTCTGGTCGTGATTATCAACTAGTACAATCGGCATATTCAAGTGCAAAAGGCTTGGCTAAAGGATTAGAAAGTCAGTTGTCCTTATTAGGTATTTCTGCTAAGAGTGTACGTAATGGTACTATTTCTCAAGTAGCACCTGTTCGAAGTCCAATAAATGGTTTTATTGAAAAAGTTGAAATTAAATCAGGACAGTATGTGCAACCACAAACTCCTTTATTTGAAGTGGTTAATACAGATCATATTCATGCCGATTTAATGGTGTTTGAAAAGGATATCAGCAAAGTAGAAAATGGGCAAACGGTACAATTTACCATCGAATCTATAGGTAGTAAAGAATTAACTGCTAAAATTTACTCCGTAGGAAAGTCGTTTGAAGAAGGGCCAAAAGCATTACATGTGCATGCAGAAATAGAGAATAAGGATAAGAATCTCATTCCTGGAATGTATGTAAATGCACGTATTATAACTAAGAATACATTAGTACAAGCCCTCCCGGAAGACGCTATATTTCAGGAAGGTGAACAGTACTTTGTATTTACTGCTGAGAAAGAAGCCGATGGATCTTGGGGATTTGCTCCTAAAGAAGTATTGGTAAAAAACACGAGTAATGGTTTTACAGCATTCGATTTTGTAGCGCCAATAGAAAAAGGAGCTTTAGTTGCTCAAAGTGGTGCTTATTATTTAATGGCGGAATTGAAAAAGAGTGAGGCAGAACATACACATTAAACTTTTTTAGAAAAGGAAAGCTTCATCTCTTTAATTCTTAAATTTAAAGTGGTGAAGCTTTCTTATTTCGTATCTTTTCCATAAAACTAGTTTGACAAGAAGATAGAAATATGTCAGAAAAACATTCAGATAAAGCTGGTCACAACCATAAGCATGGAGGTGTTTTTGGTGAAAAAACCGAACTCTATTTTGCTATTTTAAGTGGTGTTTTCTTTTTTTTAGGATTAACTATAAAAAAAGGTACAAATCTTCCAGATTACTATTCATTAATCAGTTTTATTATCGTTTTTATTTTTGGGGGCTGGTTTACGACATTAGAAGCCATTGATAAAATCAAAAAAGGAAAGTTTGAAATTGATTTTTTAATGCTTGCTGCAGCTGCTGGCGCTGCATATATTGGCAGGTGGGAAGAAGGTGCGTTATTGTTATTTCTATTCAGTTTAGGGCATGCCTTGGAAAGTTACGCCATGAATAAGGCTAAAAAATCTATTGAAGCTTTGGGGGAATTGTCGCCAAAAAATGCTTTGGTAAAAAGAGAAGATTCAGTTCTTGAAATTCCAATTGAAGACTTACAACTAAAAGACATTATTGTTATAAGACCCAATACTAAAATTGCAGCTGATGGTGTCATAATTAAAGGAAACAGTAGTGTTAATCAAGCGTCCATTACAGGTGAGAGTATGCCTGTAGATAAAGCGGCGATTGTTGATTTTACTAAGCTTCCGTCATTTAATGATATAGACAAAAGCAATGTTGTTTTTACAGGAACTATTAATGGAGATAATGCTTTGGAAGTTCAAGTATTAAAAATAAGTAAAGACAGTACTGTATCTCGTTTGATAAAAATGGTGAGTGAAGCGGAAACTCAAAAATCACCCACACAACTACGAACCAAGAAGTTCGAAAAATGGTTTGTACCAACAGTAATTGTGTTAGTAATCTCTTTATGTTTTGCTTTTTTAGTGATAGAAGAAACTTTCAATGAAAGTTTATACCGTGCCATTACAGTATTAGTGGCTGCAAGCCCTTGTGCGTTGGCAATTTCTACACCAAGTGCAGTTTTGAGTGGGTATTGCTCGAGCGGCAAATGGAGGTGTGCTCATAAAAGGAGGAAGAGCCTTGGAGGATTTAGGTAGTTTAACTACCATTGCATTTGATAAAACAGGAACGCTTACTGAAGGGAAGCCGAAACTAACTAATGTCATACCAGTAAACGGGTTTGATAAAACAAAATTCTTAAACCTAGTATTAGAAGTTGAAACGCTGAGTAATCATCCTTTAGCAAAAGCGATTGCTAATGATATTAAGTCACAATTTTCGTTGAAAGTAAAAAATGAAGCAGCTGAAATTAAAGCAATTCAAGGAAAAGGAATTTCAGCGCAATACAATGGAAGAGAAGTGTTTATTGGTAATGAAATATTAATGATTGATCATCGTATTACTATTTCGGATAAAATTAAAACTCAAATGAATGAGTTGCTAACTAGTGGTCATACAGTTATGTTAGTGGCTTATAAAAATGAGTTGGTAGGTTTAATTAGTGTAATGGATGTACCAAGAGAAAGTGCTAAAAGCACGCTTAAAATCCTGAAAAGCATTGGTATAAAAAAAATGATTATGCTTACTGGAGATTATCAAAATGTCGGTGATTCAATAGCAAAACAGATTGGTTTAACTGAAGCTAAAGGGGATCTGTTACCAGAAGATAAAGTAGCTGCAATTCTAGAATTAAAAAAGCGATACACTAAAATTGCAATGGTAGGTGATGGTGTAAATGATGCGCCTGCAATGGCAAATAGTACTGTAGGTATTGCTATGGGAGCTGCAGGAAGTGATGTAGCACTCGAAACTGCGGATGTAGCTTTAATGTCTGATAAAATTGAAAACTTACCTTTTGTAATCGGATTGAGTAGAAAATCGAAGATGATAATTAAACAAAATCTTTGGATAAGTTTGGGGATTGTAGCGGTATTAATTCCCGCAACTATTTTAGGTTATGCAACGATTGGTCCAGCTGTTATTATCCATGAAGGCTCAACATTATTAGTTGTTTTAAATGCGCTGCGTTTACTACGCTACAAGAATAAGGTCATTTAAAAGTTGAGTTTTTATAGTATAGACAAAAACTATAATACAGTGTTATTGTGTTTTATATCAGGTTGTTACGTAGTTTGTTTAAAGTCTTGCTTTAGGCTAGGGAATAGTATTTTAATACTCACACGAATTGGTTTTAGTATTCCATGAATTAAATTAAAGCGTGATAAAGTCGCTATTAAATATAGCATAATGTACCCATATGAAAATATAGATTTTAGAAAGAAACTATTGGCTTCTTGTTCATTCCAAGCAAAAGCAACGTATAAGTAACTACTCATAAATATAGATAACAAGCAAATAATTAAGTATATTTTAATTTTATCATTATCAATACGAATACCCTTATTGTAATAATTAGAGCTGTTAATGGTATTGTTTTTCATGATAAACCATATATGAACTGTAGCTAGAAAGAATAAAGTAGTAAGCCCTTCAAAATTAGATACCGTTTTGTTTATCAACCAAAAATCATAAAAACCATGCGATAACATTGCTAACAGGTAAAAGCCTATAAATATTAGTACTGGAGGTAATTTTATTTTATTAAATTTAATTAAAAACAATCCATAGCCAATCACTGAACTAAAAGTCATATGAGCCACAGTAGCGTATAAAGCACGAGCATTAATAATAGCTAGTCCATAATTATTTAAATACATGGCATTCTCTACAAAAGCAAATCCTAAAGCAGATGCTGAGGCGTAAAATATATAATCATACGGTTCATTAATAGCTTTAGTAAATTTTAATAGAATCAAAAAAGGAATGAACTTGATAGTCTCTTCGATAAACCCGATACCAAATACGCTGTAAATAAAGCTATAGGCTGGTAATTCAGAATCAGTAAAACCTAATTGATGTATGACACTGTATGGTATTTCAGAAAAACAAGTAACAACAATTGAAAGCAATAGAATGAGTATGATGTACCTTTTTTTCTCTTTTTCGAAAACATCTAATTTAATGATGTATAAAAGCCAAATTAAGCTAATACAGAAAGAGACACCAATAGAAAAGAACAGTTTGTGTTCTTGCAACTGATTGTCCGATAGATGGAATATATCTTCAATAGCTGTAGTATTAATAACCAATAGCGGAATACCAATTAAAACAACTATCAACAACAACGATTTAAAGCGTTTTAAGTTGAAGAAACTAATTTTATTAGCACTGACTGAAAAATCTGCGAACTGCTGTAATATCCACTTAAAAATGAGTATCACACCAATAACATCTAACAATAAAAAGATTACGTTTTGTTGCATCTTGTAAAAATAAGATAATTACCATGGCTACCAATTAAATTTCAATCCCTTGGAAAGTCTTTTATAATAAGCTGCTTTTTTTGTTCGATATACTTATTTAATAAGGTAGGATAGTTGGTAAATATATATTTATCAAACACTTTTATTTAGCTTATCTTCGTGAAACTAACAAATCAATCTAACCACACAATGAAAAAAATAGTAGTCTTAATCGTTATTTTAATCTCTACGGCTGCCTTGGCACAAAGCCCATTATGGATGAGGTATCCAAGCATTTCTCCAAATGGTAATACACTTGCCTTTAATTACAAGGGAGATATTTATTTAGTAGCTACTAAAGGAGGAGAAGCCAGAGCTATAACAACACATAAAGATCATGATTTCATGCCTATATGGTCTAAAGATGGTACTAAAATTGCTTTTGCATCTAACAGATATGGTAATTTTGATGTGTTTGAAATGCCATCTAATGGAGGAATTGCTAAAAGACTAACCTTTCATTCTTCTAGTGATTATCCACATTCTTTTGATAAAAAGGGAAATATTTTATTTAGCTCTAGTAGACTAGATACTCATACTAATAGTCAATATCCGTCGCGTGTTTTACCTGAATTATATTCGGTAAATGAGTCAGGTAATTTGAATCAAATTTTAACTACTCCTGCGCAAGATGCAGTTTGGAATAAGGATAACTCGAAGCTTATTTATCATGATAGGAAGGGATATGAAAATGAATGGAGAAAGCACCATACATCTTCTGTAGCCAGAGATATTTGGATGTATGATTCAGCTACTAAAAATCATACGCAGTTAACTACTTTTAATGGAGAAGACAGAAACCCAGTTTGGAGTAAAGATGAGCAATCGTTTTATTATTTATCTGAAAAATCTGGAACTTTTAATGTTTGGAAACAAGACATTAACACTAATAATAAGACTCAAATAACACATTTTGATAAGCACCCAGTACGTTTTTTATCCATTTCTAATTCTGGGTTGTTATCTTTTGGTTTTGATGGGGAACTGTATACTATGCAAGAAGGAGCTCAAGCAGCTAAAGTAAGCATCCATATTAACAATGATGATAATTATAACACAACTGAATTAATTGATGTAAAAGGACAAGTTTCTGAAGTGGTTTATTCTCCTAATGGTAAGGAGATTGCATTTGTTGCTAGAGGAGAAGTGTTTGTTTCTGCCTTGGATTATAGCAAATCAAAACGTATTACGAATACTTCTGAAGAGGAAAGAGACATTAGTTTTAGTCCTGATGGAAAATCAATTTTATTTGCTGGTGAACGTGGAGAAAGCTGGAATATTTACCAGGTTTCATTGGATAGGAAAGAAGAAAAGCTCTTTTATAGTTCAACTGTTTTGAAAGAAGAGACACTTGTTAAAACGGATAAAGAAACTTTTCAACCACATTATTCTCCTGATGGAAAAGAAATTGCTTATTTAGAAGAACGTGTTGTTTTAAAAGTGATGAATATTGCTTCTAAAAATACAAGAACCTTATTGGAAAAGAAATACAATTATTCTTATTCTGACGGAGATCAATCTTATGAATGGTCACCAGATAGCAAATGGTTATTGGTAAGTTATTTACCCTTTGACAGATGGAATGATGATATTGGTTTAATAGCTGCTGATGGAACTAAAATAATCAACTTAACAGAATCGGGTTATGGGTGTTATAACGCAAAATGGGCTATGGGTGGTGAAGCCATTGTTTGGTCATCAGGTCGTAACGGGATGCGTACTCACGGTAGTTGGGGGAATCAATCCGATAGTTATGCGATGTTTTTAACACAGAAAGCATTTGATAAATTTAACCTAACGGAAGCAGAACTAAAAGAATTTAAAGAAGCTGAAAAAGAGGATAAAAAAGATAGCCAGGATGAGGATTCTAAAGATAAAAAGAAGAATAAAGACGCTGATAAAGATAAAAAGGATGAAACTGTAGAGCCGCTTGTTTTTGATTTGGAAAATAGTAAGGATAGAGTTAGAAGACTAACCATCCATTCATCAAGTTTAAGTGATGCTTTATTAACGAAAGACGGATCAAAATTATATTACTTAACAAAAGTAGAAAAGGGTTTTGACCTTTGGGTAAGAGATTTTAAGAAAAATGAAACGAAGTTGCTATCTAAATTAGGAACAGGAAACGGATACTTACAATTTGACAAGGAGGAAAAAAACATCATTGTACTATCTAGAAAGAAAATTCAGAAAGTAAACTTAGATAATGGTAAAGCTAAACCGGTAAACTACTCAGCTAGAATGGAGTGGAATCAACAAAAAGAATTTGAGTTTATTTTCAACCACGCTTGGAGGCAAACACTTAAAAAGTTTTATGTGGCAGACATGCATGGGGTAGATTGGAGCTTTTATAAGCAAGAATATGCTAAGTTTTTACCTTATATTAATAATGGAAATGACTTCGCTGAAATGTTAAGTGAATTATTAGGGGAGTTGAACGCTTCTCATACTGGATCAGGATATCGTTTTAATAAAAAAGGAGGAGACCAAACAGCTTCTTTAGCCTTTTATCCTGATTATAGTTATAAAGGTGTTGGTGTAAAGGTTTCAGAAGTTATTCAAAAGAGCCCGTTATTAATCAATGATTCTAAAGCTAGCGCAGGGATGATTATTAAAGCAATTAACGGAAATGAAGTTAAAAACCTATCTAGTTATTATGCTTTAATGAAGAATTTGGTAGGTGAAAACGTATTGTTAACCTATCTATCTGAAAATGGTAAAGAAATTAAACAGGTATTTAAACCTATTTCTCAAAGAAAATTGTCCAATTTAAAATATGAGCGATTTGTAAAAAATAACGCTGCAATGGTAGACAAACTATCGGGTGGTAAAATTGGTTATGTTCATGTTAGAGGAATGAATGATGAAAGTTTCAGAAAGGTATATTCTCAAGCACTAGGAAAATATGCCGATAGAGATGCATTATTAGTTGATACACGGTTTAATGGTGGGGGATGGTTGCATGATGATTTAGCAACTTTCTTAAACGGGAAGTTATATGCTTCATTTGTACCAAGAGGTCAAAAAATAGGAAATGAACCTTTAGAAAAATGGTATAGAGATTCTGCAGTGTTAATTGGTGAAGGAAATTATTCTGATGCGCACGGATTCCCTTTTGCTTATAGGGCTTTAAATATAGGAAAGACAATTGGTATGCCTGTTCCAGGAACTATGACAGCAGTTTGGTGGGAAACACAAATAAATAATAATATTTATTTTGGTATACCACAAGTAGGAGTAATGGGAACCGATAATAAATTACAAGAGAACAATCAGTTTGAACCTGACGTTAAAGTAAAAAATGACTATAAATCTGTTTCAGAAGGAAAAGACAAACAAATAGAAGCGGCTGTGAAGTTGTTATTGAAAAAATAAGCAGTAAAAAGACAACCAATTTTAAAAAAGCCTCAAGTATTTACTTAAGGTTTTTTTTGTATACAATTTGAATTATATATACCAATTTAATTGTTGAAATACGATGTTCCAATTGTTAGGAAAATCGGTTGTAATCAATAGTTTTTTATCTGTAAACGGGTGAATGAATTCTAGTTGTTTGGCGTGTAAAAACAAATTTGAACAACCAAACTCAGTTTCAAACATCCTGTTGTGAAATCGGTCACCGTATTTTGGATCGCCTATTAATGGGTGTGAAATTTTATTTAAATGTATTCGTAATTGATGTAAACGTCCAGTTTTTGGCGTTAATTCTACCAAACTATATCTTGACATTGCATATGGATGCACAGGAATATCTAATTCAGCAGTTTTAAGTTGTTTAAAGTAGGTGAGTGCCTCTTTATGTACATTAGCATCTCTCCCTTTAACAGGAGTATCTATTTTACCTGATTCGGGAATATGACCACGAACTATTCCAAAATATTTTTTTTGAATTTGATTGGTTACAAAGAGTTTTTGAAAAGGCGCAACAAATTCCTTCTTCTTGGCAAATAATATAATACCTGACGTTTTCCGGTCCAAACGATGAATAGGATAGAAGGGAAGCTGATATTCATCAAATAATAGCTGTACCAATGATTTCTCTTCTATTTGGTTTCTAGCCATACTAGAATGATGTACCAAA
>Ga0209396_1004891_pt1 | contig 12870 bp, 17 predicted proteins | sample GOMGulsemesocosm_6_FD_184638 | JGI IMG/M metagenome (GOLD analysis project Ga0209396, IMG submission 184638) | Methane-oxidizing microbial communities from mesocosms in the Gulf of Mexico - GOM8C Gulf of Mexico (SPAdes) (version 2) | ecosystem: Environmental > Aquatic > Marine > Cold seeps...
TTGATTTTATATGGGGGATGATGTATAAGTAAGCCGCCGAGTCTTTGCTCATGCGAATAGCTATCGTGCATAGTCAAGAAATAAGACATGCGATTGCTTTTATCCCGCGCATTTCAACTCTCGCCATAATTATAACCCCAAGGAGACCTATGTTAGACCCAGTGTTTTATCAATTCTCAACAAGTACTACCCTTATTCTCTTAATTGGCTTTTACGGCCTTACCTTTCTTTTCTCAACCTTAGCTTCAAAAAAATCGAGCAGTGTCGATGGCTACATGGTCGCCAATGGCGCAGTAGGGTTTGGCATTGCAGCAGCAAGTATGACCGCCACCTGGATTTGGGCAGCGTCTTTTTACGGCGCGGCAAGTTCAGGCTACCAATATGGTTTATCCGGCGCTATGCATTACGGGTTCTGGGGAGCCTTGATGATATTATTTATCTATCCCTACGGACAACGCTTCCGTGAACTAGCCCCTAGAGCACGCACCTTAGCTGAAATTATGCAAGCAAGGCACGGTTCGTCAAGTCAACTTATCTTAGCCGTTTCAAACTTAGTGGGCAGCGTTATTAGCCTAATGGTTAACTTCACCGCTGCGGGCGCATTGGTATCGGTGTTAACACCATTGTCTTTCGAAGTCGGCGTATTAATAGCCGGTATTGGCGTTTTATCTTATACTTTATGGTCAGGTTTCAGAGCTTCAATTTTAACCGATTTCGCACAAGTTGTGGCTATGATGCTTGTCGCTATTGTATTAATCCCTTGGATTTATTTCAACATGGGTGGTTCAGAAGCACTTTCACAAGGCTTCAATATCATCACAGCTGAACAAGCAGACTTTTTCTCGACTAAAGCAATTTTAGAACAAGGCGCACCATTCTTTGTCGCAGTTCTTGCCTACGGTATTGGTAATCAAACCATTGCCCAGCGCCTTTTTGCGGTACGTAAAGATCTCATTAAATCGTCATTTATTACTGCAACGCTAGGTTACGGCTCAATCGTTATCGGTTTAGGAATGCTCGGTATGATGGCACTGTTTATGGGAATGACCCCTCATGAAGGTGACCTGAACAACCTTATTCCACAAGTTGCGTCCGCTTACCTGCCACCTATTGCTATCGGCATGCTCTTTATCTTAGTTATTGGCTCTTTGTCATCAACGGCCGACTCAGATCTATCTGCGCTTTCTGCCATTGTCATGACTGATATCTACGCTAAAAACTTAGCCAAAGGTAAAATCGACAATAAAAAGATGCTGCTATTAGGTCGTATAACCATGATTGTTGCAACAGCCCTTGGTTTAATCCTCGCTAGTTTCTCACTCGACATCCTCGTCATGCTGGTATTTGTTGGTGCATTATGGGGCACGCTTGTTTTCCCTGTTATCGCTAGCTGTTATTGGGACAGAGTGACCAACCGCGCTTTCTTAAGTGCTGTACTTGGTGGTTTAATTCTATTTTGCTTGGTTCGTTTTGAATGGATCGCACTGATCGGCGTTTGGGCTTCTAGCCTAGAATTAATCGCTGCTGTCGGTGGTGGTACTGTGATTGGCTTAATGTTCTTTGGCTTTACAAACCGTAACGTTGCGCTTATCGCTGGTTCAATCGTTGGTGTGTTATGCGCCTTCTATTTCCACGACTTCTTACGTGACTACACTGTGTTGCTTGGTTCTCTGGTTGCTTACGGTGCAAGTACGATGATCTGTACTGCGATTAGTCTAGCCAGCAACGAACGCTTTGACTTTGCGCTGATCCATGAGCGCATTCAGCATTTTGATGATTAACCACTACTTGATAATTAACAGTTAGGAGCACAACATTATGTTATCTCTCTATATTTTAATATGGCCAGTAATTTCAGCGGCAGTGCTGTTTGTCATCGTCAGAGCTTTTTTTAAAGACATGGCAGAAGCCAAGCGCGAAGAGCGTGATATAGTTTAAATAAGAACATGCAAAAAACTCACACTACTCAATGACTAAAAACACTGAGTAGTGTGTTGCAAAAACGCCCAGGTGAATACAGTATCCACATCGGCGTTTTTTATTCTGGTGCAGCACGACGGATTTCAGCATCAGAACCATCGAGATCACGGACTTCATTAGATGTTAACCGACCAACGGTATACAGTTTATCTTTCATGCTTGGTTATAAATTTAATTGGCGGCATATCCAAGTTTTGATACATCATTCACCCATTTTAATCTGGATTCTTTCGTAGAGCTTATAATCGGGCCAATCATTTTACTTTTGACTGAGTTAAAACCAACGAATTTGAGCGTTGTGGTTTTTAACTGTTTGATGGCCGGAGCCCCTTGAATCAGATAGTAATACCATGGAGGAGTATCCATCGTCATTACAATTCGAGCGGTTTTCCCTTGCAGTAACTTTTTGGGATGCAATTTACCTTTTTCATATTGGAATGCAAAATCCGGTAAAAATGTTCGATCAATTAATCCTTTTAATTTTGCAGGTAACGCGCCCCACCAAATGGGGGTAAAAATAACCAGATGTTCACACCACACAAGAGAAGCCTGAAATGATTTTAGCGAATCCTCCATAGCGTGTTCCTCTGCATACCCAGCCGAAAGCTCTAAATTAAATTCCATATCTGATATTTTTAGCAGTTGGACTTCATTCTTTTTTTCAGCTGCATTTGCATACGCCTCAGCTAAATAACTTACAAAGCTATCTTCTTTAGGGTTTGCCGCCAGAACCAATATTCGTTTACTCATCTCATTCTCCAAAATTGACTATTTGAGATGCAGTCTACTGTCTCCCCATTAGGGGAGAGTCAAGTGTTGTTCTGGGTGAGTATCTGGTGATAACATTTATCAAGGTTATCAATTTGCGTCTTGATATCACCAATTTTATTAACTAATTGTTGTCTTATTTCAGCCAAAAATATTTTTATATTTGCCCAATCAACCTTGCCATTGCTGTAAGTAATAACACCTTTAAGCTGAGACAAGGTTACTCCTAACGCCTTTGCTTCTTTAATTAATATAAGCAGTTCTATATCAGTGTCATGATATACCCTGTATCGGCCTATTCTTTCAGGTCGTCTGATCAATCCTTTTTCCTCATAGAATCGAATAGCCTTGATAGATAAGCCTGTTTTTTTTGAAGCTTCACCGATATACATATGCGACCAACTTATAATAACATCAAAATTTACGGACGAGGTGGAATGACGCTTTTGTGCATAGTACCAAACGTGACAGCACACAAAGTTTCACAATGCTGTCCTGTTAAGGCCGAGCACCTTCAATGCATGAAATTATTTTAGCAGCCATGATTTTTAGATCATCTGGATTTGCAAGTTCAAGCGCATGTCCTTTTATACTACTTGCATCAAATATTGAACCTGGCAACACGTGAAAATGAAAGTGAGGCACAGTTTGGCCTGCCTTTTCCCCATTATGTTGAAATACAGTAGAGCCACCGAACCCAACTGCTTTCTCAACCGCCGAACCAATTAATTTAACTGTGCGCATGCAAGCCATCGCAGCCTCATCGGTAAGATCATATATGGTCACCGCCGATTCCTTTGGAATTATCAATGTATGCCCTTCCATTTGCGGCATTATATCCATAAAAGCTAACGTATATTCGTCTTCGTAGACCTTTATACAGGGAAGTTCTTTCCTTAAAATTTTTGCGAAAATATTATTGTTGTCGTACTCAGTGAACATACCTACTCCTTGGTAAAAATAGCCAACTGTATTTTTATAAAAAACCTATGATTTAACTAACGTAAATCTAAAGACATACTTCTACAACCTAATTTATATCTCAATTCTCAAATTAGGCCATTGAGCCAACCAACCTTTTGACGCTACGCGATCACTGAAGATTCCCAAAGAACGCTTAGGATTATGCGTAACCTGTAGATTGAACAACGATTGAAAACCAAATGCACTAATGCACTCATAACTACCATCATCTAATTTTCGTATCGCTACCGCCGTCTCCTCTTCTGGCCAGTAACTCATAGCATCAATGATATTTAAGTATGGCTTATCACCATTTCTTTTATGCATAATCGCTTGATTACGCACCTCCCAGTTTAACTCCGGCATTAGCAGAGAAAGCTCAGACTCGATTATTTGATAACAATCAGGGTTGGAGTCAGTTTTATCAAAGTAAATCACATCAACATCATTCAATGGCGTTGAAACTGATTTTTGATGCAAATGATCCCAAACCAAATTTCGAACAAAACCAGCAGCTAAATAACAATGAGGTAAATTGAGTTGTTGAACACAATCCAGAGCCTTAACCCTTAATTCATCTTTCTCAATTAATGTGATAATTCTTTCCATTTCCACCCTGCATTATAACGGTTTTGCATAGGGGCGCGTAGTTTGCGCGTCCGATGCCAAAGCTTGTTAAGTGTGAATTACGTTTAAAACATCAAAATGCCACTACATTTCAGAAACTATTTTTGCCCCTGCAGCACATTTTTAATGCGATCAGACACTTCTTGTAAGTCACGGATTAATTCATCTTGATCCTCAATAAGTAAACTCCCTTCTACTTTAAGGGGCTTACCAGCGACAAAAACATAGTCAACATTACTTGGGCGACCATTAAAAACAATTTGAGCAGGCAAGTTAAATCGGGGTGCAAAATTGATATTATTCGGATTGATAATTAACAAGTCGGCTTGCTTACCTGAGGTTAAAGAGCCAATGCGATCTTCTAAGTCTAAGACCTCTGCACCACCTAGGGTAGCCATCCGTAAAACATCGTCCACAGCTGGGTAGATATCTGTCGTTAAATGTTTAGCCCGCTGTAGTCCGATAGCGGCTTTCATATTAGCAAAGGCATCACTGGTATCATTAGCGCCACCGTCCAAGCCAAGACCAATTTTCAAACCTGCCTTTTTAATCTCAGGCAAAGGCATAATTCCAGAGGCAAGTCGCATATTACTGACCGGATTGTGAGAAATACGCACATCATGTTTTGCTAACAGAGCAATTTCTTCTGGTGAAATATGTATAACATGGTTTGCTAATACTTTACCCTGAAAAGCCCCCACCTGCCCTAGAGCTTGAATCGGCTGATCTGCCACTTCTTTAATATTTTCCAGCAAATGTACATTGAGGTAACTATCCATCTCTTTTGCTAACTTAGTGGTGTCACCAAGCCAATCAATTGTCCATTTACTTGGGTGCGAGCAAACTTGAAAGGTAGCTAACGGATTCGGATCGATAATCTTGGTTTTAATGTCTTTCATTTCATCAAAGCTATCTTTTTTGCCACAATAAGAATAGATAAAACGTAATTGGGAGTCGATCAAGGCCTGAACATTACCGCGGGAAAATCCAGCAGTGAAACTATGAGAAGAATCGACAACCGTCGTTACACCAGTATTGATCAAGTCTGCTGTACTCAAGCGTACCGCAGTATAAGCATCGTGCTCACTGGGTTGTGGCGGTCCGTATAATGGGAAAACGCAGCTATTGAGCCAGCCGATAAGATCTTTATCAGCCCCACAGCCACGGATCATACTTTGCCAGAGATGATTATGGACATCAACAAAGCCAGGCATAACGATTTGTCCCTCTGCGTTGATGATGACAGCATCAGCGGCCTGTATGCCAGTACCAACTTTAACAATCTTATCGTTTTCCATTAGCACATCCGCATTGTCCAGAATGCCTAATGTGCCTTTGCCCAAGTCCGGGTCCATAGTAATGACCATTTCGGCATTTTGAATCAAAATTCGTGGAGCCTTAGCCAAGGTAACGGCAAGTGGCTCCTGTGCCAAAACGTGGGGGCTACTGAAAGCTAAACTTGCCACTATCAGCAACAAGAGGTTAGATTTTTTTATCTTAGATCGGACTTTTAAGTTCATATTCTTACTCATTTTTAATCGTTGTTGAATTTATTTACCCACAGATGCCATTTTTATTCCTGCAGAAATAAGCATCATTCCAGCTGAACGATTAATAAATTTAATCATCGCCGGTTTTATACCAACACGGATTGATTTGAACCCCAAATACCCATAAAGAGAGTAGCAAAAAAGGTCTAAAATAAGCGTAATCAAGCATAATATTGCTAACTGAGGCAGAATTGGATTTGATATATCAATAAACTGGGGGAGCAACGCCGAAAAATATAAAAGAGCCTTAGGGTTAGATAATTCTAAAACAAAACCTTTTAAAAACACTTTATATCCACTGCCTTGTTTCTTACTGGATGGATTAATACTCAAAGGCCCCGCATGACTGAAAATAGCAGTGAAACCAAGATATAGAAGATATGCAACGCCCACCCATTTTATTATGGAGAAAAGAGTATGCGAGGCAATTAAAAGCGCCGCGATCCCAGTTGCTGACAAAACAAAAAAAACAACGTTTGCTATCGCAATCCCCAAAATGACTAAAAAAGACCGCTTAAAGCCATTGGATGCAGATTCAGCTGTTACTGCAATTGCAGCAGGCCCAGGCGAAAGTACAACCACAAATGTAGTTGCGAGAAATAACATAAGTGTTTCAAATGGGATCATCCGTTCTTCCTTGATAGATGTAAATATAACGCCCGAATTTGGCGAGTTTTGGTTAACGCAGCAGAGTAAACAAACCTCCGTTCATACTATCCTATAGCATCAACGATTTAATTTTCTTTATGAACAATACCTTACCAATTTACGCCAGCAAGGTAAACGGTAAGTTCGCAAGAAAGTATTCCAACATCTCACCTATGAACGAGTAGCATAGTATGCGGCCACACGTGGATCTGCACTGATGCGTTTCTGATGCTCGACAAGGCTAGGAGCCACTCTCTGAACGATATCAGCAGGTACGTGATCAAGATGTCCCGCGCACAACGCACGAGTCTGAACGAAGACCTTTAGGTCAGCTACGGTCAGCTGATTGTCGGCGAAATACTTTCCGCCGCCGCGGGTCAGGAGCTCATCAAGCCCTCGCAGATAGATGGACAACCAACCATCGACGAGTTTTTCGCGAGCCAATTGTAACTCCTCTCCCTGCAATCCAAAAGTTTGAACGATGTAATGGCTGATATCCTCGAGGGCATCCAATACTTCGTCACAGTACAGCGCTTGGAGATCGTCAGCAGGATACAGGCCACCTATCTTACCTACGTAGCGACTGATTGCGTTGGATTGAGTTATCTGAGCGCCATCGACTTCAAGTACAGGTACTGAATTAAAGCGCGTTTCCGACCGCATCTCGCCAAACTCGGGAAACGATATTCGCTTGTCTTCAAAACTGACCCCCGCCGTGTGAAAAGCAATTCGGATTGGCTCAGCACGCCCACCGTCGATATCGAAATATGTAAGTTTGTACTTAGACATTATTTATTCTCCATACTTTGCTGAAAATATATATTGTAGACTGGTAGTGAATATTTGTGACAATTTTGAAGCTATACCAACGCGTTAAATAAATCCATAAATCAGGAAAGACCCAAAGCATAACGCGAGGACACCACCAATACGGCCAAGTGATGTCACCAGTGAGAATGCCCATGATATTAAGCGTTTGAAATTTGTACGACCTATTACCGTAAAGACTATAGCAGCGAAGATTGCCACCCAGCCAATTACTTCCATTGTGACAGGAAACTTTGAAACACTAGCCTGATGAATAAGTAGTGCACCAAGCAACAGCCTCACTACAACAGCACCTATATGTAACCAGAGCTTATCAAAATTTTCTCGCAGTACCTTGAATATAATATCAGGATTAATAATGAGCAATATTCCAGCCAGAAGCATTAAGATCCCCAAAATAATTATCAATATACTCATAATCTAAACTCTCTTCTGGTACGCTTTGCTAAGGGGCAATTAACCGTGAGTTTACGGACGAAGTTGAGCGGCTTGTCATGTATTTATTTAACTAAACTAAACTCAGCTCGCTTTATTGTTGAAGGAACTATCAATTTATGTATTGGCTCTACTACCAGCATATATGCCTTTCCAAGCGCGTTATGAACATGGACAACTGTCGATATTGTAATAAGCTCACTATCATTAATATCTTTAAAAACTGATACTTTCACATCTAAGTGTTTATCTGAATCACCTAACACAATTTCGTTATCGCTCAGTGATAATAAGGTAAATATCCCGACTCTATCACCAACTCGATAATTATTAATTGACTTACCTTCATCCACTGCACCTAAGTGCCCGAGGTTTTTTAGACCCAATGCTGATACTAATTTGTTTCGCGCTGCCATTAAAAAGTTTACCCAAGCAGGCACAGTTGCAACATGCGCTAACCAAATTTGAAGTGATGTTCTTTCCCTATATTTTGTAGGAAAACAATAAGCATCAGCATAGTAAGCGCCACTCAAATTTTTCGATATTTGACTACTGTTTGGAACATTACATTTCTCGATTTCAGCTTTCATAGTTGCACATTCCTTCCTTGATACCAACGCCAACAACACGAGTACTAGGTACGAGTATCGCGGTGATTATTTTTGTTAAGTACATCGAATAGTTCCATCATATCGTTGATCACGGCTGTACAATTTAAGTTCATGTGCTTATTGTTTGGATCGTATAAAACAGCATGCATACCAGCTGCCTTCGCTGCTTCTATACCTACCGGACTATCCTCAACAACAACGCACTCATCTGGTTTGAATCCCATGATCTTTGCAGCGTGTAGAAATATACCTGGATCTGGCTTCCACGAACCAATTTCATAAGAACTGAATAGATTGCCATTAAAATAGTTAAGCAGACCAGTGATAGATAGCGCCTTTTCAATTTTATGAATCGGACCACTTGATGCCACACACTTCTTAAAATCTAGTTGTTGAATGGCTTTTTCCACTCCGATGCAGGGCTTTAACTCTTTTTCAAAAAGCTCTTCAACGAGCGACCTGTACGATAGAGAAAATGAATCATCAAATTTTACATTATGCTTAGTTTCAAGTGATTCTAAAATTGTAGCAAGCTTCCATCCCTGAAAACGAACCATCATATCCTCAGCTGATTCAACTATACCAATCTCTCTTAACTTTAATTCAAGACCAAGATTGCATAGATATTCACTGTCAACCAATGTGCCATCACAATCAAATATTACACACTGAATCATATTATTCACTTAATACTCCCATAAGCCGTGAGCAATGCTGGCACATTTTGTTGCGCCTTTTTCTTTACGACTAATGTGATAGCGTTACGAACCTGACTTTATCGTCTTGTTATATGGCCCACTCAACAGCTTTCTTAGCATGAATATACGTTGTATCTAAAAGTGTTATGTCAGTATCACTTTGATCAACCAACATTCCAATTTCAGTACAACCAAGAATTACCGCCTCAGCGCCTTGATTTGCTAATGATTCAATAATTCGTAAGTATTCAGCTTTAGAAACAGGAAGTGAACTTCCTAAGCAAAGCTCTTTATAAATAACATTATGAACAATGTTCCTATCTGCTTCATCAGGAATTAAAACCGTTAAGCCATGATCTTCCGTTAAACGCCCTTTATAGAAGTCTTGCTCCATTGTAAAAGCGGTCCCCAGTAAACCTACCGTTTTAATTCCTTTTTCCACAAGAACTTCAGCTGTTGCATCGGCAATGTGCAGTAAGGGAATATCGATAGCGTTTGCTATTTGAGGGGCGACTTTATGCATTGTATTTGTACATATCAGTAAGACATCTGCACCAGCAGCTTGAACATTCTGAGCACCATCAATAAGTATTTTGGCAGTACCTTCCCAATCACCACTATGCTGTAATTTCTCAATTGGATCGAAATCAACACTATACATAGCCACTTTTGCGGAATGTAAACCGCCAAGAGACTCTTTGATGCCTATATTGATTGCTTGATAATACCCAACAGTACTTTCCCAACTCATTCCACCTAAAAGACCAATTGTTTTCATAGTACCTCAATAAATGAACTGTAATAGAACGCCAACCACAACCAGCGAAAAATGCTGACGAAAATTAGCGACGAAAGAGCGTAAGCCAACTGCTTTGCGTGCTTTTGTTTCGGCCTTGTTAACTGCGTTTCAACACAGGCAAAACTTCAGCCATTTCACTATCCAACATTTCTAATACATTATCAAAGCCATACTTGGGCTGCCAACTTAACTCTGCCTGTGCTAGTGAAGAGTCATAGATACGGTCAAGGCTCGTCGGAAGTGCCCACCCTCTTTGCTCAAAATCTTGAGCCACACTCGGAAGTTGCTCTTTGATAACTTTATCGGCCTCTTGATAAAGATGCTGACAATCCAATCGGCTAAATGGCGTTTTACCCGAAATAATAAAGCGATTAAAACCATTTAAGCGTTTCTCAATTGCGCACAAATGAGCATTGGCTACGTCGCGAGCATCTATACCACGAGTTAGACGATAAATGGCCATAAGATCTGCTGGCTCAGGAAAACAACGAGACATTTGCAAAACGGTTACTGGCAAGTTGAATAAATTTGATATTTCTTGCAACTTATTCTCAGCCTGCACTTTACTGTGATGATATATGGATTTAGGTTTTGGAATGACCTGCTCATTTACCCAACCCGCCGTTCCCTGCGGTGTTGAAGCATAACCATACAACGCAGTTGTACTGGTGAATACAAAGTGTTTGATACCACTTTTAATGCCTTGCAGAGCTAACTGTTCAGTGGCATCTACATTGATACTTTGGAATTCGGAATCACTGAGTAAACCTACATGAGGAGCATGAAGAGCAGCGGTATGAACCACAATATCGACGCCTTTTAGTGCCTTAGCCATTAAATCAGCATCACGGATATCACCAATAAAATCGGCCGTAGAGCATGGCGTTCTATCAACACCCACTACATCATAAGTTCTCATTAGCTTGATATATATGGCACGTCCAACTCTACCCGCGGAACCCGTTACTAATACTCTCATCACCTAATACCTTATTAAAATTGAATCTCAAAGTAGTTATCGCCTTGCTCAGCGGGATAAGAAAGCGATGCTTTTTATGATCCACCGCAGCTACTTGTTAGCGTTATAGCTATCTACTTTTTACATAGCAGTCTCTGTTGGATAGGCTATTTTCAAAAGACACTCCAGTGTTTGAGTTGGGGTTTTCTTTAACTAAGTCTATATAGCACTTATTGTTGATGACGTTTGAATCAGAAATATACTTTGCGTTCTCTTCTGGCAGAAAACTTAAGAATGGCATACAACGGTAGGTAACGTCATACCCGCTATAACTCATATAAGTGCCAAGACTAACTCTTTTACCGATTGGGACCTTAACAATGTTTGAGTTATCACTAGCCTTTAGGCTATATAATTGATCATCGCGACACATGGTTATTTGATCGCCATATAAAAGCTTTATTGATGCTGATTCCTCATCAGGTGCGAACTTATAACGAGGTGAACCACAACCAAATAATGTTAACGTTAAAAGAGCAACTAGTATTTTATAAGACATTTTAGTAATAATCATATCTGGTCTGCTCCACCATTTTTACTCGCATTCAATTGACTAAGTATTACTTTTGTTTCTATTGCTCCATGTTGATAGTTTTCTAATAATAGAACATAGCAAAATGCAGCCGGTTTATTATCAACTGATCCAACAGTTGGTGTGTGTGTTTTCTTGTCAAGAGCTGCAGATGAGAGGCTGGGATACATTATAAAATAAGGCATATTTTTCTCATTTGCATATTCTGCACTTCGAAACAAAGCATATTTTTTCGTTACTGACTGATCCGTGTACCCATTTGCATAGAATATGATTTTTTCTAGCTTATCTGTCACCGGAAAATTATTATGCCCTCCTGTCATTGAAAATTGACCACTTTGATACGGTGTCGAACAGCCTGAAATAATGCAAAATAGTGCTAAAATTGTAATTTTTTTCATTGGTCCCTCAATTTGGTATTGTTTACTGTTAACGCCGCATTCACTGGAGGTAAAACCGAAGCGTAGGTTTTACCTCCAGTGAACTTCCATCTTATGTGCTTACTGACAATACTCGTGGCTATATATTCAATAAGTAGAGTCCAATCAGTAGAGTTCAATCAGTAAGATCCGTTACAACTTTTAGCCACCTTTTATTAACACTAACCTAACCTTCACTATTAAATTATTTCTGGCACTACTTTCTAAGTCCAAAGAATCACGACGAACAACTAAGATGAGACAATCCACCCACCTCAAAGAACTCAGACGGTTTCAACCTATAGTATTTATCCTCCACGCCCTTCGACTGCTCTGCATATGGCTGTGTCATCACGTCCTGCAGTTCTCGAATTAGAGCGTAATATCCCGCAGTTGCTTGCTGATAAGCCGGCATAACAAACCACTCTCGCAAAATGTATTTTGGGTTGACGAGCTTCATCTGCCTAGAGATTTCCTCACTGGATCGCGGCGAAGTAGCATTAGCGTCACAGGCGCTGTTGAGGAGCGTTTTCCATTGTACGAGCCACTCTGCCCAGCGCTTGTCCATCTCTTTGGACTCTGTATCATGCGACAAATTATTGTAGAAGCTTTTCTTGAGTGGTCCAATGTCGTCGGGTATCGACGAGAGCTCGCGGAAGAACATAGTGTAATCGACAGGCGTTTGCATCATGAGTGTTCTTAGCTCGCTGAACAGTTCGTTGCAAAGAGCCTTGTAAGACGCGGTGTTCAAAGTGCCTATATCCTGCCCCAGCCCCAACTTGGCAGCCCACATATTCTCCATTTTCGTGTGCATTACTTTCGAAAATTCACTTTGAATCTCGTCGAGCTCTAGCAAATAGTCCTGATGAGATACCAGCAACGGTCGTAACGTCGAACAAAACATATCGAAGTTTCGTTGCGCTGCACTTGGCTGGTTCATGAACGAGAAGTGACGGCCACCACCCGTCCAAGGCTGATAATACGGATTAAACAC